>Ga0182746_1002000_pt1 | contig 16504 bp, 20 predicted proteins | sample eDN3rd30CBELigOP_FD_128881 | JGI IMG/M metagenome (GOLD analysis project Ga0182746, IMG submission 128881) | Enriched Organic Plus compost microbial communities from Emeryville, California, USA - eDNA 3rd pass 30_C BE-Lig OP (version 2) (version 2) ... | reverse complement strand
GTTGATGAAGTAGGGCGACAGGTAGCCGCGGTCGAACTGCATGCCCTCGACCACGTCCAGCTCGTTGTCCAGCGACTTGCCGTCCTCGACGGTGATGACGCCTTCCTTGCCGACCTTGTCCATGGCGTCGGCGATGATCTTGCCGACCGCCTCGTCGGAATTGGCCGACAGCGCCGCCACCTGGGCGATCTCGCGGCTGGTGGAGATGGGCTTGGAGATCTTCTTCAGTTGCTCGACCACGGCGCCCACGGCCTTGTCGATGCCGCGCTTCAGGTCCATGGGGTTCATGCCGGCGGCCACGTACTTCATGCCTTCCTGCACGATGGACTGCGCCAGCACGGTGGCGGTGGTGGTGCCGTCGCCGGCCACGTCGGCCGTCTTGGAGGCGACCTGCTTGACGATCTGGGCGCCCATGTTCTCGAACTTGTCCTTCAGTTCGATTTCCTTGGCGACCGACACGCCGTCCTTGGTGATGACCGGCGCGCCGAAGCTGCGCTCGATCAGCACGTTGCGGCCCTTGGGGCCCAGGGTGACCTTGACCGCGTCGGCCAGGATGTTGACCCCGCGGACCACGCGGCTGCGGGCGCCGTCGTGGAATTTGACGTCTTTCGCGCTCATGTTCTTGCTCCGGATGGCTGTTGGGCTGGGATCAGGCGGCCTGCTTCAGCTCGGCGCCGCCGGCGTCGACCACCGCGAAGATGTCTTCCTCGCGCAGCACCAGCAGCTCCTCGCCGTCGACCTTGACGGTCTGGCCGGCGTACTTGCCGAACAGCACCTGGTCGCCCGCCTTCAGTTCGAGTTGGCGCACGCTGCCGTCCTGCAGCGTCTTGCCCGGGCCCACGGCCAGCACTTCGCCCTGCTCGGGCTTCTCGGCCGCGGAATCGGGGATCACGATGCCGGACGCCGTCTTGCGCTGCTGTTCGATTCGCTTGACGATGACCCGGTCGTGGAGGGGACGAATCTTCATGACCTATCTCCTACGAGGACAGATGACCGAAAAGAGGAATCGGGCCGCCCGGCGAAGCCGCCGCGCGCCCGCGGCAACCGCCCCTGGCCCGTGCCGGCAGGGCGGCGCCGGGCCGGGCGCGCGGCCGGCCGGCGGCGCGCCCTGGCGATTGCGGATAGCGATTTATGGGCGGAGGGCGGCCGATTCAAGCCGTCCGCGGCGACGAGTTTGTATCTTTATGTATCGACCCGGATCAGCCTGGCCGCCCGGCCCAGCCGGTACACCTGGCGGCTGGGCGCGCGCGTGAAGCCGCGCGGCGGCACCGGGCAGGGCGGCGCCCGCCCGTCGCCGCGGTCCAGGGTGGCGTCTTCCTCGCCCAGCTGGCCCCACAGGCCGCCCAGGCGCGGCCGGAACAGCCAGCGCACATAGCCCTTGCGCGCGGCCAGGGCCATCATTTCGTCGCGGTCGGGCGCTTCCAGCAGGACGGGCTCCTCGCCCGCGGGCGCGTCGGGATAGTCGCCGAAGGCGCGCCGGCAGGCCAGCGCCTCGCCGGCCGGCGCGCCCAAGCGCCACCACGGCCGGCGCATGACGCGCTCGACGTCCCAGGCGCCCAGGCGCCAGGCGGCGTCGAGCAGGGCCGCCTCCAGGTCGGGGAAGGACGCCCAGCGGCCGTCCAGCTGCAGGGCCGAGCCCGGCACCGGGCGCGGCGGCGGGCTGGCGCCCGGCAGGGACAGGGCGGTTTCGCGCAGGAAGCCGTGCCAGTGCAGGATCAGCAGCACCGGCGTGCCCACCCGCGCCGCCGCCGTCGCGGTGACGGCGTACAGCGGCACGCCCATGGCGCGTGCTTGCCCGGATATCGTCTCAAAGATGTTCATGCTGCCTCCGATTCGATATGGCCTGTGCCCAAACATAGAACGGCGGCGGGCCGGGGGCAAGCGGGGCGCGGGCGCAGCCGGACAGCAGGGGGCGCGGGGGCCCGAGGGACCGTTCGCGGCGGCCGCGGGCGCGCCGTCATCCGGCGCGCCGCAAGGCCCCGGCCCAAGGTCAATCCAGCTTCTTCTGCCAGAACAGCGCCCGCCCCGTCTCGTCGGACAGGCTGTAGCCGGCGAAGCCCGCCGCGCGGTAGAGCGCCTGCGCCGGGGCGTTGCCTTCCAGGACTTCCAGCGTGAGCTTGCAGCAGCCCAGGGCGCGCGCCAGGTCCTCGGCGGCGGCCATCAGGGCGCGGCCGACGCCGCGGCCGCGCAGGGGCGCGCGCACCATGAAGTCGTGGATGTTCAGCAGCGGCCGCGCCGCGAAGGTGGAAAAGCCCTCGAAGCACAGCGCCATGCCGGCCGGCTCGCCGTCCAGGCGGGCCAGCAGCGCGTGCGCGCCGGGCCGCCGCGCCAGCTCGCCGGGCAGGCGGCGGCGCACGTCCCCGGGCAGGGGCGAGCCGCCGCCCATGGGGTCGCGGGCGTATTCGTCGAGCAGTTCGACGATGATCCGCGCGTCTTCGGGGGCGGCAAGGTCGGCCGGTCGGATGTGCAGCATGGCGTGTCTGGCGATGGAGGAAAGGAGGGCCGCGCCCGCGCCGGGTGTGCCGTGCGCCGGCCTCAGGCGGGGCGAGGCGCGAACATGATGATGGCCATGCCGGCCAGGCACACCAGCGCGCCCGTCACGTCCCAGGCCGTGGGCCGCACCGCGTCCACGGCCCACAGCCAGGCCAGCGCCACGCAGACGTAGACGCCGCCGTAGGCCGCATAGACGCGGCCGGCGGCGGTGGGGTGCAGGGTCAGCAGCCAGGCGAAGGCCGCCAGGCTCAGGGCCGCGGGCACCAGCAGCCACGCGCTGCGGTCGTGCCGCAGCCACAGGTAGGGCAGGTAGCAGCCGACGATCTCGGCCAGGGCGGTCAGGACGAACAGCGCGAGCGTGCGGAGGAATTCCATGCGGGCGGGTCTCGGGTGGCTGCGGGCCGCGCAGGGCTTGCCCGCGAGCCATCATAGCCCGGCACGCCGGGAACCCGGCAATGAACATGCCCCTAGGCTGAGCGGCTCCTTGCTTTCTTGACGCCGTAGCTCGGCGAGTTCGTCAGGATGGCGCTCGTAATCAGGCGGACGAGATGATCCGCCCGCGGCGCGAACGAAGGTTGATCGACCGCCCAACCTAGCGCCGTTATCAGGGCGAACAGGTCGTCCCCATTCATGTCGGCACGCGCCGTCCCCTCGCTCTGGGCGCGCAGCAGCAATCGAGCGCCCGATTCATGCACCGCCGCGCACGAAGCATAAAGAGCGGAGTCCGGATTCGTGTGGGCGGCCGCCATCATGGCGATGACGCCCTTATAGCTTTGGGCGAATGCCACCAATGCCCGGAACCAGACGAGAAGGGCTTCATCAGCCGAAGCCGATGTTTCGAGTTCGCCGGCCTTCTGCGTCAGTGCGTCCAAATGGGTGCACAGCAACGCCTCGAACAAGGCTTCGCGCGTCGGGAAATGACGAAGCAGCGTCGCCAGGCCGACACCGGCCCGGCGGGCAAGATCGCGCATCGACACGTCGGCACCGTGCTCGGCGGCAACGTCATGCGCGACCGCGAGGATTTGGCTGCGATTTTTTTGGGCGTCGGCTCGCATGGATGGCGTTGACAAATGGATCAGTGATCCATATATTCGTTATCTGGATCGGTGATCCATATCATACCGAGCCATGCGGCATTTCACCAGTGGCCGCACAACCTCACAGAAAGAGCACACATCGAATGGCACAATCCCTAAAAGGCAAAACAGCCCTTGTTACGGGCGCGTCACGTGGCATTGGCCGCGCCATCGCCGAACGTCTTGCAAGGGACGGCGCGACGGTCGCGCTGACCTACAACGCCGGCAAATCCAACGCGGACGAGGCGGTCGCGGCCATCGAGAAAGCCGGTGGCGATGCGTTTGCGATCCACGCCGACCTTGTCGACCCGGCGACTGTCCCGGCCTTGTTCGAGAAACTTGACGCCGAGTTCACCAAGCGCAAGGGAAGCAAAGGTCTCGATATTCTGGTCAACAACGCCGGCAATTCCGGCTGGGTCGGCTTCAAGGACGCGACACCGGAAAGCTGGGACACCCTGATGGCGGTCTACGCCCGCGCGCCGTTCTTCATCGTGCAGGCCGCGCTGGATCGCCTCGCCGATGGCGGGTGCATCATCAACATCTCGTCCGCTGCCGCCACAAAGCCCGTGACCGCCGCGCCCGTCTACTCGATGGCCAAGGCGGCCATCAACAACCTGACCCATACGCTCGCGATCGAGCTGGGACCGCGCGGGATTACGGCGAACGCCGTGGCGCCGGGCTTCACGAGAACGGATGCGAATGCCGCCTTTCGGGAGGATCCCGAACTCGTCAAGTCGGTCGAGGCCCAGATCGCGCTGGGCCGCTTTGGCGAGCCGTCGGAAATCGCCGCCGTCGTGGCATTCCTGGCTTCCGATAATGGCCATTGGGTGACCGGCCAAACGATCGAAGCGAGCGGTGGTTACAAGCTCTGACCGTGCCTGGAAACGAAGGAGAAATATATGAGCTACGCAATCATTGGCTTCGGCAAGATCGGCCACGCGCTTGCCAAGGCGTTCGCCCGCAAGGGCATCGAAGTGGCCGTCGCCACCACGCGCGACCCGGAAAGCTTTGCCGCCGATGCGGCCGAGATCGGGCCCACGGTCATTCCCAAAACCTTGGAGGAAGCCGTCAAAGCAGACACCATCTTCTTGGCTGTCCGTTTCGAGTCGCATCCGGAGGTCGTGAAATCACTGCCCGACTGGAAGGGGAAAACCATCATCGATGCAATGAACACGCAGGCCCCGCTTGAGGAACTGGGGGGGCTCCCGTCTTCCGCCGCCGTCGCCAAGGCGTTCACCGGAGCCCGGCTGGTGAAAGGCTTCAACCATCTGGTCGCTGCCGTTCTTGGCCAAGACCCGGCCGTGCACGGTGGCAGGAGAGTCGTGTTCCTGGCCAGCGACGATGACAGCGCCACAGCGGAGGTCGGTGCGCTTGCGGAAAAACTCGGTTTCGCACCGATCCCCCTTGGTGGGCTTTCAGCAGGTGGATTGCTCGTGCATGCGCGAGGAAAAAGCTGGGGGCATTTGATCTTCAAGGACTTGGTCAAGTTCGATGGATGAACCGCGGCCTCACCCCACCTGCACTTCGATGCGCCGCGGCTGCGCGCTTTCGCGCTTGGGGATGCGCAGGCGCAGCACGCCGTCGCGCGATTCGGCCTGGATGGCGTTGCTGTCCAGCTCGCGGCTGAGCGTGAACGCGCGGCGGTAGCGCGCCACCTGGATTTCGGCGTGCAGCGGCGTCAGGCCTTCCGGCGTGGCCGGGGCGATGTCGCCTTCCAGCGTCAGCGTGTCGCCGTCGACGTTCAGGCTCAGGCCTTCCCGGGGCACGCCGGGCAGGTCGGCCAGCAGCGTCAGGCCGGTGTCGTCCTCGTAGATGTCGACGCGCGGCACCAGTACGGCCGCGCGGTCGGCGGATTCGCTCGGGTTGCGGTTGTCGCTCATGGCGGTCTCCTTGCCTGTCATTGCACGGTGATGCGGCGCGGCTGGGCGGATTCGCGCCGGCCGATGGTGATCTGCAGCACGCCGTCGCGGTAGCGGGCGCTGACCTTGGCCGGGTCGGCGTCCTCGGGCAGGCTGATGACCCGCTTGAAGCTGCCGGCGAAGCGCTCGTTGGCGTAAACGGAAGTCTTGCCGCCGTCCTCGGGCAGGCCGGCCGGGCGCTCGCCCGACAGCGTGAGCAGGCCGCGGTCGACCACGACCTCCAGCCTGGCCGGGTCGATGCCCGGGGCGAAGGCATACACCTCGACGGCGTCGGGGGTGCTGCCGATGTTCAGCGCGGGGAAGGCGCGCGCGACGGCGCGGATGCTGCTCGCCCCCGACAGCGGGGCGAAGGCCTGGCCCAGGCTGCGCTGCAGCCGGTCGATTTCCTGGAACAGGCTGCCCGGTATGCTCAGCTCGAACATGGTGGATCTCCTGGCGGGTGGATGGGCCGCGATGCGCGGCCTCGTTGCCGCCTACATGGCGGCGGGCCCTGGCGTTTCAAGGGTCCGCGCGCTTCTCCCCGGCGCAGAGGTATATTCGCGATCATGAAAAAAGGAGCCATACAGCCGGGCGTCTGGCCGGTCGATACGCTGATCCTGTGCTGCCGCGACTTCGAGCAGGTGGTGCGGGGCCGCGCCCGGCGCCGCGCCTTCGACGTTCCCGGGGAGGTGGATGCGTATTTCGCGCCCGGGCGCGTGGCCTACCGCGCGCCGGGCGCCTGGGCGCCGGTGGCGCTGATGATGGCCGCGCTGTTCGGCTGCATGGGCGTGTCGCTGCCGGTCATGTCCTGGACGCTGCATGCCGATACCTCCGCCTGGCTGTCGGCGCTGATGTGGTTCGGCGCCGGCGCGCTGCAACTCTTCTACCTGTGCTGTGCGATGTTCCTGCTGGCGCGCGTGCGCAGCCAGGGCCTGCGGCTGTTCAAGGTGCTGGCGGGCTTCCACCTGGCCTGGGGCGTGGCCGGGTCGGCGGCCGCGCTGGGCGGCTCGGCCGGTGCGGCCGCCGCGTCCTGTGCGCTGCTGTCCGGCGCGCTGATCTGGCTGCTGCTGAATTCGGCGGCCTTCTTCTCCTGGGTCAATTTCCACCTCACTGCGCGCAAGGTGATGCACAATCGGCTGCAGCAGCGCATGGCGCGGCGGCAGCAGCCGGCGCGCCGCGGCGGGCAGGCCTAGGGCCTGTTAACGGGCCGTGCTTGAACGCATGCCCAGGCGTCCCCATCTGGGTAGCAGAGATCCCGGCGCCCGGCGCCGGGCCCACGACATTCCCACGGGCTGGCCATGGAGTTCAAGGATTACTACCAGGTGCTGGGCGTGGCTCGTTCCGCGTCGGAAGACGACATCCGGCGCGCCTACCGCAAGCTCGCCCGCAAATACCATCCCGACGTCAGCAAGGAAGCCGACGCCGAGGCGCGCATGCGCGAAGTCAACGAGGCCTACGAGGTGCTGGGCGATGCGGAAAAGCGCGCCGCCTACGACGGCCTGGCCGAGAGCGTCTCGGACGGCCGGGGCCACGCGCCGCCGCCCGGCTGGGACCGCGGCTTCGAGTTCGCCGGCGGGCCCGGCATGGGCGATGCGGGCTTCAGCGATTTCTTCTCCGCCCTGTTCGGCGGCGCCGCGCGCCGGCCGGGCGGCGCGGGCATGCGCGCGCGCGGCGAGGACCACCACGCCACCATCCAGATCGACCTGGAGGACGCGCTGCGCGGCGCCACGCGCGACATCTCCCTGCGCAGCCTGGGCCGCGACGCCCGCGGCCGCCCCGAGGTGCGCGAGCGCACCCTGAGCGTGCGCATCCCGGCCGGCCTGCGCGAAGGGCAGCAGATCCGCCTGGCCGGCCAGGGCATGCCCGGCCTGGGCGGCGGCGAGCCGGGCGACCTGTACCTGGAGGTGCGCTTCCTGCCGCACCCCTACTACCGGCCCGACGGGCGCGACCTGTACCTGACGCTGCCGGTCGCGCCCTGGGAGGCGGCGCTGGGCGCGACGGTCAAGGCGCCCACCCCGGGCGGCCCGGTGGAAGTGGCCGTGCCGGCCGGCAGCCGCAACGGCCGCAAGCTGCGCCTGAAGGGCCGCGGCCTGCCCGGCAGCCCGCCGGGCGACCTGTACCTGGAACTGGAGCTGGCCCTGCCCGAGGCCGACGGCGAGCGCGTGCGCGAGGCTTACCGCGCGCTGGCGCGCGAGGCGCCGTTCAACCCGCGCCGGCACCTGGGCGTGTGAGCCGGCCGAGGCGGAGTACGCGCTGCGCTGCGGCAGCCGGGCGATCCGGCGACGGCTGCATTCCGCAGCGCGGCGGCGGAACCGTGCGGCCGTAGTGGCGCGACGGCGCGACGGTGCGGGCGGCGGCGGGCAAGGGTAAAGTCGGGTTTCCCGTTTTCCGATCGCCTCTGCGCACCCGCCATGACCGTGCTTTCCGCCCCCACCGCCCGCCGCCAGCCCGACGAACTGATGGTCGGCCTGGTGTCGATCTCCGACCGCGCCTCGCAAGGCGTCTACGCCGACGAAGGCGTCCCGGCCCTGCGCGACTGGCTGGGCGCGGCGCTGGCCTCGCCCTGGCAGGGGATCGAGCGGCTGGTGCCGGACGAGGCCGGGCTGATCTCGGCCGCGCTCATCGAGCTGGTCGACGTGCACGGCTGCGACCTGGTGCTGACCACCGGCGGGACCGGCCCGGCGCGCCGCGACGTCACCCCGGAGGCGACGCTGGCCGTGGCCACGCGCGAGATGCCCGGCTTCGGCGAGCAGATGCGCCAGATCGGCCTGAAGTTCGTGCCCACCGCCATCCTGTCGCGCCAGGTGGCCGTGCTGCGCGAAATCCCCGGCCATGCCGCGCTCGTCGTCAACCTGCCCGGCCAGCCCAAGGCGATACGCGAAACCCTGGAAGGCCTGCGCGGCGACGACGGCAAGGTGCTGGTGCCGGGCATCTTCGCCGCCATTCCCTATTGCATCGACCTGATGGGCGGGCCCTACATCCGCACGCACGAGTCCGTCGTCAAGGCCTTCCGGCCGAAGTCGGCGCAGCGGCCGCCGGCGCAGGCCGCCGGCGCAGCCTGACAACGCGGACGGCTGGACCGGCCCGGGTGTCGGGGATCGTTCGCGGCCGCGCTGAACGCGGGCCGCGGCATCATGCCGCCGGCGGATGGGCCGGCTGGTCGAACAGGCGGCCGGCCGGCGCGCGCCGCGGCCGCACTGCGAAGGGGTGGCGCCGCCAGGGGCTGGCGCCGTCGTCCAGACAGGCGCGCGCCACGTCGCAGGCGTCGTCCAGCGCGGCGCCGGGGCCGTCCATCATCGCCTGGCCCAGCAGATAGCCCACCGCCGCTTCGCGCCACGAGGCATGCTCGCCGTACACGTGCGCGGCGGCCTGCTCGATCGCCATCCAGGCTTCGCCCGTGGCGACCAGGGTGGTGTCGTGGCCCAGGCGCGCCAGCTGGATGGCGCGCGCCATGTCCCAGGCCGAGATGCCGCGCACCACGTCGGCCTCGTCGCGCACCAGGCCGCGGTGCCGCAGCGTCGGCAGCGCGCCGGCCAGGTTGGCGGCCCAGGCCTGGAGCTGTTCGTGGTCGCAGTCTTCGCCGAGCGCGCGCACTGCCGCCGGCCAGCCGGAGCGGGGCACGGATGTGGCGATGTGCGCCACCTGGCGGTAGGTGCCGCGGTCGCCCTGCTGCAGCAGCCAGGCCAGGGTGGCGCGCAGGTCGCCGGGCGTGCGCACGCCCCATTGCTCGGCCAGCGCCGCGGCCAGCCGCGCGCGCGGCTGGCCGGTGGGCAGGGCGTCCACGTAGATGCCCGCCTGCACGGCGGGGATCAGGCCGGCCAGCAGGGCCCGCGCCAGCGTGGGCTCCTGCGGCGGCGCGGCGCCGGCTTCGGCGGCCGACGCGAAGGCCTGGCCCGTATGCATGGCGCTGCGGCGCTGCGCGACGCCATGCAGCCACAGTGCAGCGGCACAGGCCAGGGCCGCAACGGCCAGGAACCAGGGCAGGGCGGACAAAGGGGATCTCCGGCGGAAACTGGCGACCCGGTCCGGCCTGGCGACGTGCCGGACCGATGCGGGTCATACGCCCGCCTGCCGCCCCGGCGGTCGCGGCGTGGGGCCGGGACCGGCGCGGCAGGTCGCGCGAGGGACGAGTATTACCCCGCCCAGGGCCGGTGTCCGGTTACCGACTGTTTGCAAATGACTGCAACTGTTGGCCGGCCGGCGGGGCCGCGCCGGGCCTGCGCCGGCCGGCGAGGCGGACCGGGCCGTTCCCGTCCCGCCCGGCGCGGCGGCCGTCCGGTTCCGGGCGAGGCGGGCGCCACCACCTTTTTGTCACAAACGCGGCAGATTGGTACCAGCGGGCCGGCGCGGGCCCGAGCGGGGCCGCGCCGGCGGTTGGACGGCTGGCGAGGGGCGAGCAAGGTTGCGGTATCGTGCTGGCTTGCCGTCCGGTCTGCCGCCATGCCGCGCTCCCTGCTCGCTTTTCTCGCCCTCGCCGCCGTCTTCCTCGTTCCGCCCGCGCATGCCGAGGGCTTCATCACGCGCCTGCTGGACCGCCCGGTGCCGGGCGGCGTGGCCGTGGTGCCGCTGGGCGAATCCGCCGAGGCGCCCGTGGCCAGCTACGGCGGCCGGCGCGTCATGGTGCTGCGCGAGGACGATGCGCGCTGGATCGCGGTGGTCGGCATCGCCCTGGACACGCCGCCGGGCTCCACGCAGCAGCTGTCCGTGGCCGATGCGCCGGGCCGGCCCGCCCGCAAGCTGGACTTCAAGGTGGGCGACAAGCGCTACGTCGCCCAGCACATCACGCTCAAGAACCGCCGCCAGGTCGAGCCCGAGCCCGCCGACCTGCGCCGCATCGAGCGCGAGCTGGCCGAGCAGGCCGAGGCCTACCGGGCTTTCCGGCCGGGCGTGCCCAGCAACGTCATGCTCGACCGGCCCGTGTCGGGCGGGCGCCTGTCCAGCCCCTTCGGGCTGCGCCGCTATTTCAACGGCCAGGCGCGCAACCCCCATTCCGGCCTGGACTTCGCGGTGCCTGCCGGCACGCCGGTGCATGCGCCCGCGGCGGGCAAGGTGGTGCTGGTGGGCGACTACTTCTTCAACGGCCGGACGGTCTTCGTCGACCACGGCCAGGGCTTCATCAGCATGTTCTGCCACCTGTCGCGCGTGGACGTGCGGGTCGGCCAGGAGGTCGCGCGCGGCCAGGCGCTGGGCGCGGTGGGCGCGACCGGCCGCGCCACCGGGCCGCACCTGCACTGGAACGTCAGCCTGAACGACGCGCGCGTGGACCCGGCGATCTTCATCGGCGCCTTCCAGCCCTGACCGGCCGGCCGCCGCGCCCGCGCCCGGCCCGCCGCATGCCCGCCCCGCTCCGCCGGCGCAGTGCGCCGGCGGGACCGCGGCGTTGCAGCAGCCACTTACAAGGCCTTCTTTCCGAAGCCGGTAAAATCCCTGCCGAACCGCGCTAGGCCCGCCGCGCAATCCACATCCAAAACCATCAGGAGAACCCCATGGCCCTAGTCTCGATGCGCCAGTTGCTCGACCACGCCGCCGAGCACGGCTACGGTATCCCCGCGTTCAACGTGAACAACCTGGAACAGGTCCAGGCCATCATGGAAGCGGCCGACGAAACCGACAGCCCGGTCATCATGCAGGCCTCGGCGGGCGCCCGCAAATACGCGGGCGAAGGCTTCCTCAAGTACCTGATCCAGGCCGCCGTCGAATCCTATCCCCACATCCCCGTCGTCATGCACCAGGACCACGGCCAGTCGCCCGCCATCTGTCAGGGTGCCATCGACCTGGGCTTCTCCAGCGTGATGATGGACGGCTCGCTCAAGGAAGACGGCAAGACCATCGCCGACTACGACTACAACGTCGACGTCACCCGCAAGGTGGTGGACATGGCGCACAAGGTCGGCGTCACGGTCGAGGGCGAGCTCGGCTGCCTGGGCTCGCTGGAAACCATGAAGGGCGACAAGGAAGACGGCCACGGCGCCGAAGGCACCATGACCCGCGAGCAGCTGCTGACCGACCCGGAGCAGGCCGCCGACTTCGTGCGCAAGACCCAGCTCGACGCCCTGGCGATCGCCATCGGCACCAGCCACGGCGCCTACAAGTTCACGCGCAAGCCCACCGGCGACATCCTGTCGATCTCGCGCATCAAGGAAATCCACGCCCGCCTGCCCAACACCCACCTGGTGATGCACGGCAGCTCCAGCGTGCCGCAGGAACTGCTGGCGGAAATCCGCCAGTTCGGCGGCGACATGAAGGAAACCTACGGCGTGCCGGTCGAGGAAATCCAGGAAGCCATCAAGTACGGCGTGCGCAAGGTCAACATCGACACCGACATCCGCCTGGCGATGACGGGCGCGATCCGCCGCTTCATGGCCGAGAACCCGTCCAAGTTCGACCCGCGCGAATACCTCAAGCCGGCGCGCGCCGCCGCCAAGGCCGTGTGCAAGCAGCGCTACCAGGAATTCGGCACCGCCGGCAACGCCAGCAAGATCAAGGCCCGGCCTCTGGACGAGATCGCCTCGCAGTACGCCAGCGGCAAGCTGGCCCAGGTCGTCCAGTAAACCCCGCCCGGAACCCCCGCCGTGACCGCCCTGCACACCACCAGTATCCAGTCCCTGCCGCTGATCGCGCGCGGCAAGGTGCGCGACATGTACGCGGTCGGCGACGACCGGCTGCTCATCGTCGCCACCGACCGCATTTCGGCCTTCGACGTCATCCTCGACGACCCCATCCCGGGCAAGGGCGAGGTGCTGACGGCGCTGACGCAGTTCTGGCTGGGCAGGCTCGGGCACGTGCTGCCCAACCACGCCACCGGCATCGACCCGGAAAGCGTGGTCAAGCCCGAGGAGCGCGGCCAGGTGCGCGGCCGCGCCATGGTGGTCAAGCGGCTCAAGCCCATCCTGGTCGAGGCGGTCGCGCGCGGCTACCTGATCGGCTCGGGCTGGAAGGACTACCAGGCCGACGGGGCCATCTGCGGCGTGCGCCTGCCTGCCGGCCTGGCGCAGGCCGCGCGCCTGCCCGAGCCCATCTTCACGCCGGCGGCCAAGGCCGAGTTCGGCTCGCACGACGAGAACGTCGACTTCGAGCACGTGGTGGGCCAGGTCGGCCGCGAGCTGGCCGAGCGCATCCGCAGCGTGACGCTGGCGCTCTATGTGGAAGCGGCGCGCTACGCGGCGGGCAAGGGCATCATCATCGCCGACACCAAGTTCGAGTTCGGCCTGGACGAGGCCGGCACGCTGCACCTGATGGACGAGGTGCTGACGCCCGATTCCTCGCGCTTCTGGCCGGCCGAGGAATACCGCGAGGGCATCAGCCCGCCGTCCTTCGACAAGCAGTTCGTGCGCGACTGGCTGGAGACCCAGCCCTGGGACAAGACCCCGCCCGCGCCGCGCCTGCCGGCCGACGTGCTGGAGAAGACCGCGGAGAAATACCGCGAGGCGCTGCGCCGGCTGACGGCGTAGGCGCCGGCCGGCCGGCCGTCCCGGCCGCTTGCCCGCGGGCGGCGGCCGCGCCGGTGCCGCGCCGCCGCGCGGCTTACCCCTGGTGCGCTGCTGAAGCAATTCCAAACCGCCCGCCTGTCCGGCGACGTGCTCCAATGGTCCGCACGCCATTCTTCCGCAATGGATGGCGCGCAACGACAGGAGGGTACTTCCATGGGCAATCACGTCTACAAGCAGATCGAGCTGGTGGGCTCGTCCACCGTGTCGATGGAGGACGCGGTGGTGCGCGCCGTCGAGCGCGCCTCGGCCACGCTGCGCCACCTGGACTGGTTCGAGGTGACCCAGGTGCGCGGCCACATCGAGGACGGCCGCATCGGCCACTGGCAGGTCGGGCTGAAGCTGGGCATGCGGCTGGAGGAATAGGCCGGACGGCGGCGCACGGTAAAATGCGCGCATGAGCGCTACTCCCGACTCTTCCGACGCCGCCGCGCCCCTGGTGGGCGTCATCATGGGCTCTTCCAGCGACTGGGAAGTGATGCAGCACGCCACCGCCATGCTGGCCGAGTTCGGCGTGCCGCACGAGGCCCGCGTCATCTCCGCGCACCGCATGCCGCACGACATGGCCGAATACGGCGCGGCCGCGCATGCGCGCGGGCTGCGCGCCATCATCGCCGGCGCCGGCGGCGCGGCCCACCTGCCCGGCATGATGGCCGCGCTGACCGAAGTGCCGGTCTTCGGCGTGCCGGTGCCGTCGCGCTACCTGCGCGGCGAGGACTCCCTGCTGTCCATCGTGCAGATGCCCAAGGGCGTGCCCGTGGCCACCTTCGCCATCGGCGAGGCGGGCGCGGCCAACGCCGCGCTGCACGCGATCGCCGTCCTGGCCGGCACGGATGCGGCGCTGCATGGCAGGCTGCTGGCCTTCCGTGCCCGCCAGACCGAGGCCGCGCGCGCCATGCGCGTGCCCTAGGCCTTTCCGCGGCGCCGGCACGCGGCGGCAGCCTGCGCGCCGCGCAGGACCTTCGCGCAGGATCTTCCTTTCTTCCCCCTTCCTTCCGCCCGCGGCCCGCGCGCCGCGCACCGATCCCCGGCCATGAGCACTGACCCAAGACCTTCTTCCATCCCTCCCGGCGGCTGGCTCGGCATGCTGGGCGGCGGCCAGCTGGGCCGCATGTTCTGCCACGCCGCGCAAAGCCTGGGCTACCGCGTCGCGGTGCTGGACCCGGCCGCCGACGGGCCGGCCGCCTCGGTGGCCGACCGCCACATCCAGGCCGGCTACGAGGACCCCGCCGGCCTGCGCGAGCTGGCCGCGGCCTGCCGCGCCGTGACCACGGAATTCGAGAACGTGCCGGCTGCCAGCCTGCGCGCCCTGGCCGAGCATTGCGCGGTGGGGCCGGGCGCCGACGCCGTGGCGGTGGTGCAGGACCGCATCGCCGAAAAGGCCTTCGTGGCGGGCCAGGGCATCCCGGTGGCGCCGCATGCGGCCATCCGCTCGGCCGGCGACCTGGCCGCCGCGCCGGATGCGCTCTTTCCCGGCATCCTCAAGCTGGCGCGCCTGGGCTACGACGGCAAGGGCCAGGCGCGCGTGGCCACGCGCGAACAGGCCCAGGCCGCCTTCGCGTCCTTCGGCGGCGCGCCCTGCGTGCTGGAGGCGCTGCTGGGCCTGGACCACGAGATATCCGTGGTGCTGGCGCGCGGCCGCGACGGCGCCACCGTGGTCTACCCCGTGGCGCGCAACGTGCACCGCGACGGCATCCTGGCCGTCACCACCGTGGGCGAGCCGGGCGGCGAGGCCCCGGCGCGCCAGGCCACCGAGGCCGCCCAGGCCATCGCGCGGGGCCTGGACTACCAGGGCGTGCTGTGCGTGGAGTTCTTCGTGCTGGGCGACGGCCGGCTGCTGGTCAACGAGATCGCGCCGCGGCCGCACAACAGCGGCCACTACAGCATCGACGCCTGTCTGACCAGCCAGTTCGAGCAGCAGGCGCGCGCCCTGGCCGGCCAGCCTCTGGGCGACGCGCGGCTGCTGGCGCCGGCGGTGATGCTCAACATCCTGGGCGACGCCTGGTTCGCCGGGCCGGGCGACGCCGCCCGCGAGCCCGACTGGGCCGGCGTGCTGGCGGTGCCGGGCGCCAAGCTGCACCTGTACGGCAAGCACGAGGCGCGCCGCGGCCGCAAGATGGGCCACGCCACCTGCCTGGGCGCGACGCCGGCCGAGGCGCGCGAAGCCGCCGCGCGCGTGGCCGCCGTGCTGGGCATGCCGGAACCGAGATAGCCATGGCCGAGCCCCTGCCGCCGTCGGGCCCGGGGACGGTGTCGACCGTGCCCGCGCAACCGGCCGGTCGTGCCGAGCCCCTGCCGCCCACCGAGGCCGGCATCGCCCTGGCCGCCGACGCGCTGGCCCGCGGGGAGCTGGCGGCCTTTCCGACCGAGACCGTCTACGGCCTGGGCGCGGACGCCGAGAACCCGGCCGCGGTGGCGCGCATCTACGCCGCCAAGGGCCGCCCGGCCGGCCACCCGGTCATCGTCCACCTGGCGCCCGGGGCGGACGTGAATTACTGGGCCGCGTCCGTGCCGCCCGAGGCGCGCCGGCTGATGGACGCCTTCTGGCCCGGCCCCCTGACGCTGATCCTGAAGCGCGCGCCGCGCATCGCCGACGCGGTCAGCGGCGGGCAGGACAGCATCGGCCTGCGCTGTCCCTCGCATCCGGTCGCGCAGGCCCTGCTGCGCGCCTTCGCCGCGCGCAAGCCGGGCGGCCACGGCGGCGTGGCGGCGCCCTCGGCCAACAAGTTCGGCCAGGTCTCGCCGACGCAGGCCGCGCACGTGCTGGCCGAGTTCCCCGACGAGGCGGCGGCCGGCATGCCGGTGCTCGACGGCGGGCCGGCCCAGGTCGGCATCGAATCCACCATCGTCGACCTGTCGCGGCTGGGCGCGGGCGTGGGCCCGGTGCTGCTGCGGCCCGGCCACGTCGGCGCGGCGCAGCTGGCCGAGGCGCTGGGCCGGCCGGTGGCCGCGCCCGACGCGGCGGCGCCGCGCGCCTCCGGCACGCTCAAGGCGCACTACGCGCCGCATACGCCGCTGGAATTGGTGTCGGACGAGCGGCTGCACGAAGCCGCGCAAGGGCAGGGCCTGCCCCCGGGCCGCATCGTGCTGGTGGGCCACGGCGGCCGCCCGGCCGCGCTGGACGCGCGCGTGCGCTGGCAGCCGCTGCCCGCCGACCCGGCGCGCTACGCCCACGCGCTGTACGCCCTGCTGCGCGAGCTGGACGGCCAGGGCTACGCCCGCATCCTGGTCCAGGCCCCGCCTGCCGATCCCGCCTGGGACGCGGTCAACGACCGCATCGGCCGCGCCGCGGCGGCGTTTTCGCTGGATACCTTGGGGCTGCCGGGCACCTAGTGTGCTGTCCCGCCCCGGCCGGTTCGCCGCGGGGTTTTCCTTTCGGCCCGGGATTGGACTATGCTGCACGGATGTGTTGCGGCGCAGCGCCGTTCGGTCCTTCCGGGCCGGCGCAGGCGCCGCTTCGCGGCGAAGGCGCGCGAGGCGCGCCGTTTTCATTTCCGGAAGACAGAATGAAATTCGAGGATTTCCGCGAAGGCATGGTGATCAAGCACGG
>Ga0182746_1001991_pt1 | contig 16540 bp, 10 predicted proteins | sample eDN3rd30CBELigOP_FD_128881 | JGI IMG/M metagenome (GOLD analysis project Ga0182746, IMG submission 128881) | Enriched Organic Plus compost microbial communities from Emeryville, California, USA - eDNA 3rd pass 30_C BE-Lig OP (version 2) (version 2) ... | reverse complement strand
GCCGCTGCGACGCGTCCGGCCCGCGCCCAGCGCGGCCACGACGCGGTGCTCGAGGGCGCCGTCGAGCTCGCGCTCGCGGCCGCCCAGCAGGACGCGGAGTCCGCGTCCGACGTCGGCGAGCACCTCGGGGTCACGGTCGACGCCGAACGGTTCGCCACCCACCGCTTCGCCTGCACGATGCGCGGGTACACCGGCTGGTACTGGTCGGTCAGCGTGTCGCGCGTCCCGCGGGGCCGGACGGCCACGGTCTGCGAGGTCGCGCTGCTGCCCGGCGACGGCGCGCTGCTCGCGCCCGCGTGGCTGCCCTGGTCCGAGCGCCTGCGTCCCGGCGACGTCGGCACGGGCGACGTGCTGCCGTTCCTCGCCGACGACCCTCGTCTCGTCCCGGGCTACACGCCGACGGGCGACGAGGACGAAGACCGCGTCGCGATCGAGGAGCTCGCGCTCGCGCGGGTGCGCGTGCTCGGCCCGCAGGGGCGCGACGAGGCCGCCGAGCGGTGGTACCGCGGCACCCGCGGCCCGACCGCGCCCGGTGCGGTCGCCGCCGACGCGGAGTGCGCCTCCTGCGGCTTCCTGGTGCCCCTGCAGGGGGCGCTCGGCCAGGTCTTCGGCGTGTGCGCGAACGCCTGGTCGCCCGACGACGGCAAGGTCGTCAGCCTCGACCACGGCTGCGGCGCGCACTCCGAGACGGACGTCCCGCAGCACGCGACCGACTGGCCCGCGCCGGATCCGCTGATCGACGAGCTCAGCATCGACGTCGAGGCCGCGCCGGCTCCCGCCGAGGCGCCCGCCGCGTCGGACGAGCCGGACGAGCCGGAGGTGGCCGTCGAGGTCGAGGCGGAGAGCGAGCCCGTGGCCCAGGACGCGCCCGACGCGGAGCCGGTCGTCGAGGCGCCCGCGGACCAGCCGTCCGAGGAGACCACGCCCGCGCCGTGAGCGACGCCCCGGCCGACCCGTTCGGCACCGCGCTCCTGCGGGACGCCGCCGTCCGGGCCTGGCAGTCCTCGCCGACGCGCCTGCGTGAGGACGCCAACCTCGAGGAGGACCACGCGCGCGGGTGGTACCGCGACCGCGTGGTCGTCGAGCTCGCGCAGAACGCGGCCGACGCCGCCGCGGCGGGAGACCCGCCCGGTGAGCTGACGCTCCGGCTCGTGGTGCCGCCGCGCGGCGGGGTGCCCGCGAGCGAGGGCGGACCGGCCGGCTACCTCGTCGCCGAGAACACCGGTGCGCCCCTGACCGCCGACGGCGTCGCGTCGCTCGCCTCCCTGCGTGCGTCGACCAAGTCCGCGGCGTCGGGCGCGCCGCCCGAGGTCTCCCCGGGACGTGAGGAGCCGGTCGCCGCCGTCGGACGGTTCGGCGTCGGCTTCGCGGCGGTGCGGTCCGTGTCCGACGACGTCGTCGTCCTGACCCGCGCCCACGGGTCCGAGTCTGCCGACGGCGTCGCGTTCTCCCTCGCCCGCACCCGCGCGCTCCTCGCCGAGGCGGGGCTCGAGGGCCGGCTGCCCGGGCGCGGCGAGGCGCTACCCGTCCTGCGGCTGCCGTTCCCCGTCGCCGCGGACGACGCCGCCGCCCTCGCCGCCGCGACGGGCCTCGACCTCCCGTCCCCGGGCCGGACCACCGCCGTCGTGCTCGCGCTCCGCGACGACGCCGCCGTGGCCGCGGTGCGACGCCAGCTCGACGACCTCGACGCCGCGCTCCTGCTCGCCCTGGGTGCCCTCGACGTCGTGCACGTCGACGCCGGGGCCGCGCCCCGCGTGCTGGAGCGGGACGCGTTCTCCCCGGCGCACGGCTGGCGCGTCGCGACCGCGCACGGCGCCGTCCCCGCGGAGCTCCTCGCCGACCGCCCCGTCGAGGAGCGCGACCGGACCGGCTGGAGCGTCACCTGGGCGCTGCCGGTCGGCGACGACGCGCCGGGCGCGGTCGCGTCCGGCGTCGTGCACGCCCCCACCCCGACCGCGGACCGGACGTCGCTGCCGGGCGTCCTGGTCGCGACGCTCCCGCTCGACGCGACCCGGCGGCACGTCGTCGAAGGTCCGCTCGCCGAGCACGTGGCACGCGAGGCGGGGGCGCTGTTCGCGCGTACCGTCGCCGAGGTCGCGCGCGACGTCCCGGGTGCCGCGCTCGCGCTCGTGCCCGGCGGCGTCCCGGCCGGGTGGGTCGACGCCGTCGTGCAGCACGCCGCGATCGAGGCGCTGCGCGACGCGCCGCTCTTCGACGGCACGCCCGCGCGCGAGGCCGTCGCGATCGAGGGACCCGTCGGGGCCGACGCCGCCGTCGTCGACGCGCTGCGGCCCGCGCTGCACGGGCTCGCCGTCCTGCCGCCCTCCGCCCGGGCCGCCGCCCGCCTGCTCGGCGTGTCCGTGCGACCGCTCGCGGACGTCGTCGAGGACCTCGCGCCCGGCCTGCCGCCCGGGGGGTGGGGGCGGGCGCTCGCCGCGCTCGCCCCGTACGCGACCGACCCCGGCGTGCGCGAGGCGCTCGCCGCGCTGCCGGTCCCCGTCGTGCCGCCGGCCGACGCGCCGGGGGCGGTCGCGGTCACGGTCCGGGGGGCGCGCGGCGTCGTCGCCGGGAGCGCCCCGGGACCGGTGGCGGACGCCTTCCGGGCCTGGGGGGTGCCCGCGGTCCACCCCGACGCCGCGCATCCCGTGCTCCACGACCTCGGTGCGCTCGCGCCCGACGACCCCGCGGTCCTCGACCTCCCCGCCGTGCGGGCCGCGGTCCGGCGCGCCGCCGGCGACGCCGAGGAGCCCGACGACGACGCGGCGGCGCACGTGCTCGCGGTCGTCGGAGGGGTCCGCCGCGCGCACCCTGCCGCCACGCTCCCGCGGTCCCTCGCGGCGGTGCTCCTGCCCGCGCTCGACCGCGAGTCGGGCGAGCCCGTCGCGCCCCAGCCCGCCGGCGACCTCGCCGTCCCCGGGACGTGGGCGGCCGCGGTCCTCGACCTCGACCTGGTCGACGTCGACGCGCTGCTCCCGGCGACCGGCACGGACCGCGCCGGTCTCGCCGCGGACGCCGTCGCGCTCGGCGCGCACGCCGACCTCGACGTCCTCACCCTGCGGGACGTCGTCCTGCCCGGGGCGGGCGAGGACGCGACCCTGCCCGACGGGCTGGGCGACCTGCTGGGCGACGACGTGCTCGACCACCTCGAGGCGCTCGCGGACGCCGTGGGCGGGGGGACGCTCGTCGACGAGCTCGACGTCGTCGTGCCGCTCGACGCCGTGCCCGACGACGCGACGGCCGAGGTCGTGCGGCACGTGCTGGGCGAGCCGCGGCTCCGGGCGGCGCTGCTCGCTCGCCCGCTCGGCGAGCCGTCGCACCTCGCGGGCTGGCTCCGCGCGCGGCTCGGGGCGCCCTTCACCGTGCCCGCCGGGGTGGGCGGGGCGACGCACGTGCCGTTCGTGCCCGGCCTCGACACGACCGCTCCGGGGCTCGCCGGGCTCGACGAGCTCCTCGCCGACCCGCGCGTCGCCGAGGCGCTCGGGGCGGTCACGCGTCTCGATGCCCTCGACGTGGACGCGCTCGGCGACGTCCTCGACCGCGTGGCCGACCTGCCCGACGACGACGTGCCCCTCGCCGACGCCGCAGCGCTGTGGCGTGCCGTGCGGTCCGCGGCGTCCGACGGCGCGGTGTGGGACCCGGCCCCCGACCGGGTGCTCGCGCTCCTGCTCGACGACGACGGCCGGCCGCGGGCGCGCGTCGTCGAGGCGGTCGACGCCCGGGTCGCCTCCGGCCCGCACGCCGCCGTGCTCGGACCGGTGGTGCCCGCGTCGCCGGGCGAGGCCGAGGCCGTCGCGGACGCGCTCGACCTCGACCTCCAGCCCGACGACGTCGCGCCCGACGGGGGCCCCGCCTCCGCCCCGGGGGACGCGCGCTGGGAGCTCCCGGCGGCCGTGGCCGCGCTCCTCCCGGGGCTCGACGTCGTGGCGGTCCGGCACGAGCACCTGGTCGTGGCCGGCCACCCCGTCCCGTGGTGGGTGACGCGGGGGCCGGACGGTCCGGGAGACGCACCGGACGTCGTCGTGCACGCGACAACGACGGACGGCCTGGCCCGGGGCCTCGCGCTCGCCGCGGGCGACTGGAGCCTCCGGCACGCGCTCGCGGCCGCGCTGGCGGACCCGGCCGCCGCGGACGCGCTCCTCGCCGAGACCGCCTGGGACTGACCGACGGCGGTGACGTCGCCCGGTGGACGGACGTCACCGCCGCCGATCCTGCCGCGGTCAGTGCGCGTAGACCTCGAGCTCGGAGAGCTGCGCTGCCTGGGACCATCCGGTGTTGCTCGCGACCGTCACGGTGACCTTCTGCCCGACGACGGCGGGGAAGGTCAGGGCGACCTGGTTGCCCTGCGCCGGGTCGAGGACGACGTCGGCAGCCGGCACGACGGTGACCCCGTCGACGGCGACGGCGACGTTCTCGGTGCGCGCGCCCCAGCCGGCGGGCAGCCGCAGGACGACGCGCGACACCGACAGCGGGGTGCCGAGGTCGACGGTCGCGGACTGGGGGAACGCGGTCGCGGGGTCGGGCGAGTCGAGCGACTCCCAGTAGGTCCCCGCGTCGCCGTCGGTGAGCCGCTGGGCGCCGTAGTAGTCGTTGAGCTGCGAGGTCGCGGTCACGGTGCGCCCGAGCGCGAGGTTGCCGTCCGGGTCGAAGCCGACGCCGCTCAGCAGGACGACGTACGGCCCGGCGGGCGACGTCGAGTCGATCGTCACGAGGCCGGCGTAGTTCCGCGAGGCGGTCGGCGTGAACGCGAGCTCGAGCGTGCACGAGCTGCCGACGGGGATCGTCGTGCACCCGCGCGCCACGGTGAAGCCGGCGGGCGGCAGGACCCGCTCGACCGTGACCGCGCGCGGACCCGGGTTGTGGATCGTGAGCGGGAGGGTGGTGCTGGTGCCGAGCGAGCGGAAGCCGAAGTCCACCCCGCTCGCCTGGTCGAGCTCGAGCTGGCCGAGCGCCGGCAGGGTCCGGGCGGTCCCGTTCCAGCCGGTGGTCCGGCCCCGTCGCGTCAGGGCGAACCCGCTGCCGTCGTCGAGGACGCCGGACGGGCGGCCCGTCGTCGCGGCGCCGAGGTGCGTCGCGACGACGTCGCGGAACGTCCCGGAGCCCGCCGCCTCGAGCTGGACCGCGAACGTCCCGGCCCGGTCGATCCGCACGTCCGACACGTCGAGCCCCGTGACCGACGACCCGTGCACCTGGACGGCCGCGTACGAGGAGTCGAGGATCGTCAGCCCGCGGGCCACGACCCGCCCGGTGATCGGTGCGTCCGCCGCCCACAGCCAGAACGCCCCGGTCTGGACGGGGTCGTTGGGGTTGAGCGACCCGGTGCGCACGAGCACGTCGTCGCTCACGGTCGTCGTGCCGGAGAGCGGGACGGCGCCGAACCGGTTGCCGACGTGCACGCCGCCGCCCTGCGTGACGGTGTCCGCGGCGACCGACCGGGTCACGGCGTTGTCGTGCCCGCCGTAGATCGCGAACGCGTTGGCGAGGACGGGCAGCGCGACGGTCGACCGCGTCACCGTGTTGTCGTGGTCGGCGTCCTTGTCCGACCACATCGCGATCCCGTCGTCCCCGGTGCCGCGGACGAACGCGTCGGTGATCGTCGTGTGCGCGACGCCGTCGTGCAGGTTGATGCCGTCGGCCCACGTGTCCTGGATGCGCAGGCCGGAGAGCGTGAGCCCGTCCGACGGCCCGTCGAACCACGCGCCGACCTTCGTGTGCTCGATCCACACGTCGCGCACGGTCGACCCGCCGCCGAGCGTCCCGCCGAGGCCCGAGTCGGAGGTCGAGTCGTCGCGCGTCGTCGTGGTGCCCCGGATCGTCAGGCCCGACACGTGCACGTCGGTCGAGCCGGGGGCGGGCTTCCCGTAGAGGCCCACGCGGTCGCCCGTGAGCACCGTGTACCAGACGCCCGCGCCCACGACCGTCACGTCGTCGACCACGAGCTGCCGGTCGACCCGGTACGTCCCGGCCGGCACGTACAGCGGCTTGCCCGCCGCCGACGCCGCGTCCACGGCCGCCTGCAGCGCCGCGCCCGAGTCGGCGGCGCCGGTGGGGTCGGCGCCGAACGCCGTCGCGTCGAGCGAGCCGCGGGGCGCGGCCGTGCGCGTCGCGACCTCGAGGTCGGCGAGGTCGAGGACCGTCCCGTCGGCGCGGGCCGTGAGCCGGAGGGTCGTGCCCGCGGGCAGCGTCGTGCCGAGCAGGGTGCGGGCGTCGTCGAAGGCGTGGTGCGGGCCGCCGTCCGCGGGGTCCTGGGTGAAGGGGTAGTTCCCGTACGCCCACGCGTAGCGCGACGTGAGCGCGATCGCGGGGAGGGTTGTCGTCCGTCCGGCGGCGTCGACGGCGGTCAGCGCGAGCGTGGTCTCGGTCCCGTCGGGGACGGAGTAGCGCACGTCGACGGCGTTCGCGGGCGCCGCGAGGACCACGTCGACGTGCTGACCGGAGCGCAGGCGCACCGCCTCGCGGCCCGACGCCTCCGACGCGAGCTGCGTGTAGGCACGCGTCGGCCCGACGACCGTGCCGTTCGTGGTCGCGTCCTCGGCCTCGTACTCGGTGAACGGGACCCGGGCGCCCACGGGTCCGCCGGCGCCGAGCGTCTGGTCGGTGCCGAGCGACGCGAGGGCCGTGCCGGGCACGGTGGTGGGGGACGGGCGGGGCGCGGCGCCGTGGGCGCTCGCAGGGGCGACGCCGGCCAGCGCGACGACGGTCGCGGCCGCGGCGAGGACCGCGGGCAGGGTGGAGCGGGGACGGGTGGGTCTCATCGGAGCGTTCCTTCGCGGATGCCGGGAGGCTCGCGCTCGTCCTCGCCGACGGTGGCGAGGGCGCGGGCCTCGGGATGCGCGAATGACCAGCCGCTCCGCGGGTCATGCAGGCGCCGTCACGCTAGCGCGCGGCGCGCGGCCCCGACAAGGCAGCCGCGAGGGCGGCCGTGCTCAGCGCTGGTAGCGGGTGCGGTTGCGGTGCTCCCACCACAGCCCGACGCCGCCCAGGGCGAGGCCCGCGCACGCCGTCGCGACGAACCGCCCGCCCGTGACCGAGCCCGTCGCCTCGAGCACGACGGCCACGACGAGAGCCACCGCCCAGGCGCCGATCCCGAGCCAGATCGGGGGACGCAGGTCGACCCGCTCGGCCGGCGGTTCGGCCCGGCGGCGGTCGGGGTGGAGCACGACGTCCTTCAGGGAGGGCACGCCTCGAGGGTAGCCCAGCGGACCGGCGCGACGACCTGCGCGAGGGCACCCGGAGGCACATGTTGGACACTCGTCCAGTTCATCCGGGTGAAAGACGCGTATGACGGCGTTGGCAGGTATCGCGCGGACTGTATTCTCCTCACGTCTTAGCAGGTCCTTCTCTCGGTCCGACGAGCCTCCGCGCGAACGTGGCGGCACGGACCCGAAGGCGGTCGCGGCGCACTCCTGACGCCGCACGAACGACTCGCGCGAGCGGAAGGAAGAACGTGGCGGGCATCGTCGCCGATCGCATCCGCGGAGCCCCACCCCGAGCCTCCGAGGCTCGTCGGCGCGCGCGCGTGCGCGCCGCCCGGGCGGACGTCGACCGGTCGCGCTGGTACTCCTCGTTCCGTCGTCGCCTGCTCGTCACCGACGCCGGGGCGATCCTCGTCTCGGTCGTCGTGGGCTACGTCGCGCAGTGGCAGGGCATCGTCGCCGGCCGTCCGGGCGCCGGACTCACCTGGCACGACCCGGTCCGTGCGGTCACGATCGGCGTGTGCTGGTTCGCGCTGCTGGCCTACACGAAGTCGCGCGACATCAAGGTCGTCGGGGCGGGCTCGACCGAGTACCAGCGGGTGTTCGGCGCCACGTGGCGCTTCTTCGCCGCGCTCGCGATCGTCGCGTTCGTCACGCAGGCCTACGGCGCCCGCGGGTACATCGCCGTCGCCGCGCCCATCGGCCTCGTGAGCCTCCTCGCCGGGCGCTACGTCTGGCGCCAGTGGCTGCACCGGCGGCGCGACGAGGGCCTGTGCATGTCGACGGTGCTCGCCATCGGCCACCGCTCGCACGTCGAGGACCTCGTGGCGGACCTGAACAACCGGCGCGACTCGGGCTACCGGGTCGTGGGGGCGTGCGTGCCCGTCGCCGAGCTGGGCGACGGCCCGGACGTCCAGGGCGTGCCCGTCCTCGGGGACGTCTTCGGCGCCGCCGAGATCGCCGGCGCGATCGGCGTCGACACCGTCGCGGTGACCGGTTCCGGCGCGCTCACCAAGGACGTCGTCCGCCGGCTCGGCTGGGAGCTCGAGCCGTCCGGCGTCGACCTCATGCTGACCGCGGCCCTCGCCGACGTCGCGGGGCCCCGGATCGCGATCACCCCCGCGGAGAACGCGGCGCTCGTGCACGTCGAGGCCCCCCGGTTCACCGGCGGACGCTACTGGCTCAAGGCGTTCACCGACTGGTTCGGGGCGTTCGTCCTCACGTTGCTCCTGAGCCCGGTGCTCCTGGTCGCCGCCGTCGCGGTCAAGGCCACGAGCCGTGGCCCGATCCTCTTCTCCCAGCAGCGCGTCGGACGCAACGGGACGCTCTTCCCGATGTACAAGTTCCGCTCGATGCGCGACGGCGCGGAGGACGAGGTCGACGCGCTCGCCGACCTCAACGAGGCCGCCGGGCCGCTGTTCAAGATCCGCGACGACCCGCGCGTGACACGCATCGGCCACTTCCTGCGCCGGTACTCCGTCGACGAGCTCCCGCAGCTCTTCAACGTGCTCCGCGGCGACATGAGCCTCGTCGGCCCGCGGCCCCCGCTCCCGGGCGAGGTGTCCGAGTACCAGAGCGACGTGCGCCGTCGGCTGCTGGTCAAGCCGGGCATGACCGGGCTGTGGCAGACCAGCGGCCGGTCCGAGCTCTCGTGGGAGCAGAGCGTGCGCCTCGACGTCTACTACGTCGAGAACTGGACGCTCTTCGGGGACGTCGTCATCCTCGCGCGCACCGCCAAGGCCGTCCTGCGGGGCGACGGGGCGTTCTGACCCGCTGAGCCGGGAGCGCGACCGGGGCCGGCGCCCGTCCGGCGGCGCGGAGCAGCGCGCGGAATCTGGCACGATGCTCCCATGACGTCCGCCGCCCCTGCCGCGCAGCGCTCCGCCGTCGACCGGTTCTTCAAGATCAGCGAGCGCGGCTCGACGATCGGCACCGAGATCCGGGGTGGCCTCGTCACCTTCTTCTCGATGTGCTACATCATCGCGCTCAACCCCCTCATCCTCGGCGGGAAGGACGGCACCGGCGCGTTCCTCGGCGGGGCCGACGGCCGCGCCACGATCGCCGCGACCACGGCGCTCGTCGCGGGTGCCATGTCGATCCTCATGGGCGCCGTCGCCAACTTCCCGCTCTCGATCGCGACGGGTCTCGGGCTCAACGCGGTCGTCGCGTTCTCCATCGCGGCCCAGCCGGGCATGACGTGGGCCGACGCGATGGGCCTCGTGGTCCTCGAGGGCATCGTCATGCTGATCCTGGTCCTCACCGGGTTCCGGACGGCGATGTTCCGCGCCGTGCCGCGCGAGCTCAAGGTCGCGATCAGCGTCGGCATCGGCCTGTTCATCGCGCTGCTCGGCTTCTTCGACTCCGGGTTCGTCCGGCCGGGCAGCGGCACCCCGCTCCAGCTCGGGATCGGCGGGTCGCTCGCCGGCTGGCCGTCGCTGGTGTTCGTCGTCGGGCTGCTGCTCACGCTCGTCCTCATGGTCCGCAAGGTCCGCGGCGCCATCCTCATCTCGATCATCGTGATGACCGTGGCGGCCGCGATCCTGCAGGCCGCGTTCGCGATCGGGGCGCAGAGCGACACGAACCCCCGCGGCTGGTCCCTCGACGTGCCCGAGTGGCCGGACAAGATCGTCGCCGTGCCCGACTTCTCGATCGTCGGCCACTTCTCGCTCACCGGCGGGTTCCGCGAGCTCGGCATCCTGACCGTCGTCCTGCTGGTGTTCTCGCTCGTCCTCGCGGACTTCTTCGACACGATGGGCACCATGGTCGCCGTCGGGTCCGAGGCCAAGCTCCTCGACGCCCAGGGCGACCCGATCGGGACCAAGAAGATCCTCGTCGTCGACTCCGTCGCCGCGGTCGCCGGTGGTGTCGGGTCGGTGTCGTCGAACACGGCCTACGTCGAGTCGACCACGGGTGTCGGCGACGGCGCCCGCACCGGGCTCGCGAGCGTCACGACCGGGATCGCGTTCCTGCTCGCCACGTTCCTCGCGCCGCTCGTCGCGATGGTGCCCTACGAGGCGGCGACGCCCGCGCTCGTCGTCGTCGGCTTCCTCATGATGACCCAGGTCTCCGGCATCGACTGGAAGCACTGGGAGGTCGCGATCCCCGCGTTCCTCACGATCGTCCTCATGCCGTTCACGTACTCGATCACCACGGGCATGGGCGCCGGCTTCGTCGCCTACGTCGTCCTGCAGATCGCCGTCGGCAAGGCACGCAAGGTCCACCCGCTCATGTGGATCGCCGGCGCCGCGTTCGTCGTGTACTTCGCGCTCGGGCCGATCCGGGAGCTCCTCAACGCCTGAGCGGGCGCGCGACGATGCACAGCCTCTACGCCCTCCAGAACACCGTCCAGCCGTACGACTGGGGCTCGACGCACGTCATCCAGCAGCTCCTCGGCCTCGACGTCGACGGCGCCCCCGCCGCCGAGCTCTGGCTCGGCGCCCACCCGGTGGCGCCGTCGCGCACCCTCCACGACGGCACCGCGACGAGCCTCGTCGACCTCGTCCGCGACGACCCGGTCGGGACCCTCGGGCGCCGCGTCCAGGACACCTACGGCCCGCGGCTGCCGTACCTCCTCAAGGTGCTCGCCGCCGAGCGGGCGCTCTCCCTGCAGGTCCACCCGCGCCCGCACCTCGCGCGCGCCGGCTTCAACCGCGAGAACGCCGCCGGGATCCCGCTCGGCGCGGCCGAGCGGTCCTTCCGCGACGACCAGCACAAGCCCGAGATGATCGTCGCGCTCGCCCCGTTCGAGGGGCTCGCCGGCTTCCGCCGCCCCCGGCAGGCGCTCGGGCTGCTCGAGGGCCTCGACGGGACGCTCGTCGACCGCATGCGCGGCGCCCTCGGGCACGGCCGCAGCGCCGACGCCGTCCGCCGCGCCTTCGAGGTCGCCGTCCACGCCCGCACCGCCGACGACGTCGCCCCCGACCTCGACCGCACCCTCGCCGCCGTCCGCGCCCGTGCCGGGACCGGGGGGGCGGTCCGGACCCGCGCCGACGCCGTCGCCCTCCGCCTCGGCGAGCAGTACCCCGGCGACCCCGGGGTGCTCGCGTCCTACCTGCTCAACGTCTTCGCGCTCGAACCCGGCGAAGCCGTCTTCCTCGCACCCGGTCAGGTCCACGCCTACGTCCGCGGGGCCGGCGTCGAGATCATGGCGTCGTCCGACAACGTGCTGCGGGCCGGGCTCACGCACAAGCGCGTCGACGTCGACGCGCTCCTCGAGTGCTCCGACTTCCTCCCCGCACCGCCCCCGCGACCCGTCACCAGCCGCCTCGCCCGCGGGCTCACCACCTACCGTGTGCCCATCCGGGAGTTCGGGCTCGTCGTCGGCGACGTCCTGCCCGTCGACGGGGAGCTCGCGCTGCCCGGCGAAGGGCCGCGCGTCGTGCTCGCGCTCGGCGGGGTGCTGCGCCTGCGCACCGGGGCCGACGCGGAGACCTGCGTCCTCGCCGCCGGGGAGTCCGTGTTCGTGCCCGACGCCGCCGGGGCGCTCAGCGTCAGCGGGGAGGGGCGGATCACGGTCGCGTACGTGCCCTGAGCTCGGCTCGTCGCTCGTATCTTCGGCCGTCCATGGTCGGGTGGGCGCGGGTCGGGTGGTCGGCGCGCGATCTTCCATCCGGCCGCTCGTCCCTCGCGGCCTCCCGCCAGACCCGCCACGATCGCGCGCCGACCACCCGCCCCGCGCCCCGCGTCGTCGTCACCTTCTCCAGGCGGTCGATCGGGCGCCCGTCTCCTTCACCGCGAGCATGCCGGTGGTGCGCCGCGCCGCGCATGCGCTCGTCCGCGCCGGGCGTGCGTTCGGGCGCGAGCATGCGGTTACCGCCCGCCGTCGCGCCGCGCATGCGGTGGGGCACTCCATCCCGCGCCGAGCCTGCGGTCGTGCACCATTTTTTCCGATCCAGGTCGATCAGCCCCCGGGTGGTCGCGTCCTCGGCGCCGTGCGTCGGCCAGCCGCCCGCCTCCTGGCACCGTCGGAACGATTTGATTAGCATGGGTAATGAGCGTAGGGTAAAGAGCGTGCCCGAACCTGAACCCCATGCTCCGACCGCCCCCGCGGCGGCGACGCAGACCCTCCCCGAGAGCCCCGCAGCCGAGCTGCGAGTGGCTCTTTTTCGCGTGACCCGGCGGCTCAAGCAGCAGCGCGCGACCGCCGACATCACCGAGGGCCAGCACGCCGTCCTCACGACCCTCTGCAAGCACGGCGGCATGACGCCCGGCGCGCTCGCGGACCACGAGCGCGTGAAGCCGCCGTCGATGACGCGCACGGTCAACGCGCTGGTCGAGCGCGGCTTCGTCCGCAAGAGCGGCAACCCCGACGACGGCCGCCAGGTCGTCGTCGAGCTCACGGACGACGGGCACCGGGAGATCGTCGAGACCCGGCGCCGCCGGGACGCGTGGCTCTCCGTCCAGCTCGACGAGCTCACGCCGGCACAGCGCGAGACCCTGCACCAGGCCGCCGAGATCCTCCTGGAGGTGGCCGCTCGGTGAGCACCTTCTCCTCGCTGCGCTACTTCAACTACCGGCTGTGGTTCTCGGGCGCGCTCGTCGCCAACGTGGGCACGTGGATGCAGCGTGTCGCCCAGGACTGGCTGGTCCTGACCGTCCTCTCGCACAACTCGAGCTTCGCCGTCGGTGTCGTGACGGCGCTGCAGTTCCTGCCGTTCCTGCTCTTCGCGCCCCTGGGCGGACTGCTCGCTGACCGGTTCGACCGGCGTCGGCTGCTCGCCTTCACGCAGGCGTCGCAGGGGCTGCTCGCGTTCGGGCTGGGCGCGCTCGTGCTCACGGGCACGGTCGAGCTGTGGCACGTGTACGCGTTCGCGTTCGCGCTCGGCGTCGTCGCGACGATCGACGCCCCGGTCCGCCAGACGTTCGTCGCCCAGCTCGTCCCCGCGGACAAGCTGTCGAACGCCGTCGGCCTCAACAGCGCGTCGTTCAACGCGGCGCGGCTGATCGGCCCCGGCGTCGGCGGCCTGCTCATCGCGGCCGTCGGTCCGGGCTGGGTGTTCATCATCAACGGCGTCTCGTTCGCCGCGACGATCTTCGCGCTCACGCAGATGCGCACCCGCGAGCTGCGGGCCATGCCGGTCGCCAAGCGGCGCAAGGGCCAGGTCCGCGAGGGCTTCCGCTACGTGCGCCGTCGGACGGACATCGTCGTGATCATGATCGTCGTCGGCGTGGTCTCGATGTTCGGGCTGAACTTCCAGCTCACCTCGGCGACCATGGCGCGCACGGTCTTCGACAAGGGCGCGGGCGAGTACGGCATCCTCGGGTCGATCCTGGCGATCGGCTCGCTCGCGGGCGCGCTCCTCGCCGCCCGCCGCGAGCGGCCGCGGGTCCGGCTCGTCGTCGGCGCGGCGTTCGGGTTCGGGCTCGCGACGGCGGCGCTCGCTCTCGCGCCCACGTACGCGAGCTTCGCGGTGCTCTGCATCCCGGTCGGGCTCGCGAGCCTCACCATGATGACGGCCGCGAACGCCACCATCCAGATGTCGACCGAGCCCGAGATGCGCGGCCGCGTCATGTCCCTCTACATGATGGTCTTCCAGGGCGCCACGCCCATCGGGTCGCCGATCGTCGGGTGGATCGGCGAGCAGTTCGGCGCGCGGTGGTCGATCGGCATCGGCTCGGTGACGGCGCTGCTCGTGTCCGTGGGTGCGGGGATCTGGGTCCTGCGCCACTGGCACGTGCAGGTCCGCTACCGGGTCACCGCGCGCCCGCACCTCGTGGTGCGCTACCTGGACGCCGACGACGGCGCCGCGGTCCCCGTGCCCGCGGCCCGGGCGGCGCGCGAGGAGGCCGCGCGCGAGCTCGACGAGCAGGACGCGCAGCAGCGGTCCGCGGCGGCCTGATCGCGCGGCACCGGATGTCGGTGCCGGTGGCCGGAGGCAGGGTGGGGGCATGGACCTTCTGCCTTTCGTGGTCGACGTCCCCGAGCCCGAGCTCGACGACCTGCGCCGTCGCGTGCGGGCGACCCGGTGGCCCGACCCGGCGACGGAGCCCGGCTGGGGCCAGGGCGTCCCGCTCGGCGCGATGCAGGACCTCGCCCGCTACTGGGTCGACGGCTACAGCTGGCGGCGGCTCGAGCGGCGGCTCGCCGAGCTGGAGCAGGTCCGCGTCCGCGTCGACGGCCTCGACCTGCACGTCTTGCACGTCCGGTCCGCGCGCCCCGACGCGACGCCCCTGGTCCTGACCCACGGGTGGCCCGGGTCGTTCCTGGAGTTCCTCGACGTCGTCGGGCCGCTCACTGCCCCGCCCGACGACGAGCCCGCGTTCCACGTCGTCGTGCCCTCCCTGCCCGGGTACGGGTTCAGCGAGCGCCCGCGCGCGCCGGGGTGGGGCATCGGACGGATCGCGCGTGCGTGGGCCGAGCTCATGGCGGGTCTCGGCTACGAGCGCTACGGCGCGGCCGGCGGCGACTGGGGGACGAGCATCAGCACGCTGCTCGGGCTGCAGGACCCGGAGCACGTCGTGGGGCTCCACCTCACGCCGCCGCTCGTCGACCCGGACCCGGCTGCCGACGACCTCACGGAGGCGGAGCGCGCCGACCTGGCGGCCCGCGAGGGTGGCGTCGAGGGGTCGGCGTACTCCGCCGTGCACGCCACGCGTCCGCAGACGCTCGCCTACGGGCTCACCGACTCGCCCGTCGGGCTGGCGGCGTGGATGTTCGAGAAGCTCGCGGCCTGGTCGGACCACGGCGGTGACCCGCTCGAGGCGCTGAGCCGCGACCAGGTCCTCGACGACGTGACGCTCTACTGGCTCACCGGCACCGCGGCGTCGTCGACTCGGCTCTACGCGGCGAGCATCCGCACCGTCGAGCGCTGGATGACGACGCCGCCCCGGCCCGAGGAGGTCGTCCACGTCCCGGTCGGCGCCGCGATCTTCCGGGACAACCCGCGGCCCTCGCAGCGGTGGGCGCAGCGGCGGTACGCCGACATCCGGTACTGGGGCACGCCGGCGCGCGGCGGCCACTTCCCGGCGCTCGAGCAGCCGGGCCTCTACGTCGACGAGCTCCGGGCGTCGTTCCGGGCGATCCTCGCGGGCTGAGGAGCCGGGCTCAGCCCAGCTGCTCGACCACGAAGTCGACGCACGCGGTGAGCGCGGCGACGTCGTCGGGCTCGATCGCGGGGAACATCGCGACCCGGAGCTGGTTGCGGCCGAGCTTGCGGTAGGCGAAGGCGTCGACGATGCCGTTCGCGCGCAGGGCGGCGAGCACGTCTCCCGCGGGGACGGCGTCGTCGAGGTCGATCGTCCCGACGACGTTCGAGCGCTCGGCGGGGTCCGCGACGAACGGCGTCGCCCACGACCGGGACTCGGCCCAGCCGTAGAGGTGGGCGGCCGAGGCGGCGGTGCGCGCCGTCGTCCACTCCAGGCCTCCCTGCTCGAGCATCCAGTCGAGCTGCTCGGCCATGAGGAGGAGCGTCGCGATCGCGGGCGTGTTGAGCGTCTGGTCCTGGCGGGAGTTCGTGAGCGCGGTGGTGAGCGAGAGGAACTCGGGCACCCAGCGGTCCGCCTCGATCCGCGCGGCCCGCTCGACCGCGTCGGGCGACAGCAGGGCGAGCCAGAGCCCGCCGTCCGACCCGAAGGACTTCTGGGGCGCGAAGTAGTAGGCGTCCGTCCGGGCCACGTCCACGGCGAGGCCGCCGGCGGCCGACGTGCCGTCGACGACGGTGAGGGCCCCGGCCGCCTGCGACCCGTCGACGCGCTCGACCGGGCTCACGGCGCCCGTCGACGTCTCGTTGTGCGGGAACGCGTAGACGTCGACGCCGTCCTCGGGACGGCAGTGGGCGACCGTGCCCGCGGGCGCCTCGACGACCGTCGACGCCTCGAGGAACGGCGCGCGCGACGTGGCGGTCGCGAACTTGGCCCCGAACTCGCCGAACGCCGCGTGCTGGGCCTTCGACCGGACGAGGCAGAACGTCGCCACGTCCCAGAACGCGGTCGACCCGCCGTTGCCGAGCGCGACCTCGTAGCCGTCGGGGAGCGCGAACAGCTCGGCCAGCCCGGTGCGGACCCGGCGGACGAGCGACCGCACCGGCTCCTGGCGGTGCGACGTGCCGAGCGGGGTGCGGCCGGCGGCGGCGAGCGCGCTCACCTGCGCGTCCCGCACCTTGCTCGGCCCGGAGCCGAAGCGGCCGTCCGTGGGCAGCAGGTCGGTGGGGATCCGGATGGAGGCGGGAGTCGTGGGCACGCGTCCAGGGTAGGGGAGGGGGCCTGGGCGGCCGTACCCGATTCCGGTGGGTGGTCCGCCCTAGACTGGGGGCCACCGACGCTTCAGGGAGCAGCAGTGAGCGATCTCATCGACACCACCGAGATGTACCTCAAGACGATCTACGAGCTCGTCGAGGAAGGGATCGTCT
>Ga0182746_1001989_pt1 | contig 16544 bp, 16 predicted proteins | sample eDN3rd30CBELigOP_FD_128881 | JGI IMG/M metagenome (GOLD analysis project Ga0182746, IMG submission 128881) | Enriched Organic Plus compost microbial communities from Emeryville, California, USA - eDNA 3rd pass 30_C BE-Lig OP (version 2) (version 2) ... | reverse complement strand
CACGGCGAGGTCGGGCCGGTCACCCAGGACTCGACATCGGTGAGCGCAGCCGGTTTTCGTGCCAGATATCTGGCGGCCGCCGATGGTCTGCATTCACCGATCCGCCGGTCCCTGGGGCTCAGCGGCGGTGAGGGTAGGCGACGTCGGTGGGGTATCCGCCGGCATTTCCAGATCGCCCCGTGGTCGGACTGTGTCGAGGTGTACTGGGGGTCCGACGCCGAGGCGTACGTGACACCGGTCGGTGAGAACTGCGTCGGGGTGGCGATCCTGACCTCGGCGCGCGGCGGCTTCGATGAGCGCCTGGCCGCATTTCCGTTGCTGGCCGAGCGAATTCAGGGTCTTGAACATGGCCATGACCGTGCCGCCGGGCCGTTGCGGCAGAAGGTCCGCCACCGCAGCGCCGGGCGGGTGTTGTTGGTCGGTGACGCGGCAGGCTATGTGGATGCGCTGACGGGCGAAGGGATGGGGCTGGCCTTCGGCGCGGCCGAACTGCTGGTGCGCTGTGTGCGGGCGGATCAGCCCGGTGACTATGACCGACAGTGGCGGGCGCTGACCCGGCGCTACCGCTTGCTGACCGCAGCGCTGTTGCACGGCAGCGGTTTCGGTCCGGTACGGGCCTGCATCACCCCGGCGTCCGCGACGCTGCCGTCGGTGTTCGCCAGGGCGGTCAACGCGATCGGCTCCTAGGCTGGGTCAGCTCGCCGAGGTACTCCAGCAACCGCATGCCGTGAAAGACCAGGAGAGCGGCGATGGAGCCCAGCGCGATGCCGGTGAAGGTCAACGAGCCGAGCTGCCAGGTGAAGTCGGCGATCCCGATGATCAACGGGATGGCCGCCGTCATCTGGTTGACCGGCTTGGAGAAGTCCACGTGGTTGGTGAGCCAGATCCGCACACCCAGGATGCCGACGAGGCCGTACAGCACGATCGTCGCGCCACCGAGGACGCCCGGCGGGATCGCCGAGATCGCCGCTCCGACCTTGGGGCACAACGACAATGCGATCGCCACCGCCGCCGCTACCCAGTACGCGGCGGTCGAGTACACGCGGGTGGCCGCCATCACCCCGATGTTCTCGGCATAGGTGGTGGTGGCCGAGCCGCCCCCCGCGCCCGCCAGCACGGTGGCCACGCCGTCAGCGGCCAGTGCCCGGCCGATCATCGGATCGAGGTCGGTACCGGTCATCTGGCCCACCGACTTGACGTGACCGATGTTCTCGGCGACCAGGGCGATCACCGCGGGCAGAAACAGCGGTAACACCGCCAGACTGAACGTAGGGGTGTGGAACTCGGGCAAGCCCAGCCACGGCGCTGCCGAGATCGCCGCGGTGTCCACGTCGCCGAGAAGCAGCGCCAGCAGATACCCGATCACGACTGCGCCGAAGATCGCCAGCCTGCCGATCAACCCCTTGAAGAAAGCCAGCGTGGCGACCAGCAGCACCAGCGTCACCAACCCGACCAGCGGACCCTTCTCGAAATTGGCCTTCGCCGCCGGAGCCAGGTTGAAGCCGATCAGCGCGACGATCGCACCTGTCACCACCGGCGGGAGCGCCAGATCGATCCACCTGGTGCCGATGAGGTGTACCACGGCGCCGATCAGGATCAGCAGCACCCCGACGGCGATCAAACCGCCCAGCGCGCTGCCGGTTCCGTGGGATGCGACCGCCGCGGTCACCGGGGCGATCACCGAGAAGCTCGACCCCAGATAGCTCGGTAGCCGGTTGCCGGTGATGAGCAGGAACAAGATGGTGCCGACACCGGAGAACAGCAGCGTGGTGGCAGGCGGAAAGCCGGTGAGCACCGGGACCAGGAACGTGGCGCCGAACATGGCCACCACGTGCTGGGCGCCGATGCCGATGGTGCTGGCCCAATCGAGCCGTTCCCCGGGGTTGACGACGAAGTCGTCGTCGGTCCGGGTCTCGACGTACTTCCAACTCAGCGGAATCACGGTTGTGACTACACACCATGTTCGGCTGCCGTGCACGCGGACTGCGGCAAGAATCAACCGTGATGAAACAGAACCTGGCACATTGGCTCCCGGGGACGGCACAGTTCACCGGCTATCAGCGGTCCTGGCTGCGCGGAGATGTGCTGGCCGGGGTGACGGTCGCGGCATACCTGGTGCCGCAGGTGATGGCCTATGCGACGGTGGCGGGTCTGCCACCGGTCGCCGGGTTGTGGGCAGCGCTGGTGCCGATGGGCGTCTACGCGCTGCTGGGTTCCTCGCGGCAGCTGTCGGTCGGTCCGGAATCCACCACGGCGTTGATGACGGCGACGGCGTTGGCCCCTCTGGTTGTCGGTGATCCGGCTCGGTATGCCGCGATGGCGGCGATGCTCGCCCTGCTGGTCGGGGCGATCTGTCTGGCTGCCGGGCTGTGTGGGCTGGGTTTCCTGGCCGATCTGCTGTCCCGCCCGGTCCTGGTCGGTTACATGACGGGTGTGGCCGTGATCATGATCAGCGGCCAACTCGACAAGGTCAGCGGCGTCGAGGTCACCGGGGACGAGTTCGTCGACCAGATCCGCTCTTTCGCCTCCGGGCTCGGATCGGCGCACGTGCCCACCGTGGTGTTGTCGGCTGCGGTGCTGGCGTTGCTGCTGTTGTTGTACCGGATCGCGCCACGCTTTCCAGGTCCGCTGGTCGCGGTATTGGCAGCGACGGCAGTGGTCTGGCTGTTCTCCCTGGAAGACAAAGGGATTCGTGTGGTCGGTGGCATCCCAGCCGGCTTGCCGAGGCCCACGCTCCCACCGGTCGCGATGACCGAGCTGCTGGCTCTGGCGATCCCCGCGGCCGGCATAGCGGTTGTGGCGTTCTCCGACAATGCCCTGACCGCACGCACCTTCGCCGCGCGCAAGGGGGACACCATCGACGCCGGCGCAGAACTTCGGGCCCTGGGGATCTGCAATCTGACAACCGGTGTCACGCAGGGATTTCCGGTGAGCTCCAGCGGCAGTCGTACCGCTCTCGGTGACACCGTGGGCAGCCGCACCCAGCTCTACTCGCTGGTGATGCTCGCGACGGTACTGCTGGTCATGCTGGCCGGGCGTAATCTGCTGGAACACTTCCCGATGGCCGCCCTCGGTGCGCTGGTGGTCTATGCCGCTCTGCGGTTGATCGACGCGGCCGAGTTCCGACGGCTGGCCCGGTTCCGGCGCAGCGAGCTGTTTCTCGCGGTGGCGACCACGGTCGCAGTGCTGGGTTTCGGCGTGCTCTACGGGGTTCTGGTGGCGATCGCGCTGTCCCTGATGGACACCTTGCGCCGGATCGCCCGGCCGCACGACAGCGTGTTGGGTTACGTCCCCGGGGTGGCCGGAATGCACGATGTCGACGACTATCCCGATGCCCGACCGGTTCCCGGGTTGGTGGTCTACCGCTACGACGCACCACTGTTCTTCGCCAACGCCGAGAATTTCAGGGAACGTGCGTTGGCCGCGGTCGACGCGGCCGACGGCCCGGTGGAATGGTTCGTGTTGAACGCCGAAGCGCAGGTGGATCCCGACCTGACGGCCGTCGACGCACTCGAACAGTTGCGCCGGGACCTGACGGCACGCGGCATCGTGTTCGCGATGGCCCGGGTCAAATCCGATCTGCGCGACGATCTGGTGGCGGCCGGCTTCATCGACCGGGTCGGTGCGGACCGGATATTTCCGACCCTGCCGACCGCGGTGGAGGCGTTCCGGAACCGTTCTGACTAGCGCTCGGTTCGCGAACTCGACGTCGACCAGCGTCGGCGCCCGCCGTAGATCGCAGCGCCCACCGCTACCACGGCGATTCCGGTGAGCACCGAGGCCATCGGTAGCGAGAAGGCCAGCAGCAGACACCCGGCCAGGCCGACCGCCGGGATGAGGCGGGCCCCGAGCGTCCACGCGGACGCGTTGGCGATCGCGTAGTACAACAACACCGCGAACGACGAAAAGCCGATCGCCCCACGCAGATCCACGGTCGCAGCCAGAATCGCCACGACGATGCCCACCACGATCTCCGCCCGATGCGGCACATTGAACCGGGGATGCACCGCCGACAGGACCGATGGCAGGTGCCGGTCTCGAGCCATCGCCAGCGTCGTACGTGAAACCCCGAGGATCAACGCCAGCAGGGAGCCCAGGGCTGCGACTGCGGCACCGGCACGCACCAGGGGTTGCCACTGTGGCGCACCGGCCGCGGCCACCGCATCGGCCAACGGAGCGGGTGCGGCGGCCAGGCCCGAACTGCCCAGGACCGAGAGCACGGCGACAGCCACCACCGCGTAGATGACGAGCGCGATGCCGAGTGCGATCGGAATCGCGCGCGGAATGGTGCGCGCGGGGTCTCGGACCTCTTCACCCAGCGTGGCGATCCGGGCATAACCGGCGAACGCGAAGAACAACAGACCGGTAGCCTGCAGGACTCCGCCGGCCCCGACGTCGTCACCGATCTGCAGTCTGGCGAGGTCGGTGGCGCCGGAACCGGCGATGATCACCACGACCGCTGCCAGCACGGCCAGCACACCCGCGACGATGATGCGGGTCAGCAACGCCGACTTCTGGATTCCGGCGTAGTTCACCACAGTCAGTGCCACCACCGCGGCCACCGCCACGGCGTGCGCCCACTGCGGCCAGGCATACATCCCGACCGTCAAGGCCATCGCCGCACACGACGCGGTCTTGCCGACGATGAAACTCCATCCGGCCGTATAGCCCCAGAACTCGCCGAGCCGTTCCCGCCCGTACACATAGGTGCCGCCGGATTGCGGATAGAGCGCTGCCAGTCGCGCGGAAGACGTCGCGTTGCAGTAGGCGACGACCGCGGCGACCGCGAGGCCGAGCAGCAGTCCGCTTCCGGCGGCCCGCGCCGCGGGAGCCAGAGCCGCGAAAATGCCCGCCCCCACCATGGAACCCAGGCCGATCACGACGGCATCAGTAGTCCCGAGCCTGCGCTGCAGCCCGCCGGGCGTGGTCACCCCGCGATCCTAGTGCTGCGACAGCTATTGAGCAGAGGGGCGCGGATGAAAGAAGACGCCTTCGGCACGGACCGTGACGCCGTCCGAGGTCGCGAGGTGGCCGACGGCAAACGTCTTCACTCCCTCTACCCGGTCGATGTGCGCCTCGGCGTGAACCGGGCCGAGCCGGGTGCCGGCCTCGTAGCGGAGAGTCAGTGTTCCGGTCACCGCTGGCCGTCCCGGCTGGTGAGCGGTGGCGCCGAGCACGTGATCGAGCAAAAGGGCGCAGATGCCACCGTGTACATGGCCGGCAGGTCCTTCGTATGCCGCGCCGAGGGTGACGTCGGCCCACACGCGCCCGTCGGATTCGTGGTGAACCAGCAAGGGCGGCGCCAACGCATTGCGCAACCCGATGACTGCGTTTCCCCAGGCGCGGGACTGCCCGTCGACGGCTTGCTGAACGCCGAACGAACCAGGCATCAGCGACAGGCTCAGCTCATCGGCTGCCGCATCGATCTTGGCTTTGGCGGCCACGATGGTGTCCAGGTCGGCCCGGCTGCGGATGGTTGCGTCGACGAGTCGACGGACGGATCCGGTGAGAGACTCGTAAAGCGCTTGCGGGACATCGGTTTCACTATTCAGGGACAAGACTTCACTCCGCTCGCCGGTCACCCAGCGTCCCGTAGCCGCCGCGATAGAAAAGCAGTGGCCGGCCGGGGTGAGCTTGCAGCGCCGTGACGTGGGCGACGACGATGGTGTGGTCGCCTGCGCCGTGCTCGTACTCAAGGTCGGCTTCGATGGTGGCCAGGGTGCCGTGCAGGCGCGGAGCACCGTTGGCCGCCGAGTTCCAGGCAATTCCGGCGAATTTGTCCTCGCTACCACGTGCGAATTGCGCACATATCGATTGCTGGTCGTCGGCCAGGATGTTGATGCACATTCGGCCGGCGGCGCGAATCAGCGGCCACGTCGACGAGCCTCGTGACGGACAGAACGACACATACGGCGGGTCCAGTGAGACCGAGGTGATTGATTGGCAGGTGAAGCCCACGGGGCGCCGCCCGTCGTGACCAGTTACGACGGCGATCCCGGTGCAGAAGTGGCCGAGCACCGCGCGCATGTCCTGGGGGTCCGGTCGGACGAACCTGGTACCCAGTGTCGCGGTGTTGTCGAGTGTCATCGCGGTGTCTCCCTCATCTGGTGTCGTCAACCAGATTCGTCCTGTCGGCCAGGACAGGGCAACGCAGTCTCCCGGCCAGCGGTTCACCGGCATCGGCCTTGTGACCTCGATTGTTACCCTTGCACCATGGAAGACCCCGAGCAGACAGCCAAGCCGGCGCTGGCCGCGAACAGCTGGGCGCTGCTCGGGTTGCTGTCCTACGAGCAAGAACTCTCCGGTTACGACATCCGGAAGTGGCTCGGCTGGAGTATGCGTTTCTACTACGGCAGCCCCGCCTTCAGCCAGATCTATTCGGATCTGAAAAAGCTGGAAAAGATCGGTTACGTGACCTCGCGGGTGGACGGCACCGGCACGCGAAACCGCCGCCTCTACAAGATCACCCAGTCCGGTCTGGACGCCGTCACTCAATGGGCGCGTGAGACGCCGCCTGATCCGCCTTCGTTGAAGCACCCAGCGCTCATGCGGGTGACGATGGGCCACCTCAGCGACCCCGCCACGCTGAAGCAGATGCTCCAGGAGCATCTGGCCTATGTCGACGGGATGCAGCGCGACGCCGCCAAGGAGGCCCGTTGGTCCGAGGCTGATCCGGCGTGGGCATACGCCAAGATCGCGTTGGATTGGGCGGTTCGCTACTACGCGTCCGAGCGGGAGCTCACGCTGCAGCTCATCAAAGATCTCGACGAAGCCGAGGCCACTTTCCCGAAAGTCGGTGAAGGCGCCAAGATCCCATGGCCAGATCCTGCGTACTGGTACGAGATCGAGAGGAAAGCCGACGCCGAAGACGCCGACTGATCTCCCTCCGTTGGTGTTTCGGGCCGTGAGCTAATCTTCGGCCGCGTCGCGAGCGGCGATGTAGCCGAAGACCAGCCCCTGCGCGATGGTCGCGCCGGCACCGGGATAGGTTTTGCCGAACGCGTTGGCTGCCGTGTTACCGATCGCATACAGTCCGTCGATGACGGTGCCATCTTCACGCAGGACTCGGGCATGGTCGTCGGCTCGGAGGCCGCCGCAGGTGCCGAGGTCGCTCAGTACCATCTTGACCGCGTAGAACGGTCCTTTGACCAGTGGCCGCAGGTTCGGGTTCGGGGTGATCGTGGGATCACCGTAGTAACGGTCGTAGGCGCTGCGGCCCCGCTCGAAGTCGGGATCCTCTCCCGCGAAAGCGTTTTCGTTGAACCGGGTAACCGTTGCCTCGAAATTGTCGACCGGAACCTGCATTTTGGTTGCCAGCTCGTCGAAGTTGTCTGCCTTGACTGCGATTCCGGCGTCGTACCAGGTCTGCGGTATCGGCATGCGCGGGAACAGCTCGGCGGCGAAGACATAGCTGTTGCGGTACTTCTGGTCGAAGACGATCCACATGCTGTCCACCGGTGTGCCGGCGTTCTCGAGATCAAGGACACGTTGCCCAAAGCTCATGTAATCCGCTGATTCGTTGGCGAACCGGTGCCCGTTGTGGTCGACGATGAACGACCCGGGTAGTGAGCGCTCGGCGAGCATCACCGCCGGAGCTGCGCCCGGCAGCGGTGCGACGGCGGGGAACCACCACGATTGATCCATCAACGCGATGTCGCCGCCGACATCCTGTCCGAGTCGGATGGCGTCACCGGTGTTGGATTCCGCGCCGAGGCTGAGATTGCTTCCGAGAGAGTCGGATTGGAACTTGCGGCGCATTTCCATGTGGTGATCGAAACCGCCGGCGGCGAGAACTACTCCGCGCCGGGCAGTGACCGCGACGCGTTCCCCGCCGTGTTCTACGACCGCTCCGGTGACTCGGCTGCCTTCAGTGACCAGTTCCGTCAGTGCGGTGTCGAGCCAGATCGGGATCCCCGCACGAATCACGCCCGCGAACAGTCCTGCGGCCAGCGCCTGGCCGCCGGCCGCATAACGCCTGCCGACGGCCAGACCGCCGATGCCCTGCGCGAGCCGCTTGATGATGGTGGGCAGACCCTTTCGGGGTACTCGGCTCATCAGGTTCAGCCAGCGGTAGTCGGCGCCGGTGGTCGGCATCGGAATGCTGACCTCCATGACCCCCGGTCGCAGGTCAGGCAGATATTCGCCCAGAATCGAGGTGTTGAGCGGCCGGCATTCGCACGTGCGGCCTGCCGCTGATCCGCCGGGTGCCTCCGGGTGATAGTCGGAGTACTCCTTGGCCCAGAACAGCTTCATGGGGGTGGTTCGGCGCAACATTTCGACCGTGGCAGGCAGGTTGTCCAGGTAGGCCGCAGAGCGCTCCGGTGGCGCGGAATTCCCGACCACCGACTCCAAGTAGGTGTGCGCCCGCGAGACGGGGTCGTTGCCGCCGCAGTCCTCGATCACCGGGCTTGCCGGCAGCCAGAGCGCGCCTCCCGATCGGGCCGTCGAACCTCCGACGTAGGAAGATTTCTCGACGACGAGAACGGACAAGCCCTGTTCGTGGGCTGCCAGGGCGGCGGCCAGGCCCGTGCCGGAACCGACAACGAGAAGGTCGACCTCGGTGGCGGCAACGGTCAGTCCGGCGGGAATGCTCTTGTGGCTGGTGGCGGTCACGACCGCAGACGATAGGGCGACTACCGGCAAAGTTGATTCCGACCTCCTGTTGAGCGGAACACTGACCTTCCCGTTCGCGCGTCATCGCAGTTCAATGTGGGCAACAGCCAAGGAATTCACTGATCTAAGGACGGCTCGCAACATGACGACGCACTCAGATACCGACGCAGTTCGGTTGATCGAGGCCGGTTCGGTACCCACCAGGTTCGCCCGCGGCTGGCACTGCCTGGGACTGGTCCGCGATTTCGGAGACGGAAAGCCGCATCAGATCAACGCCTTCGGGCAGAAGCTGGTGGTATTCCGATCAGAGGACGGCGCCATCAACGTGCTCGACGGTTACTGCAGGCACATGGGCGGAGACCTGTCGCAGGGGACGGTGAAAGGCAACGAGATCGCCTGCCCTTTCCACGACTGGAGGTGGGGTGGGGATGGTCGTTGCAAGATGGTGCCCTACAGCAAGCGCACTCCGCGATTGGCGCGTACCGCTGCATGGCCCACACTGCAGCAGGACGGCATGCTGTTCGTCTGGAACGACCCCGAACGCAAGGCGCCGCCGGCCGACGTGACCATCCCGCGCATCGAGGGAGCCACCAGCGATGGCTGGACCGATTGGCACTGGTACTCAACAGTGGTCAACACCAACTGCCGCGAGATCATTGACAACGTTGTGGACATGGCGCACTTCTTCTACATCCACGGTTCGCTCCCGACGCACTTCAAGAATATTTTCGAAGGTCATGTCGCCACCCAGTACATGAAGAGTGGTGCCCGGCCTGACCTGGACGACCCAGAAGGCGCCAAACTGCTGGGCACCACCTCGTTGGCGTCTTATCACGGACCGTCGTTCATGATCGACGACCTGATCTACCACTATCAGGACTTCGACCAACGCACGGTTCTGATCAACTGTCACTATCCGATCGATGCCAACTCCTTTGTGCTGCAATACGGCATCGTGGTGGAGAAGAACGCCGCCATGCCGGAGGAGCTCGCCGAGCAGACGGCGATCGCGCTCGGCGACTTCGTCAAGATGGGCTTCGAACAGGACGTCGAGATCTGGCGCAACAAGACCAGGATCGACAATCCTCTTCTGGTGGAAGAGGACGGCCCGGTGTACCAGCTGAGACGCTGGTACGAGCAGTTCTATGTCGACGTGGCTGATGTGACACCGGACATGGTCGACCGTTTCGAGTTCGAGCTCGACACCACCCGGCCGTGCGAGGTTTGGATGAAGGAGGCGGAGGCCAATCTGGCCGCCCGTATCGCTGCGTCCGGAGCCGTGGGGTGACGATGACTGTCCGCCCGGACAATCGCCTCGACGATGCGCCGATGGTGCCGGTGACCTGCGCACGGTGCGGGGCCGGCGTCGAGGTGCGCAAGAGCAGTTGGAACCAGACGAGCGTTCAATGGACCGGAGCCGCCCTTTCCCGCTGCGAAGAGCGGTGTACCGCTGCGCAGCTGGGTGACAACGGTGGACGTGGGCTGTTTCTGGCCTGCTCTGCCTTGGGCGGGTCCATCGTCGACGCGGTGCGGTCGGGAGCGCTGCAGGTGGTGGACGAGCGGCCGTGAAGTTCGGAAACCGTCGGCTATCTCTTGAAAAGGCCGACGGTTCGAACGAGTCGTTCTGACAGTTCCCGCGCATCGATGCGCCGTTGGGCGAATGCAGCGACGTTGGACATCCAGACGTCAGAGAGTATTTCGGCGGCACCGATTTCCATTGCGGCTGCATTTCCCTCATCGACGGAGCCGACGAAGATCCGGACTGTCTGCTGTCGGACCAGATCGGCTTGGATCGCTGCGGTACCGTCTGCGTAAAGGTAGGGGCGGATCATCGCCTCGGCCAGTCGCGGTGATGCGCAAAGCCTGTCGGTCAGGGTCAGGGCCACCCGCAGCAGGCGCTGAAACGGATCCGCTTCGCCTGCGTCGCCGCGATACTCGGTTTCGAAGTCCCAGAGCCATTCGTAGAAGCAAGCGAGCAGCAGGTCGTCCTTCGACGGGAAGTACTGGTACACAGTGCTGGCCGATACGCCCGCAGCTTCGGCGACAGAACGGATCTGGCACGTGTCGTAACCCTCGTGGGCAAGTTCGGTCGCGGAGGCGATGATTCGATCACGTCGCTCGCTTCGCACGAGACTGTGCAACACTGCCCACTCCTTCAGCGCAAAGAGGCTCTACCAACGGAAGGTTAGGTCAGGAGGAGTTGATCGAGCACAGTTGTTCTCGCTGACCGGACGGTCGAAGGGTGTCCCAGCTGTTGAGCATCGCTCAGCAGCTGGGACACCTCGGGGTGCTCAGGAGGGCGTCACGGGCATGATCGGTATCTTCTTCATCGCACTGGCACGGGGATCAGGTGCTGCGGCTGCCGCCGCGTGGTTCTCTTCGCCTCTGGTGTAGGTCCACACGCAGAACGGCTCGCCTTCGGCAAACTTGAAGTCCTTGGGCGGGAGGTTGATGTCCAGTTTGCACCCCGGAAAGAACGGCGCTGAGATGCGTTGCTCGAAAGTGCAATTCATCCATGCCCGGGCCGGCGGGTAGAGGCCCTCGTCGGTGTACTTTTGGAGCACCTCACAGCGGCGCATGTTCAGCACGACGTGATCGGGGTTGTACACGATGTACTCGCCGCCGTAGCCCAAGGTTCCGTCGATACTCAGCACCGCCAGCTTCAAGAAATCCACGACGTGAACCGGCTCGATCTTGAAGACCTTCGCGAGTTTCGGGTATTGGTAGTCGATTATCAGTTGGTACATATCTGGCAGACCGAGCCACACCTCCTCTTCGGGGATGATCTTTGTCCACTGGTCGATGAAGTAGTTGTGGCCCTTGAGATATTGGTCCCAGTAGGTCTTGATCAAACGAATCAGCGCCGGCTTCGTGAGGTCTTCGGTCTGAACATCGAAGGGGATCGCCTGGTACTGGGCGCTCTTCCAGTCCCAACCGGGGGGTGCGATGAACCGTCCCATCGGCATGACCTGGCGCATACCCGCTCGGGAAACGTGGGCAGCGACGTCCATGGCGGTGTTGATGCCGACCTTCTCCGAATAGATCTTGACGTGGGCATAGGGAACGAAGTTCAGGACGTCTTCGAACACCCGGGCCAGACCTAGTAGGAAATCGCGCGAGAAGTCTTGGATGTTCCCGACCTTGCCCATGAAGTCGTGGGTGTAGTCGTCGTAGTTGAGTTCCTCGCCGGCAGAGGTGAGTTCATCGGTTTCGGTTGTCACAAGTCCTCCTTGGATGATGGCGATCACGGCGCGGCAGCCTGCTTGGGTGACGGGGTGGCTGACCGCTGGCAGAATCTGCATGTGTGGCAGAATCTGCCAGCGCTGATAGTAGGTTCGGGTATGCGTGTGTTACTGGTGTATTCCCGGTGATCGGGAGGGTCCCCCCTCGGCGGGCATCTGCGAGGCCTGCCAGGGCTACTATCAAATTCGCTGGTCACGGAGGGAGTCGCGCACATGCAGGTGGCGAGCAAGCCCGCGACACTTAGTGAGCGGCGCGCTGAGGAGCTTCGATTCGAAATCGCGATCGCTGCGCGGGATCTTTTCCTGGCCGAGGGGTCGACCTCGGTCACCGTGGAGCGAATCTGTGCCGCGGCCGGCGTCGCCCCACGCACGTTTCACCGGCATTTTCCGGTTAAAGAGGATGTCGTGCTGCCGTTGTTTCGCCGGTTCGGGACCCTGAGCATCGAGTTGCTTGCGCACGCAGGACCGGAGCGCGATGTGGTTGACGCGTTGGTCGAGGCTTTCAGCACGGAAGTTCCCAGGCGGGCAACGGTCGAATTCGACCGCACGTTCATGGCATTGGTGGTCAACGATCCCCAGTACCGGCTGCGCTGGCTGGACTGGGGGCAGGACCTGATCGGCCCGATTACTGAGTTCTTGGCTGACAGGTTCGACTTGGGTGAAAACCCGAACACGCGAGAATTACCGGCACAGTTGGTAATTCAGGTGTGCCGGCACGCATACTTGCGCTGGGTCGCCGACGGCGACTTCGCCGGCCTGCGGTCGGCTCTGGGAGTCGGGATGCAGATGGTGGTGGAGGCCCTGCCGGTTTTGACGCGGCAGGGCCGGCCTACGGTAGGAACCGGAATCGTCTAGCTACCAAAGATTTCCAGCGGTCCGACATACGCACGGTTGACCTTGACCCGTTCGGTGATACGCCACCGGCCGTCGCCGTCTCGCCGCCAGGTGTCGTGATAGTCACCCAGCGTGTAGAAGCGCGTCGACGGATCGCCGGCTGAATTGAGATGAACGTCGCGGATATAGGCTCGGCTGGTCGCCGTGTCGTCGACGACATCGACGAGGATGTTGCCGATCAGATGCTGAGTCGGGCCGCAACTGTCGAGGTATCCGCGGATCATGTCGATGATTGCCGTGCTCCCCGTCAAGCGGCCCGTCCCAAAATCTCCTTCGGCATCGTCGGCGAGGGTTTCAGCCATCGTCGCCCAATCCCGATCGTCCATGGCCCGGGCGAAGAGATTCAGTGCCCGCTCGATGTCCCGCTCATCACGCAGCATTCTCAGATCGACTGAATCCATGCCCGCGCTCCTCTCATCGGTCAGGCGTGTGCGCCACCATCGACCCGAATCTCGGTGCCGGTGATGAACGCACCGTCATCTGAGGCGACCATTGCGATCACCGACGCGACAGCGCTTGGGTCACCGAGGATTTCGCTCTCTGCTCCGTGTAGCAACGGCGTTTGCTTGGCCCAGAGGCCCAGATCATAGCCTTCGGGCATCTTGTCCAGGGTGCTGTTGGCCAGAGCCGTTGACACCCCGCCGGGCTGGATGTTGACCGCGCGCAGGCCCTGCTTGGAGTACTCCAGCGCCAGGGAATGGGTGAAGCTGAGGACGCCGCCCTTACTGGCTGCATACGCCGCCATGTAGGGGTGGGCGAACGTAGCAGCGGTAGAGGTGAAGTTGACCACGACACCGCGTCGTGATTCCAGCAGCGCCGGCAGCGCCTGGCGGGTCATCAGGAAGGTGCCGGTGAGGTTGACAGCCAGAGTGCGGTTCCAGTCTTCGAGGCTGGTCTCGTGCGTGTGCGAACACGTCTGCATGGCAGCTACATTGACCAGAACCTCAAGCCCGCCCAACTCGGCCACCGCAGCGGACACCGCGGCGATCACGTCGTCCTCGCGCGATATGTCGAGGACGGCCGTGGTGAGCCGCTTGGCGGTGCCGGCACCTTCGGCGGCCGCGGTAGTCGCGGCCAAGCCGTCGGCGGAGATGTCGTAGCCGACGACCGTTGCGCCTTCATCGAGCAGGCGAGCCACCGTGGCCGCACCGATCCCCGACCCGGCGCCGGTGACGATGACCCGGCGATCTGAGAGGCGTTCCATCAGTCAATCCCTTCCGAGTCAGGCGAGTTGGAATGCGGAGATCGGAGCTTCGTCCGGGTAACTGCTGGGGCCGCCGAGATCGTAAGCGGCGTTCAGCGCCGCGATGAACGCCGCGTCGTGCAGCGGTTCGCCCGGCACTTCGAGTTTGATGCCCTTGCCCTTGAGGTCGTCGACCATCATTTCGATGGCCCGTTCGATCGTGATGTCGTCGGAGCCGTCCATGTTCTTCTTGAGTTCGTCGTAGTCGGAGAACACCTCGGCAGACCAGTGCACGAGGAACCGGAGCTCGTCAGTGTGGTGGCGAGCGATCACGTCTTCGCCGTTCTTCAGTAGCCATTGATCGCGGTCCGCCGGGTCACCGGTGAACACGGTGTCGAACGCGAGACCACTCGGAACCTGCTGCTCAAGTGGACCGTTGGCTTCTCCGCGGTGCACCATCATCTCGTTCTGCACGACGACGCCACGGTTGTTGATCGGCGGCAGCACCCGGGCAGGCGGCTTGAGCGGACCGTCTGGCCAGTAGGTGAAGCCCGACCCCTCGTCGAGGGAGAACCAGGTGATCACCTGGGCCATCTTGATCAGATAGTCGGTGAACAGGCCGGACTTGCCCATCACGCTGCACAGCCAGGTGGGGGCGTTCTCGTGGCGGACGCCGCGGAAGCTCGGGGAGTCCAGGTGGCCGGGATCGCGGTTGGCGCACGGGCCGTTGATGTTGAACAGCATCATCTCCGGCTTGGCGTACTCGGCGTTCCAGTAACTCTTGGCCTGCTCGATGAAGCCGGCGTTGTAGAAGCAGTCATGCAGCTCGGGGTAGAGAACGGTGCCGTAGTTGGCCAGGTAACCGCGGAACGTGGGGGTGAGGAACAGATCCAGCGACGGGGTGAATCCTTCGGGGAAAGCACCGCTCATGGTGGCCATCAGCTCGTCGGCGGAGGCGAAGTGCTGGGCGATGATCAGCTTCCACGGGCCCTGGGTGTGCACGACGTCGAGCAGTCTGCGCTTCTGGTCGTCGGTGTAGACGTCGGTGAGCTCTCGCGGCGGGGCCGCAGGACGCAGGATGTCGGACAGCGCGAGACGCTGCTCATCGGTCAGCATGGTGATCTCCTTCGATGGTGTGGTTGTCGATTGTGGACAGCGCTCAAGCCTGCGAGGGTGCAGCCGTCCGTTGATCGGGAGATTCGTTGCTCCCGAGCGGGTGGGCGAACTTGGCCTTGAGCAGGGCACCGACTTCAGCCATCGCCAGGCGGCCACGCGCAGTCGTATCCGAGCGCATCAGAAACCCGTGGTACATACCGGGATAGCGGGTGAGGGTGGTCTGCACGCCGGCATCGCGCAATCTGGCCGCGTAACGCTCGCCCCAATCGCGGATCGGGTCGCACTCGCCGGTTACAACGATCGCCGGCGGGAGGCCGCTGAGGTCTGATGCGTACGCCGGAACTTGATAGGGATCTCGTGGCACGCCACCGCGGTCGACCAGGTCGTGCATGTAGACGATGTCTTCATGGCGCAGCAACGGGGCGTTCGGCATGGAGGTGATGGACGCCGCTCCCATGTCGCGATCCAGACCTGGATACAGCAGCACCTGAGCACAAAGCTGCGGACCGCCGTGATCGCGAGCTGCCAAAGCCACTGCCGCAGCGAGGGATCCACCGGCGCTGTCGCCGACGACGGCCAGGCGGCCCGCATCTACTCCGACCTGGTCGGCATGACCGGCAACCCATTCGGTGGCCACATAGGCATCGTCGAACTGAGCAGGCGGAGGCGATTCCGGTGCCAATCGGTACTCGACGGCCACCACAGCGGCACCGCTGGCGTGCGCGAGTTCGCGGGCCAGCGGCTCGAATGAACGGTTGGAACCCATCACCAGACCACCGCCGTGCAGATACACCAGCACCGGCAACCGGGGTTCCGCGGTGGGCCGGTACAGGCGCAGCGGGATCGGACCGGCCGGGCCCCGTGCGGTCAGGTCTTCGATGCCCGCCATGGCCGGCATTTCGGGCAGAGGAGCGGATTCGAGGCCGGCCCGCACTGCCTGCAATCCGCGGGCACGCATGGGAGGGACCTCGCCGAATGAGGCGAAGCGGGCAGCCGCGTCGGGATCGAGTGGAGGATAGGTCATTTCAGCTCTGGGCGGGGTCGAAGCGGCGTTCGGTCCGTAGGCGGGGAGGCTCTTGATTGCTCAAGACGCGAGCCCGTTCTGCCATCGCGGAGCCGACGTAATCGGGTTGGGTGAGCAGATAGAACCGCCCCTCGGCAGCTTGCTCGAAAACCACTTCGGCGGCGGCAAGCGGATCCATCGCCTCGGCTTTGATGTCGAGCATCGCGGCGCGTTGTCCCTCGGCGGCACCGGTGTCCCCGGAGTCCACCCCGCCGGCCGACTCGAAGATCTCGGAGACCACCGCTCCGGGCAGCACCGCCTGCACGTGTACATGGTGGTCATGGCCGGCGGTCTGCACCTCCAGATGCAGACACTCGGTCAGCGCCAGGACCGCGTGCTTGCTCATGATGTAGGGCGCCTGCAGCGGAACGACGGCGACTCCACCGATCGAGGACAGGTTCCAGACCCACGCCGGGGCGTCGGTCGCCATCAT
>Ga0182746_1001987_pt1 | contig 16566 bp, 14 predicted proteins | sample eDN3rd30CBELigOP_FD_128881 | JGI IMG/M metagenome (GOLD analysis project Ga0182746, IMG submission 128881) | Enriched Organic Plus compost microbial communities from Emeryville, California, USA - eDNA 3rd pass 30_C BE-Lig OP (version 2) (version 2) ... | reverse complement strand
TGGCCGCGGCATCGGCGTGCGGCTTGTCATGGGTGGTGTGCGCATCGGCCGCCAGCACGACCTCATAGCCGCGCGCCGCGGCCTGTCGCACGGTAGTGTCCACGCAGAATTCCGTGGCATACCCGCACACCACGACGCGCGATACCTGCAATTGCCGCAGCAAGCCCCCCAGGCCGGTGCGCAAAAAAGAATCGGGCGTGGTCTTGTCTACGACATGATCGCCATCATGCTGCTGCAGCCCGCTATACAAGTGCCAACCCTGTGTGCCACGGGCCAGTTCGCCGCCCTCGGCGCCATGGCGTCCTGGTCGGTGCTGGGCGTGCTGCTTTCGCTGTATCCGTCACTGGCCGCGCGCCAAACCCACATCGACAACCTGGTGTTCGGCGGCGGAGTCGTGGCCGTCACCGCCTTCTCGGCGGCGATGGCTCAGCTGGCCGCCACCCGTGTTCCGGCACATCGCGCCGCGATCGCCGGTGACATCGGCATGGCGGTCACGCTCATGCTGACCATCCCGGTTCTGCTCAGCCACTCATGGCCCCTGGTGTTCGTCGCGGCAGCAATGCTCGGTGCGACGTTCGGCCTCGGCTTCGGCGGCTCGCTGCGGCACCTGTCCCACGTCGTTCCTGCCGACCAGCGTGGCGAGACCATGTCCGCGTTCTATCTGCTGGCCTACACCGCAATGGCCGTCCCGACCCTGCTCGCCGGCTGGGCTGCCACCCGCTGGGAACTGGCCACCGTCTTCCCCTGGTTCGCCGCCGCCGTGGCGACAGCGTGCCTGGCCGCCGCGGCAATCGGCGGGCTGAGCCGGCGCAGGACCGCCGGCGCCTGACCCAGTTCGACAACTTCCGCTCAGCAACGGCCTGTCGGCAATACTCTGATCGCCATGGCACCAGCGCAGCGCGAACCGAACGTCGTCGTCCTCGGCGGAGGATCCTGGGGCACCACCGTCGCCTCCATCTGCGCTCGACGCGGGCCGACGCTGCAGTGGGTGCGCTCAGCGGAGACCGCCGAGGACATCAATGACAACCACCGCAACTCGCGCTACCTGGGCAACGAGGTGGTGTTGCCCGAAAGCCTCAAGGCCACCAACGATTTCAGCGAGGCGGCCAACTGTGCCGACGTGATCGTGATGGGCGTCCCGTCACACGGCTTCCGCGGCGTCCTCACAGAGCTGGCCCGCGAACTGCGCCCCTGGGTGCCCGTGGTGTCCCTGGTAAAGGGCCTGGAACAGGGAACCAACATGCGGATGAGCGAGATCGTCGACGAGGTGCTGCCCGGACATCCGGCCGGCATCCTGGCCGGGCCGAACATCGCCCGCGAGGTGGCCGAAGGTTATGCCGCGGCCGCAGTGCTGGCCATGCCCGACCAACATCTGGCTGCGAACCTGGCACAGTTGTTCCGCACCAAGCGTTTTCGTACCTACACCACCGACGATGTGGTGGGCGTGGAGATGGCCGGGGCACTCAAGAACGTCTACGCCATCGCCGTCGGCATGGGCTACTCACTGGGTATCGGTGAGAACACCCGCGCGATGGTGATGGCGCGGGCGGTGCGGGAGATGGCCAAATTGGGCGAGGCCGTCGGTGGCCAGCGTGACACCTTCGCCGGTCTGGCCGGCATGGGAGATCTCATCGTCACCTGCACCAGCCAGCGCAGTCGTAACCGCCATGTCGGCGAACAACTGGGATCGGGCAAGTCCATCGACGAGATCATCGCGTCGATGAATCAGGTGGCCGAGGGCGTCAAGGCCGCCAGCGTGATCATGGAGTTCGCCGACAAATACGGGCTCAACATGCCCATCGCCCGCGAGGTCGACGCGGTGATCAACCACGGTGCAAAGGTCGAGGACGCCTACTACGGCTTGATGATCGAGAAGCCCGGCCACGAGGTGCACGGCTCGGGGTTCTGATTTTCTGCGCCGAGAGTGACGCTGCGGTCGCTCTCGGTCGCTTGCCTTCGACCGTTACGTCGCTTTCGCGGAACCGGGCTCGGCGTCGCCGCGCACCGCGGCACGGAAGTCCTCGGCCCCGACCGGCGGGGCGATGGTCCACAGCACCTCGGCCTCGGCGTCGGTGGGGTTGTGCCAGTCGTGCAGTTGGGTCGCACCGAAAGTCATGCTGTCGCCGGTGTCGAGCAAGGTGGTCTGGCCCTCGACGGTGATGCTGAGCCCGCCCTTGAGCACGTAGACGAAAATCGTTGCGGCGTCGAGCCGGTAGGCCCCGCCCGAACCACCGCCCGGCCGCATGATGGTGTGCATCACCTGCACATGGTGTTCGGACTTCGGAGTCAGCAACTCTTCGCGGACCCCGTGTCCGCCCATCTCCAGCGGCGCGCCGGCCCCGCTGCGCACCACCGGCGCCGAGGGGTACTCGAACAGATCGCCGATACCGATCTCCAACGCGTCGCAGATGCGCATCAGCACCGGCACCGACACGTTGGTCATCCCCCGCTCGGCCAGGCTCAGGAAACCCTTGGTCACCTCGGCCCGAGCGGCCACCTCGGTCAGACTCAACCCGCGCTGGCCACGGAACCCACGCAGCCGTGCCCCGGCCCGCCCCATACCGGTCTCCGTGCCGGTCTGGCCTCCGTCCGTCACCGAAGCTCCCCCTTCCTGTTGACGCCCGTTCGTTTAGTGGTGTAAAACACAGCCATCGTTTTATGGCATTGAACCCTACACGTGGGCGGTGTCCCCGAAGCACAGAAAGGCACGCGGTGTCTGCACCTGCAACCGAACCCAACGAGTCGACGCGCATCCAGGCCGCCGTCCTCGACGGCAACGGAACGATCAGCATCGAGAACGTCGACCTCGCCGCACCCGGGCCCGGCGAGGTGCGGGTGCAGATCGCCGCCGCCGGGGTGTGTCACTCCGACCTGCATGTCACCACCGGAGCCTGGGACGTGCCGGCGCCGGTGGTGCTGGGACACGAAGGATCCGGTGTGATCACCGCGGTGGGCCCAGGAGTCGACGACCTCGAACCCGGCGACCATGTGGTGCTCAGCTGGGTGCCCGGCTGCGGTGAATGCCGGGCCTGTCAGGCCGGCCGGCCGGCCCAGTGCTCGCTCGTGGCCTCTGTCGTGGCCACCGGCGGCACCCTGTACGACGGAACCACCAGGCTGTCCAACGAACGCGGCCAGATCCACCACTACCTCGGGGTGTCCTCCTACGCCGAGCAGGTCGTGGTACCCCGCAGCGGCGCGATCAAGGTCCGCAAGGACGCGCCCCTGGAAGACATCGCCATCGTGGGCTGCGCCATCGCCACCGGAGTGGGCGCGGTGCGCAATACCGCCGGCGTACAACCCGATTCGACCGTCGCGGTGATCGGCTGCGGCGGAGTGGGCCTGGCCTGTGTCCAGGGTGCCCGGCTGGCCGGCGCCTCGCGCATCGTGGCGGTGGACGTCGTCGCCGAGAAGCTCGACCTGGCACGCAAACTCGGCGCCACCGACACCGTCGACGCCTCGGCGGTCGAGGACGTCGTGGCAGCCCTGCGTGAGGTGCTACCCGACGGCTACGACTACGTCTTCGACGCCATCGGCAAGATCGCCACCACCGAGCAAGCCATCGCGGCACTGGGCCTCGGTGGGGCCGCAGTCATCGTCGGTCTCCCGCCGGCCGGCGAGCGGGCCAGCTTCGACCCGCTCGCACTGGCAGAGGCCGATCAACGGATTTTGGGCTCCAACTACGGCTCGGCGGTGCCCGAGCGCGACATCCCGCAGCTGGTCGACGAGGTGATGGCGGGCAACCTCGACCTGGCCTCGATGATCTCCGCCCGGCGGCCGCTGGCCGAGGCAGCAGCCGCCCTCGACGATCTGGCCGCCGGCCACGCACTGCGCCAACTCCTCGTCCCGAACGCCTGAGAAGAATCGAGATCCCAAGTGACTGAAGATCTTCAGACCCGGGCCGAGACCCCGGCCGGGGACGCGGGCCTGCGCCGTGGGGTGATGGGCGGCGGCGAACTGGCCGCGCAGGCCATCGCCAACATCGCGCCCAGCGCCGTCATCGCGTTCACCGCTGCCGCCATCTACACCACAGCCAGTAACGGCACCTGGGTCTCCTTCGCGCTGGCCACCGTCGTCATCCTCTCGGTGGGCTACTGCATCTCGCAGTTCGCCAAGCGCCGTTCGAGCGCGGGCTCGCTGTACAGCTACGCCGCGACCGCGCTGGGACCGTTCGGCGCCTACCTGACCGGCGTCAGCCTGATCATCGGATGCTTCGGCATCGCCGCGGGTTCACTGAGCGGCTCGGTCGCCTACACCGCCACCCTGCTCAACCAACTCGGCATTCCGATCCACGGAGTGGCCGCGCAGATCGTGCTGGCCGCCGTTCTCGGTGCGCTGGCCACCTTGTTCACCATCCGCGGCATCCGGCTCTCCGCGCGGGTTTCGCTTGTGCTGGAACTGGTTTCGGTGTCCATCATCACCCTGCTGCTGGCCTTCACCCTGGTGCACCTGGGGGCGGGCGCTTTCGATGCCGGCCAGTTCGATCTGAGCGGTGCCAAACCGTCGGGTATCGCGGTGGGCATGGTGCTGGCGATCCTGGGCTTCGTCGGATTCTCCAGCGCCGACGCCCTGGCCCGCGAGGCCAAGGATCCCTACCGCGCGGTGCCGCGGGCCATCATGTGGAGCGCTGCCGGCGTGGGTGTGCTGTATGTCTTCGCTGCCTACACCCAGGTCGCCGCGTTGGGCCCCGCGCTCGGCGAATCCGCGCAACCGCTCAACGACCTCGCGACCCTGGTCGGGATGCCGGGCTGGTTCAACCCGATCCTCAACTTCGGTATTGCCGCATCGTTTTTCGCCGTGGTGGTCGCTCCGATGAACGTCATCGGCCGCATCCTGTACGTGATGGGTAAGGAGGGCGTAGTTCCGTCGGCGATCGGCAGGACTCACCCGACGCATCTGACCCCGCACCGCGCGCTGATCTCGGTCAGCCCGCTGGTGATCGCGGTGCCCGTGGTTTTGTACCTGGTCGGCGTCGACGCGATGGACGTCGTGACCTGGGTGGACACCTACGGCACCTACGGTTACATGGTCGCCTACGCCGCCGCAGCGATCGCGGCCGTGGTGTTCCTGCGCAGCATCAAGGTCCGTGTCCCCCTGGTCTGGCCGGCCGCCGCGCTGGCCATCGGATCGATGGCATACGTGTTCTACGCCAACGTGTACCCGGTGCCGGTCTACCCGCTCAATGTGATCCCGTGGCTGTTCCTGGCGACGGTTGCCGCCGCACTGGCCTGGTATTGGATTCTGAGCCGACGGTCACCGGAAGTGATCGCGAAGATCGGTACCAGCGACATGGAGACGCTTGAAGGAATCGGTTGAGCCTCAGCCGATCTGGAATGTGGGCTTGAAGTCCGACTCCTGCTCACCGATGACGAAGCTGCCCGCCGGGCTGATCACGAAACCGGCCTGATTGCGCCCGTCGATGCATGAGGTGGTCACCCCGTCGGTGCCGCAGCTCACCGTCTGATAGCTGAGCCGCGAGTTCGGCGGCAGCGGCTTGGGGTTCTCGACGACGGCGAAGACCGGGGCAGGTGAACTGGCGAACCCGGGTACGCCGGGCCCGCCGCTGACCAGGTTGGCGCCGTTGGGCGCGGCGGGGATGGGCCCGCTGCAGCCGTAGCTGCCGTTGCGCTGGATGACGCAGGTGATGCCGTCGGGGATGCTGAACGCGTACCAGGTCTTGTCCATCACCGCGTATTCGGAGGTCTTGACGGGCGCATACGCGTTGACATTCGGGACGGCCGGTGCCGGTTCCGGATCGGCAGACGCGATTGCGGGCATGCCAATCATTACCGTCCCGGCGGCGCTCACCAGGCCAATCACCACTCTGCTCAGCACGCCGCCACCCTAACCCGGGGCGATGGTGCGGTCCACCGCTCCGGGTTCGGGACTACTTGTCCTGGCCGCAGGCCAGGTCGACGTAGACAGTGGTGTAACGGACCCGCTCCTCGGTGTTGCCCCGCGGTGCGGCCTTGAGTTCGGTGATGTCGCGGCCGGGCCGGACCGCCTTGACGTTGCAATCGCTGATCGAGCCGCTGCCGACGCGCGACAGGATGACGCGGTAACCCTCGTCCTCCAGTTGCTTGATCGTCTGCTGGGCCGAGCCGGCGCCACCGGGCGCCGCGGCGGCTGGGCCGGCCAGTGCCAGCGCGCCCGCTGTCAGGCCGGCGCCCACTGTGGCGACGGCTACAGTTTTCCAGATGTTCACCATTGAATTACCTGGCCTTTCCCTTACTGAGGTAGTTCCAGCCTAGGGAGCCGATTAACCAAGGTCCATCAACTCATATTGAACGCATACGAATTACTGCATACGGGCCAGCGTCAAAGAATATTCAGGCCTAATTCATATTTTTTGCAGGCTGACGGCACTCTCGGCCGCGACCTCGCCCGCGAGCGGGATCCGCACCGTAAACACCGTGCGACCAGGCTTTGAGGCGACCGCGACGGTGCCGTTGTGGGCCTCTACAATCGAAGCCACAATGGCCAGCCCCAGCCCGGTGCTACCCAATTCTCGTGACCGCGATTTGTCCGCCCTGACGAATCTGCCGAAAAGATTCGGCAACAATTCCGCATCGATTCCGGGGCCGTCGTCGGTGACTGTCAATTCCGCGAATTCGCCGTCTTCGGTCAAAGCAATGGTGACGGTCACACCCGGAGGCGTGTGTATCCGGGCATTCGTCAACAGATTGCTGACCACCTGGTGCAGCCGGGCCAGGTCTCCACGCACCCACAGCGGGTCGTCGGGCAACTCGGCGACCCAGTGATGCTCGGGCGAACCGACCGCCACATCGTTGATCGCGTCGACCACCAGATCGCTCAGATCGATGTCGTCGGTCTCCAGCTCCTGCCCCTCGCTCAACCGCGACAACAACAGCAGATCGCTGACCAGACCGGTCATCCGTCGGGCCTCGGCCTCGATGCGGGCCAGCGCGTATTCGGTGGTCGGCGGCAGGTTCGCGCTGTCCTGCCGGGTGAGTTCGGCATAGCCCTGGATCGCCGCCAACGGGGTGCGCAGCTCGTGGCTGGCATCGGTGAGGAACTGCCGGGTACGCCGGTCGGACTCGGCCAGTGCAGCCAGTGCGCTGTCGACGTTGGCCAACAGCTGGTTGAGCGTCTCGCCCACCAGGCCGACCTCGGTATCCGGATCGGTGTCCGTGTCGCGCACCCGCGTCGTGATGCGGTGATCGCCGCCGTCCAACGGCAGGTTCGCGACCTTGGCCGCAATCGCAGCCACCCGGCTCAACGGCCGCAGCGCATAACGCACCACCGCGACCGTGCCCAGTGCCGCGACGATCAGGGCGATGACGATCATCACCCCGACGGTCACCGTCTTGCGGGCGATCACCAAGTTGGCGCTGTCGAGCGACACCCCGGAGACCAGCACGTCACCGTTGCCCGCGGGCTGGCTGGCCAGCCGGTAGGAACCCAGAACCGGAAGCTTCACCGTGCGGGGATGCTCATCGGTCCAGTCGTACTGGTCGAGCGTGGCGGTCACCGCCTCCGGCGCGGGGTGCGGCTCACCGTCGGAGAACACCGCCGACTGGATCACCTCGCCGTCGTGCAGCACCGCGATCAGGTTGCCCGGAGCCTGCCCGACGAATGCCGTGAGCGCCTCGGCGTCCGACGCGAGTTCATGCTCGTTCCGGCTTTCCCGCCACTTCTCGAGGGAATGGCTGAACGCTGCCAGCGATCGCGACACCTCGGTGTCGCTCATCGTCGTCACATAGGTGTGCAGGCTGTACACGGACAGCGCGCCGACCGCGAACAGTACCACCGTGACGAGCGCACTGACACCCAGTACCAGTTGCCGGCGCAGCGAGCGCGGCCCCCAACGCCTGGGTGGCATCAGCGAGTCACGACGCAGGCCGCAACATGTAACCGACGCCGCGCACGGTGTGGATCATCGGCTCACGGTCGGTGTCGACCTTCTTACGCAGGTAGGAGATGTACAGGTCCACGATGCTGGACTTGCCGCCGAACCCGTAGTTCCACACCCGGTCGAGAATCTCGGCGCGGCTCAGCGCGCGGCGGGGATTCCGCATCAGGTAGCGCAACAGCTCGAACTCGGTCACGGTGAGGTTGATCGGCTCGCCACCGCGGGTGACCTCACGACTGGCCCCGTCGAGCACCATGTCGCCGACCTTGAGGGTCTCGTCGGCCGGCGGCGTGGTGTGGCTGGAGCGGCGCAGCAACCCGCGCAGGCGGGCCACCAGCTCCTCGAGGCTGAACGGCTTGGTCATGTAGTCATCGGCACCCGCGGTGAGGCCCGATACCCGGTCCAGCACCGAATCCCTGGCGGTAAGGAACAGCGTGGGCGTGTAGCCGTCGGCTTCACGAACCCGCTGCAGGATCTGCAACCCGTCGATGTCGGGCAACATGATGTCGAGGACCACGACGTCCGGTTCAATCTCGTCGAACTTGGTCACGGCATCGTGACCGTTGTGGGCCACGTCGACTTCCCAGCCCTCATAGTGCAGGGCCATTTTCACCAGGTTTGTCAGCGCCGGCTCATCGTCGACCAGCAGTACGCGAATCGCAGATCCGTCGGCGCGATGGATCTTCGGCAACTGTCCGAGGATGGCCTGGCGGGGTTGCTGGGCACGGGGGGAAACGGACATCGTCGTCATATTTCCATTGTGCGGAGTACACAGACGGTTGTCACGGAGTTCATATGGAGTTCTAAGGGAATACCGCTTCTATGAGTTTTCTATGACCTGAATCACCTTCAAGATCAACGGTGATCCAGGTCAAAATCTGTGGAATACATACGATTTCAAACGGCTTGGTGAACACTTGGGGCTGCAGCCCGGCATGCCTTCGACGTTTCCCCCTGTGCACCAGGCATATTCGCCCCCGGATACCTCATCGAAACATTTGGGTTCTCTATGTGAGGGGCAAACTTCCTTGCGCCTGCTCACAGCGATAAATACGCTCGCCCACAGCAATTGGGTGTATTCGAAGCGCATACGAGCCATGAGTCGGCTCGTGATCTCACTGCGCTCCAGCTGCCCTCGAAGTTGTCCACCGACAACGGCGTCAATAACTTTGTGCGGGCCCCGCAACGAGGCGGGCTCCGCGCATCACCATCTCCAGACGGAGGAGTGCAATGCAGCAAACCACTGATTTCGCAGAACGGGCGCGTTCTGTTCTGCGATACGACCTACCCGCATCGCTGGTGGTGTTCCTGGTCGCCCTGCCGTTGTCACTGGGTATCGCTGTTGCCTCTGGCGCTCCGGTACTCGCCGGCATCATCGCCGCGATCGTCGGCGGCATCGTGGCAGGCGCCCTGGGTGGGTCCCCACTGCAGGTCAGCGGTCCCGCCGCCGGCCTGACCGTGGTGGTCGCCGGCCTGATCTCACAGTTCGGCTGGGCCGTCACCTGCGCCATCACCGTGGGCGCGGGCATTTTGCAGGTGCTGTTCGGACTCAGCCGGGTGGCACGCGCCGCGCTTGCCATCTCCCCGGTGGTGGTGCACGCAATGCTGGCCGGCATCGGCGTCACGATCGCGCTGCAGCAGGTTCACGTGCTGCTCGGCGGCAGCTCCAACAGCTCGGCCTGGGCCAACATCTCTGAGCTGCCCGCACAGCTCATGAGCGCCCACTGGCCCGCCGTGCTGTTGGGCTTGCTGGTGATCATCACCCTGGTGGGGTGGCGGTGGGTTCCCGCACCGGTCAACAAGGTGCCGGCCCCGCTCGTGGCGATCGTGGGCGTGACGGCCCTGTCGGTGCTGGCGCCGTTCGACGTCAGCCGCATCGAGATCAACGAATCGCTGATCGATGCGCTGGCATTGCCCAGCCTGCCTGACGGCAATTGGGCGGCATTCGTCGGCGGCATCTTGACCATCGCGCTCATCGCCAGCGTGGAAAGCCTGCTGTCAGCAGTGTCGGTCGACCGCATGCACAACGGGCCGCGCACCAACTTCGATCGCGAGATGATCGGCCAGGGCACGGCCAACATGGTCTCCGGCGCGATCGGCGGCCTGCCGATCACCGGTGTCATCGTGCGTAGTTCCACCAACGTGGCCGCCGGAGCCCGCACCCGCGCCTCGGCGATCTTGCACGGTGTCTGGGTGCTGGCATTCGCCGTGCCCTTTGCCGGCCTGGCTCAGATGATCCCAACCGCCGCCCTGGCCGGCCTCCTCATCATGATCGGCCTCCGGCTGGTCAACCGCGCGCATATCGAAACAGCAAAGCTCACAGGCGATTTGGCGGTCTACCTGATCACCATCGTGAGCGTGGTGTTCCTGAACCTGCTCGAGGGTGTGGCGATCGGCCTGGCGCTGGCGATCGCGCTGACGGTATGGCGCGTGGTGCGCACCAAGATTCACGCCGAGCCCGCCGGTCAGAATGACTGGCTGGTCACCATCGAGGGCTCCTGCACCTTCCTGTCGCTGCCCAAGCTGACCAAGACACTGGCCACCGTGCCCGCCGACGCCGACGCGACGGTGGAACTGTCCGTCGATTTCATCGACCACGCCGCCCATCAGGCCATCGAGGACTGGTGCCGTCAGCACCGCGCCGCCGGCAACACCGTGGAGCTGCACGACCTGGGGGCCGTCGAGATGGACAGTGCGGTGCTGGGACCGCCGATCCGCAGTTTCACCCCGTTCGACAAGCGTTCGGGTGTGGTGCCGTGGAGTTCCTGGCAGCCGCAGGACACCCCGTCGGTGCTGCACGGGCTGGCCGCCTACCACCGCCGCACCGCCCCGGTGTTGCGCCCGCACATGCAGGATCTGACCGAGAGCCAGAATCCGGAAACACTGTTCCTGACCTGCGCCGATTCCCGGGTCGTGCCCAACGTCATCACGAGCAGCGGCCCCGGTGATCTGTTCACCGTCCGCAACGTCGGCAACATCATCCCTGCGGGTCAGGTCGACGAGTCGATCGAAGCCGCCATCGCGTTCGCCGTGGACAAGCTCAACGTCACCTCGATCGTGGTGTGTGGACACTCCAGCTGCGGGGCGATGACGGCGATGCTCGGAAAGACCGATGCCGGTGACGAGCACCTGGAATCCTGGCTGGCCCATGGCAGTCCGTCGATCGAGGCGTTCGACGACGGCCGCCACCCGGTCGCGCAGTCAGCGGCCGAGGCCGGCTTCGGAGCCGTCGACCAGCTGTCCATGGTGAACGTCGCGGTGCAGGTGCAGACGCTGCAGTCGCATCCGCTCGGACGCCGGGTCAACGTGATCGGGCTGTTCTACGACATCGCCAGCGCCGCTGTGCTGAAGGTGACCCCGACCCACATCGAGGCGCTCGTAGACGCCGCGTAGGGCTGCCATTCCCCTCCACCACGAGCGACCGTGGTTGTACGCCGACACTGTGATCCGCGTACTTCCCGGTCGCTCGTGGTGTTTCGGGCGTCCGTGTGGGTGACACGTTCTGGGCACCTCGTCAAAGTTCTTGACGATCCTGGCAGGCATCTAGGGCCGGGGGGGGTATCCCGAGCCGACCTCGGCGCCAACGTGTGTGGCAGTGCCGGACATCAGACCCCGCGCGAGTGTGCGGGAGGTGCAGACAAAGTGAACCGCGAGCGTGCGTGCCTACCTATGGACACGCACGCTCGCGGTGCGAAGAGATCGGAGAAGGTCAGTAGTAACCGGGGCCGCGGCCGGCCATGTCCTCCAGGCGCCGGATACGGTCTTCGATCGGCGGGTGCGTCGAGAACAACTTGCCGATGCGCTCACCGGCCCTGAACGGGCTGGCGATCATCAGATGCGCCTGATCGGCCAACTGGGGCTGCGGCGGCAGCGGCGCCGCCTCGACGCCACCGGAGATCTTGCGCAGCGCCGACGCCAATGCCAATGGGTCACCGGTCAATTCGGCTCCGGACTGGTCAGCCTGGTACTCACGCTGGCGGGACACCGCCATCCGCACCACCGTGGCCGCGATCGGTCCGAGCAGTGAAACCAGCAGCATGGCAAGCGGATTCGATCCTTCACGGTTACCACCGAACATGCCCGCGAACATGGCCATGTTGGCCAGCGCCGTGATCACCGACGCCATCGCGCCGGCCACACACGAGATCAGGATGTCGCGGTTGTAGACGTGGGAGAGCTCATGACCCAGGACCGCCCGCAGCTCACGCTCGTTGAGGATCTGCAGGATGCCGGTGGTGCAACACACCGCCGCGTTGCGCGGATTTCGACCGGTGGCGAACGCATTCGGGTTGGCGGTGTCCGAGATGTACAGGCGCGGCATCGGCTGGTGCGCCGTGGTGGCCAACTCCCGCACAATCCGGTAGATCTCAGGCGCCTGCACCTCGGTGATCGGCTGGGCGTGCATCGCGCGCAACGCCATCTTGTCGCTGTTGAAGTACACGTAGACGTTCATGCCGACGGCGAACAGCACCGCCAGGTACATCACGTTGCGGCCGAACAACGAACCGACGAACACGATCAGCGCCGAAAATCCGACGAGCAACAGGAATGTCTTGATCCGGTTCGCGTGCGGGTTCCACGTCATCGCAGTTTCCTCCTAACAGGCAACTACTCGGCAACCATCGCTGATTAAACGCTCAGTTACCCCGCGTGGTTCCGGAATCAGCCGTGGCGGTTGACCGTGTAGTCCACGAGTGTCGCCAGCGCATCGCGTCCCGGGCCCGCCGGAAGGCTGGCCAGCTCGGCACGTGCCTGCGCGGCGTATTCGGCCACTGTCTCCTTGGCCTGCGCCATGCCGGCCGACCTTCGCAGCAGGGCCAGCGCCTCGGCTACGTCCTCGTCGCGCTCGACCGGCTTGGCCAGCAACTCGCGCAGCCGGTCGGAATCGGGCCCGGTCTCGCGCAGTGCGTACAACACCGGCAGGGTGTGCACGCCCTCGCGCAGGTCAGTGCCCGGTACCTTGCCCGACTCGTCGGGGTCGCTGTCGATGTCGATGATGTCGTCGGAGATCTGGAACGCGGTGCCCACGATCCCGCCCAGCCGATGCAGCCGCTCGACCTGATCGTCGTCGGCTCCCGAGAACGTCGCGCCGAACCGCCCCGAGGCTGCGATGAGGCACGCGGTCTTCTCGTAGACCACCTTCAGGTAGTGGTCGACGGAGTCGACATGCTCGGCCGCGCCGCGAGTCTCGCGCATCTGGCCGGTCACCAGTTGGGCGAATGTGTCTGCAATCACACGCACCGCGTCGGGACCGAGCCGCGAAACCAGCCGGGAGGCCGTGGCGAACAGGTAGTCGCCCGCAAGGATCGCGATGTTGTTGCCCCACCGGGCGTTGGCGCTCGGCGCCCCGCGGCGCATCTGAGCCTCGTCCATCACGTCGTCGTGATACAGCGTGGCCAGGTGCACGAGCTCGATGACCGCACCGGCGATCGCCACCTCAGGATCGTCGGGCCGGGGCCCCAGCGACGCTGCGAGCACGGTGAACAGCGGCCGGAACCGCTTGCCGCCGGCCTGAAACAGGTGCTGCACCGCCTCGGCCATGAGCTCGTCGGCTTTGCCCAGCTCGTCAGACATCAGTTGTTCGATCCTGGCGACGCTGTCCCGGACGTCGGCGGCGAACGCCGCGTCCCCGAAATCAACGCCTGCCACCACAGTCGCTGGTGTCCTCATTCGTCCAACATACTGGGAGCAATGGATATCAAGGCAGACGTGGTCGTCGTCGGCGCGGGACCGGCCGGATCGGCGGCCGCCGCATGGGCGGCTCGAGCCGGTCGTGACGTGCTGGTGGTCGACGCGGCCCAGTTCCCCCGGGACAAGGCGTGCGGCGACGGGCTGACGCCACGAGCAGTTGCCGAGCTGGAACGGCTCGGCATGGGTCCGTGGCTCGACACCCGCATCCGGCACCACGGCCTGCGGATGTCGGGGTTCGGCGCCGATGTCGAGGTGCGCTGGCCCGGGCCGTCGTTCCCGTCGACCGGAAGCGCGGTACCACGCACCGAACTCGACGACCGGATCCGCTCGGTGGCCGCCGACGACGGCGCCAAGATGCGGTTGGGCGCCAAGGCCGTTGGGGTCACCTACGGCTCGCGCGGCCAGGTCGAGTCGGTACAGCTCGACGACGGCGCCACCGTCGGCTGCACCGACTTGATCGTGGCCGACGGGGCGCGATCCACACTGGGCCGCGTGCTGGGCCGCACCTGGCACAAGGAGACCGTCTATGGCACCGCCATCCGTGCCTACATCGCCACACCACGCTCCGACGAGCCCTGGATCACCTCACATCTGGAGCTGCGCTCCCCCGAAGGCCAGGTGCTGCCCGGGTACGGCTGGATCTTCCCGCTGGGCAACGGCGAGGTGAACATCGGTGTGGGCGCGCTGGCCACCGCCAAACGCCCCGCTCACGCCGCCCTGCGGCAGCTGCTGTCGTACTACACAGACCTGCGCCGCGCGGAGTGGGGATTCTCCGGTGAGCCGCGCGCGGCGTTGTCCGCCCTGCTGCCGATGGGCGGCGCGGTGTCCGGGGTGGCCGGGCCGAACTGGATGCTGGTCGGCGATGCCGCGGCCTGCGTCAACCCGCTCAACGGTGAAGGCATCGACTACGGCCTGGAAACCGGCCGGTTGGCGGCCGACCTGCTGGGCTCAGGCGACTATTCCCACGCGTGGCCCGCACTGCTACAGGCCCATTACGCGCAAGGGTTCTCGATCGCCCGGCGGCTGGCCCTGCTGCTGACGCTGCCCAGGTTCCTGCCGGCCTCCGGCCCCATCGCGATCCGCTCGTCGTTCCTGATGAACATCGCCGTGCGGGTGATGGGCAACCTGGTCACCGAAGAAGACGACGATTGGATCGCGCGGGTGTGGCGCTCCGCCGGGCTCGCCTCGCGCCGACTGGATCAGCGCAAGCCGTTCAGCTGATCATTTGCGGTTGAGCATCCAGATCCGGGTCGACAGTGCCGTCGCGAATGCGCACCACAGCGGATACGGCGTCAGGACCGCGCCGGGGGCGCCCTGAGCCTGTACCGCGCGACGGGTCAGGTCGGCACTGCTGGCGGTCAGCGCTGCGGCGGTGACGGCTGCGGCGCCGAGCCGCCGCTGCGAGAAGAACACCCACGACCATGCGGCGTTGACGGCGAGGTTGCCCGCCAGAGCCGCGGTGTAGGCGCGGGCCTGATCGTCACGGCCGTCCGTGCGCAGACGGTCGATCGTGCGGGCCGACACCACCGCGATGCCGGTGTACAGGATCGGCCAGACGATCGGAAAGGCTTGTCGCGGAGGCTGAAAGGACGGCTTGCGCAGCGACTCGTACCACGTGGACTGCGCGGGCCGGCTGGCCAGCCCGCCGACGAGTGCAGTGGTCAATGCCGCGGTGGCCGTCTTGGCGAGGGTGATCGGTCGCATGGGCGTCTATATACCCGAATACGCCGGCGTCAAAAATCTTGACGAAGTCGGCCAGGACATGTCGCCTGCAGAGGCGAGGGCGGCCGGCCCGTTCTCCCGGCACATGGTGCCGGCCAGAATCGTCAAGAAGTTTGACGAGAGGCTCCGGGCAGAGATGTCCCCACCGGTCGGCGTACTCCCGCCATGGAAGACACGAGCGAGCCGTGGTGGGTGAACGACCCAGAGTTCAAGGATCCCTCCGACGCTCGCAAGAGCAGTTCGAGCGCGGGCTCGCCGCACATGAACCCGTTGCCGGGTTCACGCGCTGGGCCTTGCCCGCGACGATCTCGCCCGGGCCCAGGCCCGCTATGAGCGGGCAGTCCTCGCCGGCCGCCGGGCCGGTTTGTCGTGGGCCCAGATCGGCAGAGTGCTCGGAGTGTCAAAGCAGAGGCTGCACAGCAGATTCCGCGACATCACGGGGTAGGTCAGCGGTACTCACACAGATAGGCGGTCTCGACCTCGACGCGCACCTGGAACTTGCTGTCTGCGGGCACGGTGAATTGTGTTCCGGCCGCGAAGGTTTCCCACTCCTGGCTCCCGGGCAGCTTGACGGTCAGCGCACCGGAGACCACCTGCATGATCTCAAGCTGGGAGGTACCGAACTCATACTCGCCCACGGCCATGACGCCGACGGTGGCATTGCCCTCCGGCGTGGTGAAGGCGATCGACGCGACGTCGCCGCCGAAATACTCATTGACCTTGAACAACATGGCTCCTTGATTCGGGTGAGCGGCCAGGATAGCCGGGCGCAGCACAGCCGCCGCGAGCTACACCACGTACTTGAGCACGCCGAGCATCGCATTCTCGTCCGCCGGCACGCCGATGCACTGCTGCAGCCCGGCCAGCACCGCCGACCTGTCCATCCCGGTACCGATCAACACCAACTCGGTGCCGCCCGCACCCCGCTTCTCGAAGCGCAGGGAGCTCCCGACCAACTGAACCAGGAAGCGCTGAGCGCCGAAGTCGACAAAACCCTTGGCGCGGTACAGCCCTTCGGGACGGTCCTGCAGAAACTCCATGAACCGACGAGGGTTGACCTCGGCGTCGGTGCTGAACTCGATGCTCTGGTACTCCGGGTGATCGTGATCGTGCTCTTCGCGCAGCAACTCATCGAAGGACAGTTGGGCCTGCGGTGCCCGCGGCGGGGGCGGGTCGATCAACAGCTCTGGGTCGATGTTGGCGAAGTCGGTGGGCAGCACCGGAACCCGAGGACTGTCCGCACGGATTCGCGCGAGCAGGCCGTCGAGGTCGGCGCACGAGGA
>Ga0182746_1001986_pt1 | contig 16569 bp, 13 predicted proteins | sample eDN3rd30CBELigOP_FD_128881 | JGI IMG/M metagenome (GOLD analysis project Ga0182746, IMG submission 128881) | Enriched Organic Plus compost microbial communities from Emeryville, California, USA - eDNA 3rd pass 30_C BE-Lig OP (version 2) (version 2) ... | reverse complement strand
TGCTCGGGACAACCGCGTGGGTCGGGCGCGGTGCGCTCCAATGGTTCGGTACACTCGGACCCTGGGCCGAAGTTTCCGAGTCCGGCCGTGAACTCGTCGATGCGATCGCACCCATCGCGCGTACCGATACAACGATCGCACGAGCCGCCGAGCGACACCGCTCCGAACTCTCCGCCTCCCTCGTCCAGGCGGGACGCTGGAGCTTCCTCGGTCATCGTGTACTCGGGTTGTTGCCATGGCTCGTCTTTATCTTTGCACTTCTGCTCGCGGCCATTGCACTGTACGTCAGCCGCAAACTCGCGCGTGAACTGTCGCGCCCAATCAATGAACTGGTCGACTGGTCCGACCGCATCGCGCAGAACCAATCCTTGCCGGATCCCGCGCCACGCGAGCGTCGTGAAGTCCGGGAAGTGCAGAGTTTGCGCCAATCGTTCCGCCGCGCGGCAGTCGAACTGAGTGCAGCACGTGAGCGCGCATTGCAACAGGAGCGTGTGCGCGCCTGGGGCGAGATGGCGCGGCGAGTCGCACACGAGATGAAGAACCCGCTCACACCGTTGCGCCTCGCCGCGCACCGGCTTCAGGCCACCGCAACCGAGTCGTCCAGCGTTCGGGAATCGCTCATCGTGATTGATGAGGAAACCGCCCGACTCGAAGCGCTGGCAAAGCAGTTCTCGCAGCTTGGGCGTCCCGCGGACGGCCCGCGCAGCGACATCGACCTGGTTGAACTGCTGGGCGCACTCCTCGAGTCCGACGTGCCGCCCGACATAAACACCGAGCTGGTCGCCCCGGAGAGGGAACTGCCGCAGGTGTACGGCGACTACAATGCGTTGCGCCAGGCGTTTCGTAACATTGTTCGCAATGCCGTCGAAGCACTGGAAGGCCGGGCCGCACCCGCCATCCGGGTCTCTGTCGGCGTAAGCGCGGCGGATGCGAACATTCTCACGGCCCGCATTGAAGACAATGGCCCCGGGCTGCCGGACACCCCTGCCATGCAGTTGTTCGAACCGGATTTCACCGGCAAGGCCCGCGGCACCGGTCTCGGGCTTGCGATTGCGCTTCAATCGGTGCAGGCCCACGGCGGCAGCATCAGCGCCGAGTCCGCGAAGGACGGAGGCGCCGCCTTTATCGTGACGCTGCCCTCAGCCGGCACCGCAACGTCAGCTCTGGAGTAGAACGGGAATGAAAGCAATTCGTTGGCTGGTACCGGTTCTTGGTGTCGCCGCGCTCACCGCGTGTGCGGTCCGGCTCGGCGGTTCGGGACCGGTCGAATACAGAACACTTGCGGTCGACTTCGGCCCGTCGACCACCCCCGAAGAGGCGGCCGCGATGATCCGCGATGCGAACGCCAGGCTCGTGCTCCTGAGCACGCCGCGCGACAGCGCCTGGATCAGCGCGGTCGCGCAGAACAGCGGACTCACCAGCACGCGCCCCGGCCATGTCGACGATGCAACCTTCGCGTTCCTCGCCTGGAAACCCGTGGGCGATACGACGCACACGATCAAGGTGCCATCCGGCGGCCAGATCCGTCTGCACGATGCACTCTATGAAATCGAGAAGAACCGCTACATCGACCTGATGACGGTGGCGTTCGAATCGGGCACGAACGTGCGTGAGGGTGTGCGCACGCTGCTCGGCTACATCGCAACCGACGTGATGGCGAACGTCCCGGTTGTCCTGGCCGTGCATGCGCCGAACAGCTCCGTTTCAGACAGTGTCGCAGCGGTCACGCGTGCGGCTTGGGCGGATGCAGCGGAGTGCACCAGCAAGTCGAGCGGCGACGTGTCGACGCGCAACATGAACATGCGGCTGTTCTATTTCCCCGCTGCGCGAATCCGCTGTGTCGATGCACGTACGATCGATGCGCCGGGCACGCCGATTACCGCAACTCTTGTTGCCGGCCAGTAATATCGCATGGGCGCCGCTGTACTGATCGTCGATGATGAGGCGAACATCCGCAGGATGCTCGCGGCGCTGCTTGAAAGTGAAGGGTACCAGGTCGCCAGCGCGCCGGACGGCGCGCTGGGGCTCGAGGCGATCCGCCGTGACCAGCCCGATGTGCTCCTGCTCGACCTGATGCTCCCGGATGCCAACGGCATCGATCTGCTCGAAATTATTGCACGCGACAACCCCGGGCTGCCGGTCGTGATGATGAGCGGCCGGGCCACGCTTTCGGATGCAGTGCGCGCAACCAAACTCGGTGCGTTCCACTTTATCGAGAAGCCGCTTTCGCCGGAGGCGGTGCTGATGACGGTCAAGGGCGCAATCGATCTGCGAAGCGCACGGGACCGTGCCCGTGCTCTCGCGGCCGAACTCACCGGTGGCCATGAACTGATCGGCGCGAGTGCAGCGCTGGAAGCGATTCGCCAGCTCATCGAACGCATCGCACCTACGGATGCGCGTGTGCTGGTCACCGGCGAAAGTGGGACGGGCAAGGAACTCGTCGCGGCCGCGCTGCATGCACGCTCGCCACGTGCACATGGCCCATTTATTCGTATCAACAGCGCCGCGATCCCGCGTGAACTCGTCGAGTCCGAAATGTTCGGACACGAGCGTGGAGCATTCAGCGGTGCACACCAGGCGCGGCGCGGGCGGTTCGAACTCGCCGATGGCGGTACGCTGTTCCTCGACGAGATTGCCGACCTCTCGGCCGAAGCCCAGGCCAAGCTGCTGCGCGCAATCGAGAGCGGCGAATTCCAGCGCGTCGGTGGCGAGCGCACACGCCGCGCAGATGTACGCATCATCGCCGCCACAAACCGTGACCTGAAGACGGAAGTCGCGAGCGGCCGATTCCGCGATGACCTGTTCTATCGATTGAACGTCGTGCCGCTCGAACTGCCACCTTTGCGCACCCGTCGCGAAGATATTCCCGCGCTCGTGCACCACTTCATGGCCAGACTCCAGGCGCAGACCGGCCGACCCACGCCGCGGCTGCGGGACGAAGCGCTCGATGCGCTTCGCGCATACAACTGGCCGGGCAACGTGCGCGAACTCGCCAACATCTGTGAACGGCTTTCCATCCTGTATCCCGGACTGCCGGTCGAAGCGCGCGATGTCACGCGCATCCTCCCGCATCCGTCCGCGGACCAGGACGAGAGTCAGCGTGCACTCCATGAGCGACTCGATGAGTACGAGCGGCAGTTGATTTTTGATGCGCTGGCCGCCGCGGATGGCAACGTCGCGGAGGCCGCACGGCGGCTCGACACCGACCGCCCGAATCTGTATCGCCGGATGCGCCGGCTGGGAATCGACCGATGAAGGCCGTACTGCTACCTCTGCTGCTGCTCATGTTTGCGACGACCGCACACGGACAGCGCGCGCAACTCGAGTTGACCGATCAGGCGATCGACCGTGCCATCGCGTTCTATAATGAGCCCACGACCGTTCGCATCATCGGCGACTCGCGCATCGCACCGGAAGCAGAACTGCCCGACAACGTTGCGGTGCTCGAAGGTGTGCTGCAGGTCGATGGCCGCGTCCGCGGCGGCGTGCTGGTTATCAACGGGGAGTTGCGCCTCGGCCGCGGCGCTGTGATCAGCGGCCCGGTCATGCTCATTGGTGGGCTGCTCATCGCCGACGATTCGGCTCCCGCGATCGGCGAACTCAGCATCTATCGCGGCACCTTCTCCTATCGGCTCGATGATGGCGTGCTCTCACGCATCGAACCCCAGCGCCCGGGCGAACTTGCTGCAGGTCGGGAGTTCGACTTCGGGCGCACCGATATCGTGGCCTCGGCCGGCCAGGGCTACAACCGCGTCGAAGGGCTGCCCATGGTCATGGGCCCGCGCCTGACCCTCGGCCGTTCCAATCCGACCATCCTCGAGGTACTCGGCATCTACCGCTCCGCCACCGGCGTTACTCCCGACTTCGACGAACTCGGCTACACCGCACGCGTCGAGCAGTACCTCGGCGGATATCGCGCGGCACGCATCGGGCTTCGTGCGTACGACCAGATCACCTACATCGAGAGCACGGGAATCAGCGATCGCGAGAATTCGCTTGCCTCGTTCGTATTGCACGAGGACCATCGCGACCACTACGAGCGGGAAGGCTGGGCAGCGTTCCTGCGCCTCGGCCGCCCCGGCCGGCCAGGCACGATGCAGCTTGAGTATCGCGATGAACGGCACAAGCCGGTACGTGCGCGGCGTCCGCTATCCATTATCGACAACGACGATGTGTGGCGCCCCGAAGCCCTCGCCGCGACCGGTACCCTGCGCACTGTCGCAGCCGATGTGTCCTGGGACACCCGCAACCATGTGCAGGACCCGTCCACCGGCTGGTGGCTGCGCGCCGGCGCCGAGGCCGGTCTCGGCGGATCGCTGCACTACGTCGGGGGGACCGATGCATCAGCACCGACCCGCTTTACCACAGCGGAATTCGACATCCGCCGCTACGCGCGACTCGGCCCCGGCAGCCGCCTTGCCCTGAGGGTCTACGTCGCCGGCTCGCTCAACGGCAACGAACTACCCGTCCAGCGCCAGCACGCGCTCGGCGGCGAAGGTTCGCTCCCCGGCTACACCCTGCGTGAGTTCGACTGCGGCGCGACCACCCAGGTCACCCGCTTCCGAAGCGCAGCACAGCAACTCTTCTACGGCTGCGATCGCGTCGCCCTCGTCCAGGTTGAGCACCAGGGCGATTTCTCCGTGCTTCGGGGCCTCGGCAACAGGAACTGGTTCGGCCTGCTCGAACGCGTCCGGTGGGTCGCCTTCTTCGACGCAGGTCGCGCCTGGAATGAGGCCGAAGCTGCCGGTGTACGGACGGCCGGCGCCGACGATTTCGCCGCCGATGGCGGGTTCGGGCTCAAGCTCGGACCGGTCGGCGTTTACTGGGCGGTGCCGCTCTCCGCACGCGCCGACGGCGTCAACTTCTTCGTGCGGCTCGGGAATCGGCTTTGATCCGGCGCGCGGTTCGCCTCGCCCTGCTCGTGACCCTGGTCACGAACGCGCGTGTGGTCGCCCAGACGACCTCGCAGGAGAGGACTGCGCCTTCGCTGAAGGTCGATGTCACCGCTGGCTACCGCCCAATCCTGCGGTTCGGCGACCTGCTCAATGACAGGGAACTGTCTGACGCCGTACACTCCGGTCTGCCCGTCCGGCTCCGCGTCCGGGTCGAACTCTGGCGCGATCGGATGATCGATGCGCTGGAACAGGCACAGAGCTGGAGCGCGGTGCTGCTGTACGATCCGCTCGATCGGGAATACACCGTCCGCACCCGCGGCAACCCCGGAACCGAGCGCACCTTTACCGCGCTCGACCCCGCCCGCCGCGCCCTCGAAGGCCCACCCACCGTGATCCTGCGCCCTCGGCGCACGGGCAGCTACTACTATACCGCGACCATCGAGGTCGAGACGCTCTCGCTCTCCGACCTGCAGGAGCTGGAGCGCTGGCTTCAAGGCGAATTGCAGCCCGCGGTCTCCGGCGACCGCTCCGTTCCCGGCGCTGTCGGCGAAGGCGCCAAACGTCTGCTGATCCGTGTACTCGGCCTCCCCGCCCGCACCGTCGACCTGAAAACGCCGGGTTTCCGCTTCCCGGAATAGCCCGAAAAGCATGGTTAAAGCGGCCATAAGTAAAGTTTTGGGACGACGTCCCGAAACTTTACTTATGGCCGCTATTGCTATCCCCCCGCATCCAGTCTGGCACCCTCCCCGTGCGCAGGGTATTAATACCGAATACGATGCTGCTGCCGATGCGGGCGTGAGCGTCAGTCCCATCGCTTTCGGGAGCTTGCATGTCGACTCACACTTTTCGGTTCTCGCCGCGTGTCAACAAAGCCGCGGATATCCTCTGGCGACCATGGGGGCGCGAAGCCTTCGATGAGGCTGCTGCCGCCGATAAACCGATCCTGCTCTGTCTGACCGCTGTCTGGTGCCACTGGTGCCAGCAGATGGATGAGACCACCTATTCCGAGCCGGACCTGATCGCACTCATCAACGAGACGTTCATTCCGGTACGCGTGGATGCCGACCAGTACCCGCACGTGCATGATCGCTACATCGCTGCCGGCTGGCCGACCAACGCATTCCTGACGCCGACTGGCGAGGTGTTGTGGTCGGGCACATACATCCCGGCGGAGCAGTTCGAGGCGGTTGCGCAGAGTGTGCGCACTGCATGGCTCGAGCGACGCGCGGAACTCGCGGCGGAGATCGATCGCAGGCGCAAGGCGCTCGAAGCGGCCCGTGGACGCCCCTCGAGTGCAGGACTGGTTCGTCGCGAAGCCGCTGATGATGTGCTGAGCGCGATCCAGGAATCGTTCGACTTGCGCAACGGCGGGTTCGGTGAGGAACCGAAGTACCCGACGCCCGATGCCATCGAATTGCTTCTGCTCCGGGCACACACGAGTCCGGACGATCTGCGCCTCGCCACGATGACACTCGATGGGATGATTGCGGGTGAACTCTGGGATGCAGTCGAAGGCGGATTCTACCGCTACGCGCTACGCGCAGACTGGACGCAGCCGCAGACGGAAAAGCTCCTGGGCCTCAACGCGCGGCTGCTGCGTGTCTACGCGCAGGGAGCACAGGTCGCGGAGCGCGCGGATTTCGCACGCATCGCCGAGCGCACCTATGCCTGGGGCAAGATGCTGAAGCAGCCATCAGGCCTGTGGGGCGGCAGTCAGTCTGCCGACCCGGAATACTACGCCGAAAGCGCCGATGGCCGCAGGTCCCGCACAGCGCCCCTGATCGATCCGGTGATTTACACCAGCAGCAACGCGCAGTGGATCCGTGCGCTCGCAGACGCTGGCGCCCGCCTCGAACATCCCGGCTGGATCGAAGAAGCAGCCAACGCATTCGATCTGCTGTTCGCGGAAATGCGCGCGTCGACCGGACTGATGTACCACTACCGTGAACCCGATGCCCAACCGCAGCTCGCGACACTCCTCGCGGACAGCGCCGATACCGCCGCGGCCGCAGTGACGCTCGCGGAGGTAACTGGGCGCACCGCATACGCGGACATCGCGCGCGACCTGGTCGCGACGATCGAAGACCAACTGTGGGCGGACGAGAGTGGATTCTACGATCGCACGCGTACCCCGCACGATGTCGGTGTGCTGCGCTACCGTGATCGCCCCTTCGACCTGAATGCAGACATGGCGAGGCTGCTGCTGGATATGCTGCACGCAACCGGCGATCGCAGTTGCCGCGCTATGGCTGAACGTACCCTTGCGGTGCTTTCACCGCTCGCCGGCCGTTACGGCGTTGGCGCCGCCGGATTCGCCATCGCCGTGCATGAGTTTTTCGATCCGAGCCCGCGCGTCTTTGTTGTGGGCAGCGGAGTTGCCGCCGCGGAGTTGCGCAGGGCCGCGCTGCGTGTGCCGCACACCGGGATGCGCGTCTGGACGCTCCCGGAAGGCGGACGCATCGGTACGCGAAACTTCGTGCCATCAGAGCAGCCGACTGCATGGGTCGTGACGCCACGGAAAGTATCGCACGCCATCACGCAGCCTTCGGCGCTCGCAGACGCAATCAAACACACGACCTGAATGACCGACACGTATACACAGCTTCGCAAAGAAGTAAGTCAGCAGTTCGCCGCACCCATCGATATGCCGATTCCTGACGCTGTCTTCAATCGGCTTGCACTCGCCGCACACGCATTGCAGATGGAACAGAATGGTCCGTACGCAGCGTACTGCGCGCGGCGCGGCCGCAGCGAAGTCGATCACTGGACCGAAATTCCCGCGGTCCCGACCGCCGCGTTCAAGGAAGTTCGCCTGATGGTCGGGAATGCGGAGCCCGAGGCGGTCTTCCGAACCAGCGGCACGACCAGAGGCTGGGAACGGCGCGGTCAGCACTTTATCCGCGACCTCGCGTTGTACCACGAGGCGCTCGCCCCGATGTTCATCGCGTATCTGCTTCCCGATAACGCAAAGTTGTCACTCTACTCGCTCATGCCATCGGCGGTGGAACTGCCGGACTCATCACTCGCGCACATGATTACGTTTGCGCTCGAGCGATTCGGCGCGGACGACAGCACGTTCGTGGTGTCACGCGATGATGGCCTGCAATACGATTCGCTGCTGGAGCGACTGCACGAGCACAGCGCGCGGGCCGAGCCGGTCGCGCTGCTCGGGACATCGCTGTCGTTCGTGCATCTGCTCGACACGATGCATGAGCGCGGCGACCGGCTGAAACTGCCGGAAGGTTCGCGATTGATGGATACGGGAGGGTTCAAGGGAGAGCGGCGCGAGCTTTCTCCCACCGACCTGCGTGCACACTATCGCGAGCGACTCCGGATCGAGCCGCTGTTCGCCGTCAACGAATACGGCATGACCGAACTCCTTTCGCAATTTTATGATGGCGGCCTGCGCGACCTGCGACTCGACAGGAACGTGCAGACCGAACGCAAACGGATCGCTCCCTGGGTGCGCACACGCGCAGTACATCCGGACACACTGCAGCCGCTGCCCGACGGCGAGGTCGGACTGCTTCAGCATTTCGATCTGGCGAACATCTTCTCCGTTTGCGCCATCCAGACCGAAGATCTCGGGCGCGTGTTTGCAGACGGCTTCGAACTGCTCGGCCGCGCGCCCGGTGCTACACCCCGCGGCTGTTCCATCGCAATGGATATGCTGCTTCAGGCAAATCGCGGATGAACAGCCTGTTCGATGCGTGGTTCATCCCCGGCTTCGAACCGGAGAGTTTCACGGAGTACGCATCCGGTAGAGCCGTGATCCGTGTGCCACACTTGCACGCGGACGATCTTTCGCGCATCGCTCGAGAGCTGCAAGTCGCCGGCGCAGTGCTCCGCGAACTGCCGGTTGCGCGCATCACCACCGCAATCGATGCCGCCGCGGGACTGCTCGCCGAACCCGGGTTCCGTGACCAGGCACTCGAACTGATCCCGCTGATTACCGGCCTGTCCTCAGAGATGGCAGCACTGGTCTACGATCGCATGCTGCAGGACTGGCGCGCACCCGCATTGCAGGCCCTGCTCGACTCGGAACTGGGGTCGTCCGCTGTGCTCGACCGGTTTGTACCACGCGTCGGAACCGACACGCGAACTCATGCAGTCGGGCCGGACCTCGCCTTCCACGTTTTCTCCGGGAATGTCCCCGGAGTAGCGGTCACGTCGCTTGTGCGCGCGCTACTGGTAAAGACGCCGTCGCTCTGCAAAAGCGCGTTACGTGAACCTGTACTTCCGGTGCTATTCCTGCGCGCACTTCAGCAGGTGGATGCTGAAATCGCTGCCGCTGCTGCGGTGACCTACTGGCCCGGCGGTACGCGTGACCTCGAAGAGGTCGCGATTCAACGCGCGGATGCGGTGATCGTTTACGGAGGTGGCGCCGTCGTTGACGAGCTTCGCTCGCGCGTTGCCGCGAACACCCGTTTCCTGGAACATGGTCCGCGCGTCTCGATTGGTGTTGTAAACCGTACGCCCCGCGATGCGGAAGACATTGCGGCAGCCGTTGCGATGTTCGATCAGCAGGGGTGCGTCTCGCCGCACGTGATCTATGTGCTCGGTTCGCCGGTCGATGCGCGCGAACTCGCGCGCGCGCTCGCACACCACTTCGAACAACTCGAACGAACGCTGCCGCGCGGAACGCTCGAGCCCGCCGAGTCCGTCGCCGTGCACCAGTTGCGCGCCGAATACGAATTCCGCACCATCGCGGGAACCGGGACCGAGCTTTACCAGAGCGCGGCTACCGAATGGACCGTTGTCTGCGACCCTGAGCCCGGCCTGCAGACATCGTGTCTCAACCGGTTCGTATTCGTGAAGCCGATCCCGTCGATCGAGGCACTCATCGCACAACTCGGCCCGCACCGACAATTGCTGCAGTCTGTGGGAATCAGCGGGTTCGACGATGCAGAAGCGGCCGAACTCGCACGCAAGCTCGGCCGCATCGGCGCTGTTCGCATTGCGCCATTCTCTTCCTTGCCGTGGCCGCCGCCCTGGTGGCATCACGACGGCCGCGGACCGCTCATTGAACTAATCCGCTGGGTCGACCTCGACTAGATCTCCCGCGAATTGCGGAAAAGATCGAGCACCTCATCATCCTTCAGCCGACGGAACGCGTTGTCCGCCTCCGCTGCGCCACGCCCAAGTTTCGCGATACGATGTCGTTCCGCCGGCTGGTCTTCACACACAAACACGACCTCGGCGTTCTCCTCGCCGTGTGGGTACTGCCCTGACATCACCGTCCCCGTCCAGCGCCGTCCACGGTCATCGCTGAACGTGCGCGTTTCCGCTACCGGCTCTTCACGACTTGGCCGCTTTTCCCATTCCATTGCCCCATACTCCAGCTCAAAGTTCGCAGGACTGGCCGCGGACTGTGCAATGGCCGTTCCGGCGCCTCAACCCCCACGTGTGGCGACACCGCACCGCCTCAACCGCAGCGCCGGCCCACACCGCGAACCTCGGGAATGGCTCCTGTCCTGTCGGTCAGTAGTCCGGGCAAGTGATTGCAACGCCACGGCTTCTGCCGACTGAAGCGGCGAACTGACGGAATGGGGTACGCGCTTTGCACTTCCGCCCCGGCCGTACGCTCGGATTCGATCCCCGAACAGGAGGACCATGACTGGACAGCTTGCCTATCTGATCAGATTGGCACGGTCGGTCTTCGCCGTCCGGAACCCGGGAAAACACAGCACCTGGCTGATCATCCCGGCCATTGTGCTCACAATGCTCCTGGTAGCCGGCGCACTGCGCGCGCCAGCTACCGCATTAGCAACCGGAACGACGCAGAAAACACCGATCGATTTCCTCACCGAGCGCACCCGCGATATAAGCCGCAGGCTTGCGCAGGTCGATTCCATCTATTTCGCCAGCATCGAGCCGATCGAACGCGTCCTGCTCCACTACCGCGATGACCCCGCGCTCGCACGCCGTATCGCAACCGCGCTTTTCAGGGAGGCACAGCGCGTCGACCTCGAACCGCAGATCCTGCTCGCCGTCCTGCTGGTCGAGAACCCATGGCTTAAACCTTCGGCCGTCAGCCCCGTCGGTGCGCTCGGCCTGATGCAGGTCATGCCCTGGCATTCCGGTCGCTGGTCCGCCTGCAACGGTCCATTGATCGAAATCGAGACCAATATCTGCTACGGCGCGCAGATCTTCGCCGCCAACCTCCGCGACACCAACGGCAACGTCGAACGAGCGCTGCTCCGCTACAACGGCTGCGTAAGCGGCACCAACACGCCGAATTGCCACGAGTACCCCCAGCACGTGTTCGCACGCGCCGGCCGCGCCACCATCCTCCAGGCGCTCACCCATCGAAAGCCCCAATAACCGCCCATACCCATACCCATACCCATACCCATACCCATACCCATACCCATACCCATACCCATACCCATACCCACACCCACACCCACACCCACACCCACACCCCACATCCCAAACCCCTGACTCTGACCCCTGACCCTGACCCCTGACCCTGACCCCTGACCCCGCGCCCGCGCCCGCGCCCGAAAAAAAAACGGAGCACGCGGCTAGCACGTGCTCCGTTCACTGGGGCGGGAGGACTCGAACCTCCAACCTGCCGGTTAACAGCCGGCCGCTCTGCCATTGAGCTACACCCCAAAAAATGGTTCCGGCAAAAATAACAGAAATGCGGCGCGCGTTACAGTCCTTCGCGCAAATCAATGATTTTTCGCGCCCGGGCCGACCGCGCTTGCCTCCATGCTCAATTCGTCGACGGGGGCGACCGGCAGCGTGATGCGGAAGGTCGCGCCTTCGCTTTCGCTGCTGGTGGCGTCGATACTGCCGCCATGCTCCTCGACGATTTCGCGCGCGATCGCGAGCCCGAGCCCGGCTCCGGTGCTGCGTGCCTGCGCGCCAACCTGGTAGAACTTGTCGAAGATGTACGGGAGTTGATCCTGCGGGATGCCGACGCCAGTGTCGCTGACTTCGAACCGGAGTTCGTCGCGCTGCCCCCAGGCGCGCACCTGTACGGTACCGCCTTCGGGCGTGAATTTGAGCGCGTTGGTCAGCAGGTTCCCGAGCACCTGGTCTCGCAGTCGATCGCTGTCGCCCCGGATTACGGGCGGCGTACTTTCGTCCACGTCCACGGTAAAGTTGATCCCCTTGCGTCGGGCCAGGACACTGAAGGAGCGCTCTACGGTCGAGAAGAGTTCGCGGACGACGACCTCCTCCATTTCGAGCGTGAGCCCGCCGGCTTCCAGCCGGCTGATGTCGAGCAACTGGTTCACGAGGCGCGTGAGTACGACGGTCTGCTCGTGCACGGATTCGAGCGCTTCCTTCTGCCGCGGTGTGGGCTCGTCGTAGACGCCCTCCTCCATCAACTCGGTGTACCCAGCGATCACGTTGATTGGCGTCTTCAGTTCATGGGTCGCGATGCTCATGAACTCGGCCTTCATCTGGTCGAGCTTCGCGAGTTGCTGGGTCATCGAGCTGAAGGACCGGGCAAGGTCGCCAACCTCGTCACCGCGGCGATATGGAAGATTTTCCGGGACCACGAAGTCGCCGCCCGCAACTGCTGCCATCGAGCCACGCAGCCGCCGCAGCGGTACCGTGATCGCCCCGGTCGTCCACGACCCGATCAGCACGACCACGAGCAGCGATCCGCCCAGCGCGAGCAACGTGGTCCCCAGTCCGGCATCGCTGATCCGCTGCGCTTCACGCATATCCCGGTTGCTGCTCTGCTCGACCACACCGGCCAGCTCGTTGAGATCCTGCTGCACCGCGGCGAACTGCGGCTTGAGCTGCTCGAACTCGGCGCTCGCTCCCGTCGCATCGCCTGCGGCCATGAGCGCGATCACCTGCCGGGAAACGCTGTCGATCCGCACCAGACGGCTGGTGATCGCACCGGTATTGCCCGGGTGAGCGCGCTGCAGGCTGTCGACCAGGCTCTGTCCCTGCCGCAGCGACCGCTCGATGGCCAGCCGCTGGTCGGGTGCCGTAGTGACCAGATAGCTGCGCGTCAGGCGATCGGCCTCTTCAAGCGTTGCCTGCAGCCGGCCGAGCATCAGGAACGAGCGCGCGTACCGGGCCTGCTGTTCGCGAGCAATGTCGCGCAACGCGGCGAGCCGGCTCGCGCCATAGATGGCGGGAACCGCGAGCAGCACAGAAATGCCGGCGATCGTCAGGATCAGTCGACTACGGACGGTCATTCGCGATGGTTGTCCCTCTCACGACTTGAGCGTTTTGCGGATTCTTTCCAGCTCTTTCTCCGTATCCGACAGCTTCTTCGTGCGTTCCGCCAGATCCTTCTCGAGCTGTTCTACGCGTTTGGTCAGACGATCCCGATCGGCAACCGCCTCGCGCAACCGGCTGGCCACACTCGGACTCGGCAGCTCCGGCAGCTTGCTCTCGACTTCCTCGACCCGCTGCTCCGCCTGCGCGACTCGTTCCTCCGCCGCACCCAGCTCCAGCGCCGACAGGTATAATGCCTGTGCGATCGGCTCCAGCCAGTCCGGCGTCCGTTCCGGCTGCCTCAGGTAGGCCGCCGCCAGATCGGCGCCGTAGGATATCCGCCGTTTCGGGTTGCGGGGGTCGATTTCTGTGGCGGCCGCAACCAGCAGCGCCCGCCGCCCGATCTCCTCGCCCGGGTAGTTCATCGCGACCCAGCCGACTTCGCGGGTCGCCGTTTCGAAGTCGTTCTGTTCCAGCGCAGCCAGACCCTGCGCCAGCCGGTCCTCCGCTCGATCTCCGAAGATATTGACCGTTGCACACGCCGATACCACGAGCGTAAGCGCTACGGCCGCCAGGGCGGATCGCGTCATGGTTCCAAGGCTCCGCGGCTCGATGCCACTAGTTCAGCCGACATGCGCCGGCTCCGTAATTTTCGGGGGTCAGGTCGGTTCATTTCGTCGGCTGCGTCAATTCCGATGCAATCCCCGGACCCGCCTGTACCGCATCGCGCGACGGCGCGACGGTTGCAAGCACCGGCGAAATGGGCGATTTTGGCTTCGACCTGTTTGCTTCCATCCCTGGTCAAACCCAAGGCATTTTTCAGATGACCGAGCCGATTCTCGCCTCCCAGGAATCCCAGTTCGGGGAGGAAGGCAAGTACGTCTACTGTATCATCAAGACCACCGACGAGCGGGATTTCGGCCCCATCGGGATCGGCGAGGGCGGAAACCGCGTCTACACGGTGCATCACCGTGACCTCGCCGCTGTAGTCAGCGATACACCCATTCGCATCTACGACCCCACTCGCGAGAACGTGCTCGCGCATGAGCTCGTCAATGAGACCGTCATGCGCGAATACACCGTAATCCCGATGTCGTTCGGGACGATCTTCCGGACCCGCGATGACATCAACGAACTCCTCAAGTCGACCTACCGCGCCTTCGACGACGTGCTCGAGAAGATGCGCGACAAGATCGAGTTCGGCCTGAAGGTATTATGGGACCGCGAGAAGGTCATCGCACGTCTCGAGGAAGAGGATGACGAGATCCGTCGCCTCAAGGACGAGATCATGAGCAATGCGCAGAGTTCGACCTACTTCGCGCGCATGCAGCTCGGCAGACTCATAGAGGGTGCGCTGGAAAGCGCTGCCAACAATTACGTCATGGACATCCACGAGTCGCTGAAGCCGGTGGCGGTCGCGAGTCGCTCCAACAAGCCGATCGGTGATCGCATGATCATGAATGCGGCCTACCTGGTCGAACGTTCGCGCGAGCAGGACTTCGATGAGGCGGTGAAGGCGCTCAGCCGCAAATACGAGGACGTGCTTTCGTTCAAGTACACCGGCCCGTGGCCACCGTACAACTTCGTCAACATCAAGCTGCGCCTCGAACGCGCAGACGGCTGAAGCCCGGGGGCTGCAGTGGCATACGTCTCTATCCTCGGACTCGCTGCCGCCGGCGTGACCCCCACCTGATATGGGCCTGATCAAGCACCTGCTGTTCTGGCCGATCACCGGACCGAAGTTCCTGTTCGATTTCTCCATGGACAAGGTCCAGGGCGTCGTCCGGGATGAGTTGACCGACGACTCCGCCATCAAGGCGGAATTGCTCGAATTGCAGCTCAAGCTCGAACTCGGCGACATCGACGATGATGAGTACGTCCGCCGCGAAGCCGAAGTCATGCAGAAGTTGCGGGAAGTCCGGGAATGGCGGGAGCACTTCGGGATGGGTGTCTCGGGCGGCCCCGTCCGCGTCGCACCTCAGCCGGGTTCCGCCGCGCAGGATGAGCCCGCCAGACACGACGAGCCGGCTGCCCCCGACGAGACTGCCAAACCTCAGGTCGCCAGCCCCGGCGACGTCAGCATCGAACTCAACTTCGACGACTGGCACCAGCCCTGAATGACGGCCGACGCGGACGCGATCCGTTTCGAACCTCGCGCCGAAACGCTTGAGCCACGTACCGCGAACGCCCGAACCATATTCGTGGTCGGCAAGGGCGGCGTCGGTAAAACCACTCACGCCTGCCGCCTCGCCCTGGATCTCGCGAACGCTGCGCACGAGGCCGGAGCGCTGGTCCCTGAGCCGATCGGCACCGAGCGGGCCGGAGCGGTGGTCCACCTGATCTCCACCGACCCGGCCCATTCCCTCGCGGACTTTTTCGGGCAGACGATCGAGCCGGGGCGCATCGTCACGAGCCAGCAGACCGCGCAACTCCACCTGGAGGAGTTCGCGGCCGGGCAGTACACCGCGAGCTGGCTCGAACGCGCCCGTCCCGCCGTTGCCGAACTGGTCGAACACGGGACCTGGCTCGATGCCTCGGATGCCGAGACCTTCCTCGATCGGGCGATTCCCGGTGTCGATGAAGTCATGGCCGCGTTTCGCATCGCGGAACTCGATGCAACCGCGGTGCGGCACATCGTGGTAGACACCGCGCCGACCGGGCATCTGCTGCGGTTGCTGGATGCAGAGGACGTTGTGGAGACCTGGGTCGACGCGCTCGACGCGATGGCAGCCCGGGCTGCGGCCGTCTCGACCGCGCTGGTCGGAAGTCCGCTACCCCTTACCGCCACCACGCTGATCGCGGAATGGCGCGCCGCCATGCAGCGCTTCCGCACCGTCATCGAAAAAGCCGACTTCGTCGTCATAACCCGGCGCGACGCGGTTGTGGAGGCCGAAACAGCCCGCCTGCTGCGCGAACTCCAACAGCGCCGTTTACACGTCGCTGCCGTGGTCGAGGGTGGATCGCCGACGAACGTGTCGGCCGCGGGTCAGACGCGTCCACGGCTCGGGACGTCCGGCCACGCGGCAGATTCGCCGCCTCCATCAAACCATCCTTCTGCGCTCCGATGGCTGAGCGCCGGAAAGCAGCGCATCCTGTTTTTCGCCGGCAAGGGTGGGGTGGGGAAGAGCACCTGTGCCTGTGCCGCTGCCGCAACGCTCGCCCGGCGCGGTCCGGTGCTCCTGCTCAGCATCGATCCTGCAGGATCTCTGGGCGATGTCTACGGCACACCGGTCGGCGAAACGCCAGTCCGGCTCGCACCCAACCTGTTCGCGCGCCAGCTCGATGCCCCGGCGGCGCTCGCGCGGTGGCGGGAAAACAATCGGGAGCGGATCGAAAGAGTGATTGGCGCGCTGGGCCTCGCCGGCGGGACTCGGCTCGATCACCAGGTCCTGTCCCGCGTCCTGGACCTGGCGCCGCCCGGGTTGGATGAACTGGTCGCCTTTTCGGAAATCCTTGATGCCGCCGAGGGGGAGCAGACGGTCGT
>Ga0182746_1001977_pt1 | contig 16622 bp, 14 predicted proteins | sample eDN3rd30CBELigOP_FD_128881 | JGI IMG/M metagenome (GOLD analysis project Ga0182746, IMG submission 128881) | Enriched Organic Plus compost microbial communities from Emeryville, California, USA - eDNA 3rd pass 30_C BE-Lig OP (version 2) (version 2) ... | reverse complement strand
GCTTTTTTCGTAACAGCAACAGAAATAGCTGCCTGAACGCCGCCCACTTTATTTTGAATATCTTCAATTGGATCTGTTTTTAGGCCATTGATTGTTAAATCCGCTCCTAATTCTTTCGCAAGATCCAGCTTGTCATCTTGAATATCGACTGCAACAACGTTAAAGCCCATTGCTTTTGCATATTGAAGAGCTACGTGACCTAGTCCGCCAATCCCATAAATCGCTACCCAATCACCTGGCTTTGCTTCTGATACTTTCAATGCTTTATACGTCGTCACCCCTGCGCAGAAGATTGGAGAAATCTCCGCAAAATCAAGACCTTCTGGGATTTTCACAACGTATTGTGCTGGAGCTTTACAGTACTCAGCATATGCTCCATCTATTGAATAGCCTGCATTCAATTGTTTAGGGCAAAGCGTTTCGCGTCCTGTTAAGCAATATTCACATTCCCCACATGCCGAATACAACCACGGAATCCCAACGCGATCACCAACTTTTAAGGACGTCACGCCTTCTGCTACTTTTTCAATAATACCCACGCCCTCATGACCTGGAATAAGTGGCAACTTCGGTTTAACTGGCCAGTCTCCATGTGCCGCATGAAGGTCAGTATGACATACACCACACGCTTTAATCTTCACTAGAATTTCTCCATATTCTAATTCAGGAACAGGGACATTTTTAATTTCAAGCTTTTGATTAAATTCATTAACTACTGCCGCTTTCATTGTTTTAACCTCTTGACCTGCCTTTACTTTTACCGTGCTTCCTTGATTTGCTGCGCTCATGCTTCATTTCCTCCCTTTTCTAGCGGCGTCTTTCTAAAAATGACGCCCTTTTTTAACTTCACTTACTATATAATGCAAGTCGCATGCCAACATAAAGCGCTTACAAAATCAAGGTTTTCACATATTAAGCGGCCGAAAAAACGGCTATTTCTAACATAAATCCGGCTCATTTTAGACGGTATAAGGAATGACAGGTTAATTGGCATGATTTCTCTTGTATTTGGCGCGATTCTCTAACAAACCCGCATGATTTTCCTTATATTTGGCATGATTTCTAAAAAAGTAATCTGTTTCAAAGTAAAAAAACCCTAAATCAAGAACAATCATGTCCTCGATTTAGGGTCATTTCTTACGCTTCTAACATTAATTTTTCTAATTGAAGCGGTTCGATATATTCACCGTTTTTATACGCACGCATATTTCCACCTGAAATTTCATCGATTAACACGATTTCTTTCCCTTCGCCCACTCGACCAAATTCAAATTTAATATCGTATAGTTCAATATCTTTTTTCGCTAGTTCTGCTTTGACAACATTACCAATTTGCTGAGTCAAATCTTTTAACACTGCATATTCAGCTTTTGTTAAAATACCTAGCATATCTAGTGCATCCTCACTGATTGGCGGATCTTGACGATCATCATCTTTCAATGTTACTTCTACGAATGCATCTAATGCTTGGCCTTCTTCCGCATACAATCCGTAACGACGCAAGAAGCTGCCAACAGCACGGTAACGACAGATAACTTCTAACCCTTTACCGAATACAGTAGCGGGTCTAACCGTCATGGTTGCTTCATCAATGTTTGCATCTATGTAATGAGTAGGAATTCCTTGTTCCTTCAATACTTCAAAAAAGTGCTTTGTTAAACTAAGTCCAGCGCGACCCGCTCCTTCTAAAGTTAAACCGACCGTGTTAGCACCTGGATCAAATACACCATTCTCACCTGTTACATCGTCTTTAAACTTTAATAAATAATTACCGTCCTCAAGTTCAAATACGTTTTTCGTTTTACCTGTGTAAATAAGTTTCATCGTATAATTCCTCTCTGCATGAACTAGAATAACTTTCGCCCCTAAGTATATCATTTTTTTGAAAAATCAATTAATAGCAAATAAGTATTGGACGACGTACCTTTTTTGTAATCCCTCTCTTTTTTATCAGTCTTATTTCATTCACGCTCTAATCTGCAAATTCCTTGAAACCTATCAAGTTATTAATCGTAGATAGCTATAAGTAAAGGTGACAACTTGAAAATTGCATTATGGATCATATTAGGGAGTGTCGTTTGCATCGGCCTGGCGGTAGGAATTGGAATATACATGTTTCAAAAGGACTTAAAAAAGACGAAGCCTGAATATATTGTACAATTTATAAAGGAGAATGCTGGGAAAGAAAACGTTTCAGTGTCTATCAATTATAATAATGAAGATTGGATCAAAATGAAGCCTCATTCCAAATTGCAATTGGATATTTTCGGATATAAGCTAGCGATGTGTATTTTTAGTTTTTGAACAGCTAAACTTCGATCTCCGGCGATATGATTTTCCGTAATAATACAAGCTTTATGTCTAACTCTTGACTGATTTTTTCTACCTTTAAATCTGAAAAACCTTTTTTTAGTTAAACCACCCGTTAGTATGTCCAAGTTTGATAGATTACTTACCACCGGTTTAATTTTTTTACAAATGGTCATCCTACTTTTAACCAATTCCCTAATTATATAGTACAGCTTTTAAAATTTTTTGATTTACACTGTCTTCAAACGCCCGTTCCGCTTCCACTAAAGGAAAAAATGAAATAATGTCCCTTAATTGATCTTTATATTCAATTAATAGTTTACTAGCATCATCATAATCTACAGGATCACACCCATAACTTGTTATTAAAGACCATTCATTGCGAACCAAGTCCGTTAAAAACAACGTAGTTTCTTGCTCATAAAGAGCTACTACAACAGTTTTTCCTCCTTTCTTTAAGTGGTTAAAACTTGTTTTTAGAGCTACAGGTGACCCGGAACACTCAAATATGTAATCTACAGGAACTTCCAATCTTTGCTTATCAGCGATTAGAGCAGTCATACCAAAGTTACTAGCTTTTGATAGCCTATATTCATAATCCTTTTCTAATCCTGAAAGAACGACATTTGCTTTTTTATGAGCACATATTAAACCAACAAAGAATCCTATAATACCAGGACCTTGTACTAGAATATTATCTTCAGCATCTATATTTGTAACTTTTTTAACAGCATGAACCGCGATTGACATAGGCTCTATAAGTGCTGCGATATCTATCGGTAACTCACGATCGATTTCTTTAATAAAATTGACATTCGTTTTCACAAACTGAGTCATACCACCGTCAAAATGAAGACCAATGACTTGATTGTTAAAGCATATAGAATATTTTCCCCGTTCACAGTTTTCACATTCATTGCAATAGTGCATAGACTCAATTATCACATTTTTATTAATCAAGTGTCTGTTCTCTTCATCAAACACTTCTATAACTTTACCGGAAATTTCATGACCGAGAGTAGTATTTACTTTTACAAACTCGTACCCCCTAGAATGACTAAAAGCATGAAGATCACTTCCACAAACTCCACAATAAGCAACCTCAACAAGTATTTCACCGGCATGTAAAACAGGCCTGCCTCTTTCTTGCAACTTTATTTTTTGCGGTAAACTTGATTTCACGACAGCTTTCATGATATCACTTCCTTTTTTGATTTAGACTATGTTAAAGCGTGCGAAATGGCCATTTCGCACGCTTTAGTCAAAAATGATAACAATCAATCTAGTTCTTTAATAGAGCTTTGGTTTATGATGCAGTCCAACCGCCATCCACATATATAGTCTGTCCTGTAATGTAGTCAGAAGCAGAAGAAGCAAGCAAAACAGCCACTCCATTTAAATCTTCAGGTTTTCCTGTTCTTCCCGTTGGTATTCTTGAAAGAATCCTGTCAGTCCATTCTTTATTTTGGAATAAAGGAGCTGTCAACTCTGTATGGAAATACCCCGGAGCGATGGCATTCACTTGAATATATGGAGCCCATTCTATAGCCATCGCTTTAGTTAATTGATTAATACCACCCTTAGATGCACAATACGGTCCCATGTTTGGCAATCCTATATGACTGCTTAATGAAGCCAAGTTAATAATCTTTCCACTTTTTCTTTCTAACATTTGTTTTGCTACTATTTTCGAAGTGAAGAATACGCCCTTTAAGTTAACATCTATTACATTATCCCACTCTTGTTCACTTATATCGATAATTGGGTGACGGGCATTGATTCCGGCAGAATTGACTAATATATCGATAGCAGAATATTTATTGACTACTTCTTCTATATTTTCGATCACTGAGATATCAAGGTATTCATACATTGCATCCAACTTCTCTTCTGAGAATTCTTCAATGATAGAGGCCGCTTTTTGCTCGTCTTCCATACCGGTAATAATCACTTTCGCTCCCCTACGGCCAAGAACCTGCGCTATACTTTTTCCTAAAGCACCTGTACCTCCAATAATCAAAGCTGTTTTACCAGATAAGTTAAACATTCAAAATGCTCCTTATTAGTACATTAAATTTTTAATAGGTATATTGTTTTGTTCGCAATAATCATGATATCTCTTCAATCGATAGAACATATCATCATTTAAGGTCACATTGCCATGCTCATCAAAATATTGAAGCACTCCACTCAGACTAAACATTGTAATCATATCCTCTTCACCATCAACAACAAGTGTATGAATATCCCCCGGCGGCTCGAATACAACTGTTCCCGCTTTAGCAACCCAATCTCTCTCCAGGTATCTCCATCTGCCTTGAAGGGTGTATGCAAAAACTGGACCACCTGTATGACGATGACGTGTATTTCCTTTGTTTGCCTTGAATTTGGAGATATGGACCCAGTTCCCAGTGTTTAAGTCAAACCGAACCGGTTTAAAAAATACTGCATCAGACCCCTCAAAGGTTGGTACCCACGGAATTTCATTCACATCTACTGCTTGATCCGGCAGTGTAAATTTCTCAGTAAATTGATTTAAGTCTAACTTTAACATTTTGTTTCCTCCTATTTTTTAAGTAAGTATTTTATATAATCTTTAAGTCTGTTCAATTAGCATTTTGAGTGCCCAAAATCAATGTAATATCAGCCAGACACCAATATGATTGGTACTTATTGATTTACCTTTTTTGAAAATATCCTAGTTTCATAGTTCTTAGTATAGAAACCTAACCGATTAATGCTGATCTAGGTAAATCACCTTCACCTGTGTGTAAAACTCAATGGCCGTTTTTCCTTGCTCACGCGGTCCATCACTGGAATTCTTCACACCGCCAAACGACACTTGTGGCTCGGCCCCCGATGTTTCTGAATTTACATGTACCATGCCCGCCTCTATCTGATCGATAAATTGCTGGGCGAGGCTAAGATTATTTGTACAAATCGATGCACTTAGCCCAAATTCCGTATCATTCGCCAGCTGAAGAGCTTCTTGATAATTCTTCGCTTTTAGCAGAGCAATTACAGGACCGAAAATTTCTTCTCGGGCGATCCGCGCTTCCTGAGACGAAAGCTCAAATATGGTCGGTTGAACATAAAACCCTTCCTGAAGCCCTGGATCTGCCGGTATTCCTCCTCCGTAAATAAGCGTCGCTTCCTTTTTTCCTTCCTCTATCATAGCCAACACCTTTTCACGCTGTGATTCGGAGACACATGGCCCCATAAAAGTATCTTCCTCTAAGGGGTTTCCTATCTTGAGTGATTGAGTCCGCTCGACCAATCGAGTAAGAAACTCCTCATAGATCCCTTCTTCCACTATTACACGACTGGTAGCTGTGCATTTTTGCCCAGTTGACATAAATGCACCTTTTACAGCAAGTTCTACCGCCCTGTTAATATCTGCATCTGCCAATACCACTAAAGGGTTTTTTCCACCCATCTCCAACTGTACTTTTTTGCCTCTGGAGATTGCTTGTTCTTGAATCATTCTGCCTACTTGATTGGAGCCGGTAAACGAGATGGCTTTAATATCAGAGTTTTCTACAAGCTCGGCCCCGATGACAGAACCAGGGCCAAATACACAATTGACGACTCCGGGCGGAATCCCAGCCTCATGAAAGGCATTCATTATATGATAAACCGACTTAGGTGTTAAATCCGCGGGCTTGATAACAACGGTATTCCCATAAATTAAGGCAGGTGCCATCTTCCATACCGGAATAGCAATAGGAAAATTCCAAGAGGTAATTAAGCCGACTGGGCCTAACGGAATTCGTTTAGTATATACCATGGTCTCCTCATTGACAGAAGGAATTACACTGCCGACTGGCTGCATCGCTTCCCCTGCGAAATATTCTAGAATACTAATGGCACGCCGTGTTTCTCCGATCCCTTCCGCTAATGTTTTTCCTTCTTCTAATGTCAAATCCCGGCCTACTTCCTCAGCCTTCTCTTTTAAAACTTCTGCTGCTTTTTGTAAATAGAATGCCCGCTTCTGATAAGATAACTTTTTCCAAGCAGGGAAAGCTTCCTTTGCAGCGGCAATGGCTTTTTGTACGTCTTCTACTGTACTTGCTGGAAACTCATCTATTACTTCTCCATTGTGGGAACTGAGGTTTTTATTATACGAATCTGAACTTGGCTCCTGCCATTGGCCATCGATATAGTTTAAGTAACGCATGTTTTACCCTCTCCATTTCATTACCTTTCTAGTTTTCTACTAATCTTTTTTGACAACTAGAAATCCATTCTCAAAATGTTATATGAAACCAATTAGATGCTTCGACATCTGCCAACCGTAATAACATCCTAATTACACAACGTAATTACCATGCATATAGTGCTCTCACGCAATAAAATATACTCCTTTTGGATTAAGCGGTAACATTTTCCGTACTGTTATCGACTCCCTCTTGAAGATTTTGTCCCGAACCATCCTTCAATTTTGCAACAGCAAGAAGAGAGATAGCGCAGCAAGCCATAATATAGATACCAATTGGTATGGCACTGCCATATTGATGTAATAGATAAAGCGAAATAATAGGCGCAACGCCCCCTCCAATAATGGAAGCTAATTGGTAAGCGATTGATGCCCCGCTATATCGAAGATGAATAGGGAAATTTTCCGCAATCAAGGCAGCTTGCGGACCATATACTATCCCCGGTCCAATACCTGAAATGGCAATAGCCAAGATAACTAAAGCCGTTAAACCTGTATTGAAAAGATAAAAATAAGGAATGGCAAACAGAATAGACATCATGCATCCGATTAGGTACATTTTCTTCCGGCCTACCTTATCTGATAAATGGGCAGAAAGCGGAACAAAAACAAGATAAGCAATTGAAACAAGCATGACGGCATTTGTGAGAAACTGTTTGTCCAGATTCACATGATCTACTCCATAGGAAATAATAAAAGTTGTAAAAATATAAAAAGGTACTTGGTCAGACAAACGAGAAAGCGCTGCCAAAATAATCTCTTTTGGGTGTCGCTTAATTACTTCTAAAACAGGCTGTTTAGCAACGCGATTTTCTTTCTTCATCTTAGTAAATTGTGGTGATTCTTCAATACCAAGACGAATGTAGAGAGCAACAATTACAAGTAAAATGCTTATTAGAAAAGGAATTCTCCATCCCCATGTTACAAAGTTATCCCCTGTAAGAAAGATGCAAAGAGAAACAACTGCAGAGGACACTAAAAGACCAATTGGAACACCTATTTGAGTCATACTTCCCATTAATCCACGACGCTTCTTAGAGCTCCATTCTATGGCAAGGACAACGGATCCGCCCCATTCGCCCCCAACACCGATTCCTTGAATAAATCTCAATAAGACCAATAAGACAGATGCAAAAACTCCCATACTTTCGTATGTAGGCAACAGTCCTATAATCGTAGTACTAACGCCCATCAGTAACAGAGTAATGACGAGAGTTGCTTTTCGTCCAATCTTGTCTCCATAATTACCAAAGATCATAGCCCCAATAGGTCGGGCAAGAAACCCGACAAAAAGAGTTGTAAATGCTTGCAATGTACCAATATAAGAGCTAGACTCTGGGAAAAATAGCTGTGGAAAAACTAACGCTGCCATCGTTCCGTAAAGAAAAAAGTCATACCATTCAATAGACGTTCCTACAACACTTGCAATTGCTGCTTTTTTAACTTGTTTTTTACGATTAGATTCACTAATATGATTCTCTTTCTCTTGATAATTCAACTTTATTTACACCTCCAAAGAAATAACGTACTTACCAATCTTGTAACGCTACTGCATTCTTCCTCTGATGAAGGACAAGATTAGAAGAAAAAGCTAAAAGTGATGTTTCATATACAAAAGTAACGAACATACTTGTAGTTTCACCAATTAATTAAGCATTTACAAAATTGTTTGGAGTGACTTAGTCCTCTATAGATACCGTTTCGAAAGAAGTACTTCCAATCGATTTTTTATATAGAGAGATAATATCCCCTATAGTCGTCTTTCTTGGATTCACTGCAATGTTCCCGCTTTTCATTGCATCTTCTGCCATTGGTACAATATCAGATTCACGAATCTTGTATTCAGAAAAATCCTTTGGAATATGAATGTCATTTGATAATTGTTTGACGGCTTCAATCGCTTTATAGGCATTTGCCATAATCGATTGATTTGGATCTATATGCTCTCCCATCGCTTTTGCGATATCCAGGAATTTTTCCGGAGCAGCCGGTAAGTTAAATTCCATTATGTGAGGGAGTAATACTGAATTCGCCACCCCATGCGGCACATTATACATAGCGCTTAAAGGATGACTCATCGCGTGAACATTTCCAAGGCGTGTATTGTTAAAGGCGATACCTGCTATAAGGCTTCCATATAGCATCTTGCTTCTGGCAGAAATATTTTCCCCGTTAAAGACGGCTTGTCTTAAATTGGACGAAATAATACGAATCGCGTCTAATGCCAGCGTTTCGGTTAAAGCATGAGACATAGTAGATGTATAAGACTCAATAGCATGAACGAGTGCATCTAGTCCAGTAGCAGCTGTAAGCTTCGAAGGCAGTGTTATGGTTAATGAAGGATCTATGATTGCCCATTTAGGAGCAAGTTTGCTGCCTCCCACTGTCAGCTTATACTCTGTAACAGGATCAGTTATCACGGTAAAAACCGTCACTTCACTTCCGGTTCCAGCTGTTGTAGGGATAGCTAAAAGAGGGATTGGTTCATTTGAGAATCGATCAATTCCTTCGTAATCCGTAATGAGCCCCCCATTAGTAGCCAGCATCCCCAATGCTTTTGCTACATCAATAGGACTTCCACCTCCGAGTCCAATTAAGAGATCAGGTTGAAAGCTTCTCAGTACATGCATACCAGCTTCAATCGTGTCGGTGGTCGGGTTGGCTTCTACATTGGAAAACACATTACAAGTACATTGGACATTTGACTCTCGAATGACCTCTAGTACTTGATCCAAAATTTGAGCTTTTTCAATACCTTCATCGCAAACAATCATTACTCTTTTAAAACCTTCTCGATTAATAATTTCAGGAACATGCGATATAGCGCCTACTCCAAATAATAGGTCAGGCCCTAAATTAAATTGGTTTATTTTTTTCGTATACATATAAATTCCTCCTTTCTGTCCTCACTCTCATACTTTGCAAGTGCCGTGCCAATATTAATTTAATTCCTTAATAATTTCATAGCTATAAAGAGCAATGTCTCTAACGAATGTGAAAGTACCTATATTTTCCTTTCTTTACAAAAAGAACAAATCATATATAAGAGTAGTCGAAAAAATTTTAATTTCCATAAATCGTAATAAAATATATAATTTTACATAATATCCGATTTAAATATAGTGCATTTTTGCACAATAAGTGAGAAAAAACGCACAACTTGCGCAAAAATGCACAACTTTATGCGCGTACAACAATGTTTGGAAATAAGAATGTGTCAAAAATGGTGAGAACCAACATTGTTCTTTAACCAAACTAGTAGGCAAAAAAATTGGGGAGGTACCGAAATGACTTTAACCAAGAATACATATCGTCGAATTCTTCAGGATTCTCAATTATTAGATTTTATCGAGTGGACAGATAGGGCCTGTGCATTAGTTGATTTTGAAGGAAATATCATTAAATCAAATAAGTTGGCTGATGGGTTAATTACATCGGATATGATAAGATGTGTTGATATTAATAATTGGGTAAATAAGAATGATAAATTTCAAAGAGAAATCTTCCTCAATGGTGATTGTTATTCCTGTACTATAAAGCAGATTGTTTTAGAAATGTTTAAATTTTACCACGTAATTATAGAGCCCAAAAATGCAAACAGGGAAGTTCCCATTTTAAATGATGTAGTAGGTTACGTAATGGATTCTGCTCAAGAAGGAATTTATATTACCGATGGAGATGGTTACACATTAAAAATTAATGATACTTATTCATTATTAACAGGGATTTCAAAACAAGAGGTGGAAGGCAAGCATGTATCAGAGTTGGTTGTGCGTCGCTATTTTGATAATTCTGTCACAGCGAGAGTAATGAAATATCGCGAAAAAGTATCTATAATGCAAAAGATTAATAACGAAAGAAATATTTGGTTGGTCACTGGTATTCCGGTATTTGATAAATATCAAAATCTTATTTTAATTATCAATACAGTCTATGACATGACCCGATTGAACAAATTACAGCAGAGCCTAAAAAAACAGGCTATATCAATTAAACAACAAGAACAGGAAATACAAAAACTGAGATCGAAAATTAATGAAATTCCAGGCTTCATCGCTCAAAGTCCAGCTATGGATATTGCAGTAGATCGTATAAATCGGTTATCTAAAGTTGATACATCCGCATTGATTCTCGGAGAAACAGGAACGGGAAAGAATGTGATTGCTGAGAAAATCCATTCTCTCAGTGAAAGGAAAAACAAACCTTTTATCGAAGTAAACTGCGGAGCAATTCCGGAACAATTATTTGAATCTGAATTATTCGGATATAAAAAGGGAGCCTTTACAGGAGCCCTAGGAGAAGGAAAAAAAGGTTTAATAGAGGTAGCAGATGGCGGTACACTGTTTTTAGATGAAATTGGAGAATTACCTCTTAATCTTCAAGTGAAATTATTAACCGTTTTACAAAATAAACGTGTTCGCAGAGTTGGAGAGGTTACTGATAGAAGTGTGGATATTCGTATCATTGCTGCAACCAATAACCCCCCAGAAAAACTCATTCAGGAACAAAAACTTAGAGAAGATCTCTATTATCGTTTATCTGTCATCACTTTACATCTTCCCCCTCTTCGAGACCGAAAAGAGGATATTTATTTGTTAACCAAATACTTTCTTGATAAGTTTAATAAAAGACACCAAAGGGATTTAAAGTTTTCTAAAGGAGTATACTTTGCTTTCGAATTTTATCCATGGCCGGGAAATATTAGAGAACTAGAACATGTAGTGGAACAGTTGGTTGTACTAAACGACGGGCCAGTAGTAAGTGAATCTGATTTATCTGATTCATTTCAACAACTCCCTCATCCCGTCATAATGAATCCGGAAAATGAAACTCGTCCCTTAAAAGAAGTGATTAAAGAATTCGAAAGCAATTATATATTAGAATTGTGGAATAAATATAAAAATATATATGTCGTAGCCAAGAAACTCGGTCTCCATAGAACTACACTTTTACGTAAAGTGGAAAAATTAAATATTAAATTAACAAAAGATTAACTATTAATCTACCAAACGGATAAAACTTATTTTGGAAAGGTATTTTGCTTGTTGAACCTAAATCTAAGGAGAAGGGCTTAGAAAAGGCTTATCAGCAAGCAAAAGATTTTTTTCCCTGCTTAAAGGAGGGAGAACTGCCAAAATATATATTATTTCCCCCTTCAGAAATTTTTTCCTATCTGATTTGGATGAAGGTGGGAAAGACAATTTATATTAGGTCAATTCCCAAAAATATAGGGTTATTTGGTTTTATAGCGACTATCCAAAATAATTTAAATAAACTAGATACTCATAAATTGATTATTTTCATAGGGTTCTGGTACAAAAATCATTTGAAGGGAAGAAAAGATGAATAAAAAATCATTTTATGAATCTAAAGTTAAATTAATAGGTTTGGCTTCATTAACAATTGGAATCAAACCCTCTGAAATTACATAGGTTCCAAATAAACCACCTTTTCCTAAAAATAGGTAACAATATATAGTATTTTTAACAACCTTTCTTGTTTAACGCTTCTGCCACTTTTGTTAAATAAAAACAGCTTTTAAAAATTGAATATTTCTTAAGTTAAATATGTGCCAAATAGTAGTATCACTGCTAAAAATTCAACACCTGAAAAATTAGATGAAAGCTAGTACACTGTTCAAAGTGCTCCCTTATAACAAATTAATATTACCTGTATAACCTCAGAATCTGGCTTGAGGGTTTCTAAAGGCATCTTTATTATTTTTTCATTAATGTTGAACCTTTAAAAAGCGCAGGTCCAAAGTCGAACGCCTCGCCTATTATCCGTTTTCGTGAACTAATGTTTGAAAGGCGAATCACTTAGCTTGATTGAATACTTCTGTGAAACGAAAAAGAAGCCAATTTATCTCCCACTTCCCCTTCGCTCACTATGACTTGAAGATGGGAGTCTTCTTGGCTAAAAAGATAAAAGTCTTCTCATACTACCTTAAACAACACCGCCACTCCAACTCCTCCAGCGCTTCCAATTGCGGCTATTACATATTTCACATTCTTTCTCCTTTGAACTTCATAAAACAAGCGAGTGACCAGCATTGCGCCTGACGCTCCATACGGATGTCCAATCGTAATCGCTCCACCGCATACATTCAATTTATCATAAGGAATCGAAAGTTCTTGTGCACAAGCAACAATTTTGGAAGCAAATGCTTCATTGATTTCCACAAAATCAATATCTTCTATCGTTAAACTGTTTCTGTTCAACAACTCTTGAATGGCTGATACGGGAGCAATCCCTGGATAAAATGGATGCACGCCGGACACCTGACTATCAACAAAGCGCAATACAGGTTGGTAACCCAGCTGTTTCGCCAGCGTTTCTTCCATCACTAATGTCGCACAAGCTCCGTCATGAATCGCACAGCTATTAGCAGCGGTTACGGTCCCATTTTCTTTCACAAAAATCGGTCTTGCTCGTTTCAATAGCTTCTCCATTTTTCGTTCACGAAGCAATTCTTCGTCGTTGCTTTGTTCTCCAACTGTAAGAATTTCTTGCTCATACAGACCATTCGTATAAGCCTCTCGACTGCGCTGATAACTTAATAGCGCATACTCATCTTGCCGCTCTCGACTAATTTCATATTTCTTAGCAACATGTTCAGCGGCTACCCCCATGTCAGGATCACCAATGCGATTGGGAGAAAATCGAGCCCGCTGTTCATAAGGAGAGGTGCTTGTACTTTCTACACCACCGGCGATATAACATCGTCCTGCTCCTCCCTGCACAAAATAGCAAGCCATACGAATTGCTTCTAAACCCGCACTGCACTGGCGATCAAGTGTTAATCCTGTAATCGAGTAAGGCAAACCCGCTTCTAAAGCAGATAAACGAGCTACATTGCCGCCAGGACCTACGACATTGCCGAGTATTACTTCATCTATTTTCTCCTCGATACCACTTGCCAAATGTTGAAGAATTGGTGCCGCGAGCTCATGTGGCTGAAGTTCTCGCAGCATCCCGTTTTCTTTCCCAATCGGTGTTCGTTTCGCCTGAACAATCACTGCTTTTCTAATAATACACCCTCCTTTCTCTCAATCCATTCTTGAACTTGTGCGCGAGCAATTTTCCCGCTTACTGTCAGCGGCATTTCCTCAATAAAGAACCATTTACGCGGAACTTTATACGCAGCTAAATGCTGCTTACATAATCGTTTCAACTCCAGTTTCGGGGCCGCCCCTACGATGACCGCTGCGACCATTTGCCCCCAATAGGAATCAGCCATTCCAACAACAGCGACATATTCCACATCTCGATGCTGTGATAAAACGGCCTCTACCTCTTCAGGAAAAATATTAATGCCTCCGTATAAAATCATATTCTTCTCACGGCCTGCTATATACAGATACCCTTCTTCATCGATATAGCCCATATCATCTACCGTAACCCAGCCTTCTGCATCATGAATAGAACGAATAGTACGATTCTGCGGATGTAGATAACCGATAAATACCATATCACTTCTAATATAGATTTTACCTATTTCATTCGTTTCCGCTACATCACCGTTTGATGTACGAATTTGAATCTCTACATTATGAAATGGTTTACCGACAGAATTAGGCTTCAATTGATTTTCTCTATGAGATAAGAACGTCACAAAGCTCAGCTCACTTGCTCCATAAAACTCATACATTGACACATCGCGAAACACCTCTGGGATTCTTCGTTTAGAATCCGGTTCCCACTTTGCACCTGAAGAAATAATTTTCACAGGACGCTCAATGACCTCTTCTTCTCTGAGCAGCGCTTCAATCATTGTTGGCACAAAATACACAATGGAAATAGGCTCATTCTCTAAAATTGATAAAGTTTGAGATACAGAGAATTTTTCTAATACATACACCGTACCACCTAAATATAACGTACTAATTGCTCCATATAGAAAATGCGAATGAATCAGGGCACCTGGAATCAGGACATGATCATTCGCATCGATATGAAAATCGTATAGATTGCATTCGAAACTCGCAATCCACGATTGGTGGGAGCGAATAAATGCTTTAGGTTCTCCCGTTGATCCTGAAGTAAAGCCTAAATAAAAGGGAATATCCCCACTACCTGCTTGACCAACTCTATCAATCTCACTCACTTTCTCTAAGCAAGAAGGCTCCCACACTTGGATATTAGGATGGAGGTGCTTCACACGTTCATATAACTCTTTTGTCGTGAGTAAAACAAAAGGAGACGAAAGAGCCAGACGCTTTTGAATTTCCTCCTCCCGCCATTTTATATCAAAAGGAACAGCGATCCATCCTGCCGCCGCTGCTCCTGCAAAAAGCTGTAAAAATGGAATCCCATTTGGCATTAAAATCCCAACTGTTTGATTAGAAGTATTGAATACGTTAAACCAAGAAGCTGTTTTCTCTACCCTCTCATACCAATCTCTATAACAGAGCGATTCATCCATTACTTGAATCGCCACTTTATTCGGAAAATTCCCTGCATGTGTTCTATATGTAGCAGTAATTCTATGCATACTATACTCCTTCCCAAATCAAGCAGCAGATTTAGATACCATTCGATTAAAAGCAGGATTTTTCCGTAATTTGTAAACTACAAACGAGGCCAATAGGGCTTTCAGAATATCGCCAGGTAAATAAACTGTACTCATTTTGATTACATCAACAATATCAAGATTCATTACAAATGCTTGAGTTGGAATCCCAAATATATAAAGCAGGAAAATACCTACCGTAAGATTCGTAGCTAAAATATGTTTTAACGATAATGTACGAACACGAGATAATATATAACCAATACAAAAAGCAACAATTGGATATGAAAATAAATACCCTGCGCTCGGTCCTACAAAAACTCCTAATCCACCGCGACCGCCTGATAAAAGAGGCATACCCGCTGCAACAATTAATAAAAATACAATTTGACTCAACGCACCGAGCCTAGCTCCTAATATTCCTCCTGCTAAAATGACACCTAATGTTTGAAGTGTAATTGGAACGGGCGTAAATGTTAACATAATCGGTGGAATAAGCCCTAATACTCCCATCACCGCTGCAAATAAAGCCACGTATGTTATGTCTTTAATCTTCATGATAATCCCCCAAATGATATATTGTTAATAACATCATTGTACAGGTTTACATTTAAATATGTCAACATAATAAAAAAGTAGTTTACAATAGTAAAAAACACCAAAGCCTCAGATGAACTGAAACTTTGGTGTTCTAGAAATCTTACTCCTTAATATACGAACAGCAATAATCCGTCACTGTATGTACTTTCAATTGGAACTTGTCCTGAGCTGGAACGTAAAAAACACCGCTTCCTTCGATTGTTTGCCAACCTTCTCCTGTCAACTTATATTCTAAATGGCCAGCCAAGATTTCCATTTCTTCCTTTAAATCTGTTGAAAATTCATACTCCCCTGGAAGCATAATTCCTAATGTTTTTTTCGTACCGTCAGACAAGATAACTGCACGACTTGTTACTTTCCCATCAAAATACACATTCGCTTCTTTAATTAATGTTACATTTTCTAACTGAGACATGTTGTTCATCCTTTCATGTTATTTTTTTAATGTAGCACAGAATAGGATTGAACAAAACAAAAATATTTAAATATTCAATAAATTTATACTTTAAATGTTCACAGAGTTACAAGCAAACAAAGCTGAATATGTCATTCAAAACGTAGTTACGCATGAAGATATTATCCCAAGTAATGGTCCAGATGGGGAAAAAGTCTCGTTGACGCATTACGCTAAACATGAAAAGGATGCCCGAAACATATACACTATCAGGCATCCTCTTTTTTAAAATGAAGAATCAGTCCACATTCACCTCATAATCCTATCGATTCATTATTAACTCTATTATTCCCGCTCGCTAGCAATTCCTTTTTTCTAGAATAATATTTAATAACTGTTTGACCGAGTTCGTCATGTATGTGTCTTTTTTTCGGATAAACAAAGTAACAATCGTTTGAAATTCTTCTGGAATCTGATGACAATATAAATTCTTATAATCTGAGAGCTGTTCAATGTATGACTTCGGAACAGCCGTAATACCTAAACCTAATGTAACGCTTTTAATAATCATATCCAGCGTACTAAATTCT
>Ga0182746_1001974_pt1 | contig 16634 bp, 6 predicted proteins | sample eDN3rd30CBELigOP_FD_128881 | JGI IMG/M metagenome (GOLD analysis project Ga0182746, IMG submission 128881) | Enriched Organic Plus compost microbial communities from Emeryville, California, USA - eDNA 3rd pass 30_C BE-Lig OP (version 2) (version 2) ... | reverse complement strand
TGCTCGATCCGCTGGGCGACGCCCTCGGCCCGATCCTCAACGGCACGGTCAACAAGCAGGTCACCAACGCTGACGGATCGGTCGAGGTGACGGCCCTGGAGGTCAACGTGCTCGGATCGGGTGCGCATCTCGCGCTGGCTCGCGCCGCGTGCGGCCCGAACACGCTGGCCGCTGCCGATGATCAGGACACCGACTCGACGGTGACTGATCAGGATTCGGTGACGGACGCCGATACCGATAGCAGCGACGCTGATACCGATAGCAGCGATGCAGACACCAACGCCGATGCGATCTCCGACGCCGACAGCGCCGCCGACGCCGACGCGACGGCTGCTCTGCCCGACGCCGGTGCCCCGAACCTGCTGCCGTTCTTCCTCCTGGGCTTCGCCCTGGTGGCCTTCGGCGCCGCGGTTCTGGTCAACGAGCGTCGTCGGATGAACCACATCGTCTGACGCTTCAGCACTGACGACACGCGTGTCCCCGGTCGAGCCTGTCCCTGACGGGCTCAGCCGGTGGGCACGCGTTGTCGTCTGTCTGCTGGTTCTACTGGCCGCGGCGCACACGGCGCTGTTGTTGTTGTGGCTCGCGCCGCGCAGCCCGGTCCGTGACGCGGTGGGGGGCAAGGTGCTGTCGTCCTACGTCGATCCGTATTTCAAACAGGGCGAGGACTCCCTGGGCATCGGCTCCAACCGGGTCGACGAGTCGTTGCAGATCCGCGCCTCGGTGCGCGACACCGCCAAGGGCAAGCAGCGCAAGACGCCGTGGATCGACGTCACCAGCATCGAGACCACGGCCCTGCGCGGCGACATCGACCCGGCACGCTCGCATCAGGCGGCTCGGCGTCTCGCCACCACGCTCAACTTCGCGATGCTGCAGCTGAAGGCCGACCAGCGCGAGATCGTGGCGAAGGCCAAGGCGTCGCAATCGTTGGTCGATGTGCGGGCCAAGCTCATCACGGCCGAAGTGCCGGTGCGTGTCGCGTTCAATTTCTCGGCCGCCGATGAGATGACTCGGCGATTCGCGTCGCTGTGGCTGGGCGCGACCCTCGATGATGTCGAGGTGGTGCAGATCAGTTATCGAGTGGGTCGTCGCGAGGTCCCCGACGTGAGCAAGCGGGGCACGCGGTCGCTGCAAGGCACCGCATTCACCTGGATCGACATGGGCTGGCGTGAACCGTACCGGGGCACGCCCGAGGCCCGTGAGGCGTTCAGCGACTACGTCAGGAGCAGAGATGGTTGATCTCTGGTGGCGTTTCGCCGACGCAGTCGGCGCTTCCCGTCGGACGCTGGAACAGTGGATGACGGGCACGCGGCATGCCGCGTATGCGGTGGCGGCCTGCCGCATCGGCACAGGCCTGGCGGTCATCGGCCTGCTCGCGTCGAACTTCAGTTCGCGGTCGACGTGGGTCGGTCAGGCATCGATCTGGGCCGAGCCGGCTCGTCAAGTGTCGACGTTCCCCGAGCTCGCGCTGCTGCACGGCGTCAGCCCCGACATCCTGCTGGTGGTCTACGGAGTCACCTTGCTGGCCGCGGTGGCGTTCACGGTCGGTTGGCACACCAAGGCGGCCAATGTGGTCACCTATGTGGGGTTCATCGCGGTCGTGGCCCAGAACCCCGTGGTGGGCGTGCAGACCGACAACCTGATGCGGCTCACCCTGCTGTGGTTGCTGCTGACGCGCGCCGGCGACCACTGGTCGTGGGATTCGCGTCGTCGTGCCCGCATGGAGTACGGCGAGATCGAGAGCCGGCCGTGGGACGACGACGTCTTGCCGCGTTGGTTCGCGAACGCGCTGCACAATACCGGTGTCATCATGCTGTGCGGGCAGACGATCCTGGCGTACACGGCGGCGGGTCTGGACAAGATCGGTCAGTCGGCCTGGCAGCACGGCAATGCTCTCTACTACACGTTGCAGTTGCCTGAGACGCGCCCGTTCCCGGGCCTGGCGGACTTCGTCAGCAACAGCCGCTTCTCGCTGGCGCTGCTCACGTACCTGGTGCTGGTGACCCAGCTGTTCTTCGGGCCGCTGCTGTTGTCGACCGTGTCGCGCCGCATCGTCGTGGTCAGCGCGGTTCTGGTGGCTGTGATCTTCGGTGGGCTGTTCGCCGCGCCGTGGTCGCAGCTGGCCGTCATCGCGGTGACGGTGTTGTTCGTGACCGATGAGGCCTGGCTGCGGATCGAGGACTGGGTCATGGGGTTGATCGACCCGCTGGCGGCAGCGTTCGGCGACCGAGTCTTCGAGACGTTCGACGCGATCGGCGACTACGGTCGCGATGCCCTCGACGCGGTGATCCGCGGTACGCGGCGGCTGACCCGACGCGGCTGACAGCGGCCCGGGCGGCGTCAGGCGGCCAGGCTGGTGTGCTGCAGGAGCAGGTCGTGCAGGCGAGCGTCGCGGGGTGTGTGTCGTCTGGGTGGCGCGAGGCCGTGGCCCTTCTGGGCGTGATGGCGTCGTGATTTGGGTTCGATGTTGCCCGCGGTGGTGGGTCCGTCGGGCCAGGGTCTGATGTGGTCGAGGTCGCAGGCCCAGGCTGGTCGTAGGCATCCGGGGTAGGCGCAGACGCCATCGCGGAACAGGATGGCTCGGGCGAGGAGCTCGGGGGCGAAACGGCCCTGATATTCGATGGTGAGGATGTCGTGGGTGACGGGGTCGCGCAACATGCGCCACCAGAAGGCGTTGCCGAGGAGTTCGCGCATCCAGGTGGACGGGACGGCCCAGGCGCGGTCGGCTGATTCGGCGTATCCGGTGGTGGCGCCGGCGACGACGTCGGCGGGCACGGTGACGGCGATGTCGGTGCGGGGTGCTGGCTGGCCGGCCTCGTTGGAGGTGGCCCAGGACACGAGCAGGTCGGCTTGTTTCTGGGCCAGGGTGCGTCCATCGGCGTCGAGGGCGCGCGCATCGTGGTGCAGGCGCCGTTCGATCGCGGCGGCCATCATCGAGGGCAGGTAGGCGTACAGGTGCGACATGCCGTTGTCGTCGTGGTCGATGCGGACATGCCTTTTGGTGCGTTCTGCTTCGGCGCGTGCGAGCGACAGGTCGGTTTCGACGCGGCGGACGAACCGCGACAGCCAGCGCCGTAGTTCGGCGGGGGTGTGCTCGCCGGCGTAGTCGACGACCACCTGATCGAGCCGGGTGATCGATTCGGGTCGGGTCAGCTGATCGATGGTCGAGGAGATGTCGCGGAGCCGGGCGGCGTCGACCAGCCCGGCCTGGAACGCCGCCCAGGTGTTCGGGGCCTGCGTGCAGATGTTCTCGGCGATGGACAGCCGGGACTGCGCCTGCCCTTCGGACAGGCCTGTCGCGGCCGCGACCTCTGCGGCGATCATGGACCGCGACACCACGGCGTGCATCGGTGACGACGCGGACTGGGTGATCTGGGCTTCGCGTTGGCGTGCGTAGCGGAGCATGCCGCACCACTCGCGTGCTTCGGCGACCGCGCGACGACGCGTCAGCACGGCCAGCTGGCCCGCATCCATCGCGTCGTGTTCGATCATGTGTTCGACACTAGTCGCTGACTCGGACACCTGCATCCGACGATCCACAGGGGCCACGTGGGTGGCGGAGAGCGGCCCGACGAATCACCTACAGTCGGCGACCTTTCGAGAAATTTTCTGGATCACTTTGGTGTCGTCTTCGGTGACCGGAGCGAGGGGCTTTCCCGCGCGGAGGTTGTCGAGGGCTTTCTCGGACAGATCTGACTCGAGGTAGACGCGGGCCAGGCAGCTGGCCTGGCTCTTCGGCAACGGCATGCCGAGCGGGCTCTTTTCGCTGGTCAGGATGGTGGTGAGCTCGTCGACCTGCTCCGGGTCCGCGGTGGTGCCGCAGGCGCTGAGAGCGAACGCGGAGAGGGCGATGACGAGGCCTGTTCTCATGAGCCGACCGTACCCCTCGCGGGCGATGCGGTCCGAGGAATTGAAGACCAGCGTGGGGGCAATTCGGGGGTGAATTGTGGTCCAAGTGGTTGACGAGTCGGACTTTCTCCGGCAGACATGTGCCATGCATCACATCCCCCACTGTGATTGTCCCCCTGTCCGCCGCACCCCGCGCGGCGTGATCTGAGTGGCCGGCGCGCGCCGCCTGGAACGGCGTCGTCGATTCCCCGTCGTCTGGATCGTCGGCGGGGTGGTGCTGGCTGTCGTGGCGTCGGTGCTGACCGTCAATGCCGTCACCGGCCCGTACGACGTGTCGGGTGATCGCATCGACATGAAGGTCGATGAACTGGCGGCGATGAAGCGCCCGGGCGAGGCCAAGGGTGTGAAGCTGGACGACCCGGGCAAGGAGAAGAAGTCAGAAGGCAGGGCGCTCCTGCCGCTCGAGGCCAAGGAGAAGTGCGAGAAGTCCGAGATCGCCGTCCCGGAGCTCGGCATCAAGAAGGGCCAGGAGCTGTGCGGCAAGACCGCCACCCGGCAGTCGAAGGATGCCCTGGATCGTCCGCGCTTCAAGGTCGCGAAAGGGTCGAAGGCGACCCGCATCCCCGATGTGGTCGAGCTGCCCGAGCCCGAGCCCACGGCGACCGAGCCGACGCCGGGTGAGGGGGATGAGACCCCGGCGCCCGACGACGAGGGTGGCGACGACGACGGGGAGGTTCCGTTACCGAGTCCGACCGCATCGAGTCCGTCGCCGGGCAACGCCGCGCCCGCCTACGCGCCGGCGTCGTCGACCGGATTCACGCCCGCGGTCTTCCCCCAGGTCGAGCCGTCCGGTGACGGCACCACGTTCTTGTCACCGAACTGGGTGGAGTCGTCGTCGACGGGTGGTCCGGCCGCCGGTTACGGCCATGAGATGGCTTATGACCCGGTTCGTGAACAGATCGTGATGTTCGGCGGTGCCGAGACCTACACGGGCGCGCGCCTCGACGAGACGTGGACCTGGTCGAACGGAGTGTGGACCCAGCTGAGCCCGGCCCACGCTCCCTCGCCGAGGGCTACTCCGATGATGGCATGGGATCCCGTGCGCCAGGCGATCGTCCTGTTCGGAGGCAACATTCCCGGCGGGACGTTCTACAACGACACGTGGACCTGGGACGGAACTGACTGGACGAAGTTGACGATGTCAGGCAGCGTGCCGTCGACCCGCAGCTGGGGTGCTTTCGCCTACGACCCAGTGCGGGACGGTTTGGTGCTCTTCGGCGGCTACGCACCGGCGGGCGCACGGCTCAATGACACCTGGTTCCTGGCTTCGGGGTCGTCGTCGTGGACGCAGATTCAAGCGAATGGCGTGTCTGGTGCTCCGTCGATCCGCGAAGGTGCAGGTCTGGCCTACTCGGAGTCGACGAGTCAGTTGGTGTTGTTCGGTGGCGCGTCGTCGGGTACCGGCAGGCTCAATGACACCTGGGTGCTGCCGTCGACCGGTTCGTCGTGGACGCAGCAGCACCCTGATCATTCGCCCCCGGCGCGTATGGGCTTGGTCATGGCGTTCGACCCTGGCATCGACGGCATCGTGATGTTCGGTGGCGCGGATGCCAGCGCCACTGTGCTGAACGACACTTGGGCCTGGACAGGAGACGACTGGCTGGTCGCCGACGGCATCGCCGCACCGCCGGGCTTGTACTCGGCGGCCGGGACAGCAACACCGTCCGGTCAGCTGGTCGTGTTCGGTGGTGCGACGGTGAGCAATGGCTCGACCACAACGGACAAGACGTGGGTGTACGACGCCGGTCTGCCGTTGCTCGACATCGAGGTGACCAAGGACGGGGACGCTCCTTCGGATGATCTGGACTACTTCTACGTGGGTGAGTCGGCGAAGATCCGGATCACGGCGAAGAACGCTGGTGTCGAGCCGATCGAGTCCGAGAACGGGACGACGATCACCTCGGCTCTGACGGACACGCTTTTGGCGGCGGGTAGCCAGGTGCTGTTCGGGACGTCGGATGCGCCGGTCGTGATCGACCCCTGCTCGGGTGTGGTCGATGACTTGTGTGGCGGCGTCGCCGATCTCGTGACCACGATCGCGAACATCGAGATCCCCGCCCTGGGTACCCGGGTGGCCGATTTCGTGGCGACGGTGGCCGGCACCCAGCGGGGATGCGAGTTGATCGACGTCCCCGCGATGGCGTCGTCGATCTTCGGCGGCTCTGAGGTCGTCACCAACTTGACGGTGTGCGGTGGCGGTCTGGGCATCGAGGACTGGTGGACGTACGACACCACCGATCTGGGCAATGGCGGTGTCGCGAGCGTCAATGTCGCGAACGGCAATCTGGTGGTCAAGCAAGACGACTTCACGCCGGTGCAGACACCGGGCCGGTTGGCGATGTCGTTGTCGAGGGTCTACAACTCGCAGGATCTGATGTCCGGCGGTGGTCCGTTGGGTGCGGGCTGGCAGTGGGACATCGGCGATACGGGTGAGTTCGCGGGCGGCTTCGGCCTGGCGGGCTTCAGCCTGCCGAATCTGCAGAATGTGCTGCAGCCGTTGTCGATGCCGTACATCGACCGTGATGGCACGCGGCACGTGTTCAAGCTTCGCTCGATCACGGCTGCCGTACCGGGCCTGAGCCTGCCGATCGACTTGTCTGATGGTCTGTCGTCGGTGACGGGCATCATCAAGGAGCTGCTGAACTCGGGCAGTCTGCCGTTCGATCTGACACCTGATCCGGAGCATCCGATCGGCTACACGAACCTGTGCATCGATCAGGCGTACACGGGGCCTCCGGGGTCGGACATGTTCTTGTTCCGGTACATCGGGGTGGGTTCTGCGAATGCGTGCGCGAACCCGGCGAGCGCTTCGGGTGTGATGGTCGGCTGGTCATTGTTGCGGCCGGATCGCGTGCGCTACGACTTTGACATCCTGGGCAATCTGCTGGCGGTGACCGATCCCGCCGGTCAGCAGCTGCTCTATGACTATGACCCCGGTGAGTCGCATGGGCCGGTCAAGATCACGACGGCCTCGTGCGGCAACGGCGAGGACTGCCCGAGCATCGACATCAAGTACGACGCGGGCGGTGCTGGTTCGAACCGGCGGGTCGAGGTCACTGACGCGGCGAGGCGTGTGACGTCGTACATCGTGACGCGCAGTGCGGTGCCGCAGCTGATCGAGGTGTGGGAGCCGGGCAATCCGTACTCGACGGCCACGGGTGCCAAGCCGACCGAGGCGTACACGTACTCGACGGCGTCGACGCCGTGCCCGGGTTCGGTGTCGGGTGCGTCGACGATCGGTCAACTGTGCTCGATCACGGATGCGGCCGGCGCGGTCACGAAGGTGACGTACGAGAAGGCGCCGAAGGGTCCGGACCGGGTCAAGACGGTGACCGATCGACGCGGCACCGTGACCGCTGATGGTGCGACGAAGGGCCTGGCCACGGCCTACACCTGGGATGACACCGCGGACTTCGTGACCGCGGACATGGCGGCACCGTCGACGTTGGGTTCGTGCAGCGGCAATAGCGCGTGTCAGCGGGTCCGGTATTCCGATATCGACGATGCGGGGCGGGTCGGCCAGATCGCCGAGGGCTCGGCCAACAACGCGTTCTTGCGGCAGACCGGCTATTTCTGGGACGGCGGTGCGATCGCGTCATGCAGCCAGCCGATCGGCCAGGTGAACAACAACCTGTGCCAGACGATCACGCGGGCTGTGCCGTCGAATGATCCGTTCGTGCCGGGCGAGGTGGGCACCGCGACGCAGAACGGTGTGACGGTGCACGACCAGGCCACCGACTACACGTACGGGCAGCTGGGTCAGGTGCTGCGTCAGCGGGTGCTGCTCGACGCGGACGATGACTGGACCGATGCGAACTCGGCGATCACCACGTGGGGGACCCGCGATCAGTACTTCGACGCCGACGGTGTCCAGCGGGCCTTCGACAATCGGGTCGAGGGCCAGGGCGAGATCGCCTCGAGTGGCTCGTCGACGAACTACCGCAAGGCCGTGCTCGACGACAACCCGGTCGCGTACTGGCAGTTCAGCGAGTCATCGGGCACGACGATGAAGTCCGAGACCGGCACCAACAACGGCACGTACGCGTCAGGCGTGACGCTGGGACGCTCGGGCGCGATGGCCGGAGATCCGGCGCTGGGGGAGAAGACGACGGGTGCGTCGGCGACGGTCACGTCGTTGTCGGGGTTCGCGCACGGCACCACGGCGACCGATTCGGACTTCACGGTCGAAGGGTGGATGAAGACCTCCAGCACCGCGGCCGAGACCACGGTGCAGTGGGGCAACTCGGGCACTCAGTACGCCTCGGTGGGCCGGTTGGCCGGCGGACTGCCGTCGGTGTTCCTGGCTTCGGATACTGCGACGAGCAAGGGCTTGATCGTGTACTCGACGACCTCGGTCGCCGACGGCGCCTGGCATCACGTGGCTTACACGTATGACGGCTCCGGCGACGCGGCCGGCGTGAAGATCTACGTCGACGGTGTCCTGGCGCCGAAGGTGACCTATCTGGACACCCTCGACGGCGAGTTCGCGGCGTCGTCGCCGCTGGCGTTGCTGGGCGGCGCGGCCGCCGAATCCGATCTGGACGATCTGGCCCTGTACCCGCGGGTGCTGTCCGACGCTGAGCTGGGTGTGCATCGTGAGCGCGCCTACGGTGGTATCCGGGTCGAGGCCGACACGCTGTACGGCGTCACCGACCAGATCCAGGAGCTGTCGCCACGAGGCAATTCGACCAGCAATTGGGGTGACTATCTGACGGCGTTCCGCCGTGACATTCCCGCTGATGGCACGGTGGCGTCGACGAACAAGCCGGCCGCGGGCACCATCTGCGGCAGCGCGGAGCGGGGCAACACGGGTGTGCTGTGTGAGAGCGACACACCGGCTTCGGCCGGGGTCGCCGCAGGCGACTGTGTATCGCCGACGTCGAAGCTGCCGGCGGGCAGCCCGTCGGCGCCGACGTCGAGCGGCTACACGCACACGTGCACGACCTTTACCTACGACGACGCGGGCCAGCGGATCACGATGAAGACGCCGAAGGCTCACGAGACGGGGTCGAACAAGCAGTACGAGTACACCTACTACGACAAGGTGACGTCGTGCGCGGGCGCGAACGCGGAGAAGTGCGATTTGTCTGGCACGGTCGCAGCTGACGGTTGGTTGAAGGCCGTGTCCGATCCGGACGGCAACTTCGTCGCCTACGCCTATGACGCCGCGGGCAATATCGCCCGCACTTGGGACCGCAACGCGACGGAGGGCAAGGACCTCACCGATGATTGGGCAGACGCGAACGCGCCCCCGTCGCGAGAGTTCACCGACACGGTCTCCGCGACACCCGTGACCTCGGATGCGTTGAGCGTGTCGAACACCGCGCTGATCACGGTGCAGCCCGATGGCACGGTGATGGGCAACGGCACGAACGGCTCGGGTGAACTCGGCGACGGCACCACCAATCCGCATTCGACGCCGGTGCCGGCGAAGCTGGTCAACAACGTGGTCCAGGTGGCCCAGTCCTCGACCGGCGCGCTGGCCGGCTGCGCGATCACGGTCTACCGGCTGGGCAACGGTGATGTCTGGTTCACCGGTAACACCCAGACCACTCCGGCCAAGGTGGCCGGGGTCGAGGACATCATCAACGTGGCGGTCGGTGGGTGCCACGTGCTGGCGTTGGACGCCAAGGGCCAACTATGGGCGTGGGGCATCAACTCGACCGGTCAGGTCGGCAATGGCAGCAACGCGACCGTGTATACCCCGGTCAAGGTCCTCGACGACGTCGCGACCATCGGCGCCGGCTACACCCACTCGCTAGCGGTCAAGACTGACGGCACCTTGTGGACGTGGGGCAACAACGCATCGGGCCAGCTCGGGTTGGGCGATACCTCGAATAGGAACACGCCGACCCAGGTCGAGTCGATCGGTGTGGTCAGCCAGGTTTCCGGTGGCGTGAGTTCGTCGTATGCGATCCGCCACAACGGGCGCGTCTTCTCCTGGGGCGCCAACGCCCAGGGCGAACTCGGTCACGGCGACACGACTCAACGCACCGCTCCTGCGCAGATCGCAGGGCTGGGTTCTGGCACGAGCGGTGGCCCGGTCCGCCAGGTCGTGGGCGCCGCGTACGGCGCGGCCGCGCTGATGGGCGACGGGACGGTGCGGGCTTGGGGCGTCAACAACGTGGGCCAGCTCGGAGGTGCCACCAGCGACCCCAACTCCATGACACCGGTCCAGATCCCGGGCGTGGACCACCAGGTCGCGATCGCGGGCGGCTTCGGCACCTGGGCGACCGCTGACCAGGCGGGCAAGATCACGGTCTGGGGCAGCACCAGCAACCACCAGATCGGCAAGGGCACAGCCCCGACATCGTCACCCCCCACTACGGCAGGCCAGAATATCAGCCCGTACCGGTTGCCGTGGCGGTACACACGTGGAACCAGGGACGCGACCGGCAACTTGTCGACCGTGGCGGTCGACAAGGTCGGCAACCTGCGCAGCACGCGCACGGGCCGGGGCAACGAGATCTTCAGTTCGATGTTCGACACCTATGCCGACTACGACACGGCGCAACGTCAGGTCTGGTCGATCAGTGCCGCCAACCGCGACGGCGCGAAGATTGCGTCGACCGAGTACGACGTGTTCGGCAACCCGATCAAGAGCATCGATCCGGTCGGCAATGCGACCCGCGCATCGTTCGACAAGGTGAACCGGCAAACGGGCAGTGCTTTCACACGTGACGCCGATGAGGCTCCCTCGACGTGTCTTGGTTCTGCGTCATCGTCCGATTACACGCCCGGTCAAGCCGGCGACAAGATCTGTATCGGGATCGTGCTTCGCGACGGGGCGGATCGGCCGGTTGTGTCATTTGACGCGAACAGTCAGTTGACGAGTATCTGGTCTGATGCGGCCGGTCGGGTGGTCCGCCAGGATGCGCCGCGTAACGATGGCACGTATACGACGCTGACGTCGCGGTGGCGTTACGACAAGGACGGCAACGTCCTGACGGCGTGCAGTCCGCGCCAGTTCGACTCGGCACACGAATCCAACACCACCTCGAGTTGTAGCGGCGGGGGAGTCCACTCGACCGACCTCACCTGGGATCGGGCTGGACGGTTGGCCAAGCAGCAGCAGTATCGTGCGGGGTCGTCGACGACCACTCTGACAACCTCGATCAGTTACGACGCCGACGGCAATCAGATCAGCGCGACGGACGCGAATGGTCACACCACGACGGCAGCGTTTGACTTGCAGGCTCGTCGTACGTCGATGACCAAGCCGCGCACGGGTTCGATCAGCTACACCACTCGTTGGTCGTATGACCCGGCCGGCAATGTCACGGCGGTGCGGGCGCCGGGTTCGCTGAACATCGGATCGGGTGCTGATGGGCACCTGGTGGTCGACGGCACCACAGGCAGCAATTCGACCGATGGTGTGGCGCACGGGTCGGGCAATCCGTTCCAGATCCCCGACGGTGCCCAGTACCGGTCGGTGACGTTGCAGAACGGCGCTCATGTGACGGCCGCGGATGATCACGGCCTGATGTTCCACGCCACCGAAACCGTGACCGTGTGCGCGACGTGTGTCATCGACATGGCCGGTCAGGGCTATGCCGGCGGTGCCGGCGGCACAAGCCTGCTGGGCGGCCAAGGCGGGGACGCGGAGAACCCGAACACCGGTGAGACGCCGGGTAACGGCGGCACCGGCGGCGGTGGCAACCTGCTGGCAGCCGGGTCCGGCGGCGGCGGTGGCGGCCACAAGAACGCCGGAGGCGACGGAGCTGTCAGCAACCCGGGCATCGGCGGTCTCAAGTCCGGTACGAGCGATTTCACCGACGTCGGCACCAGCTACCTGCGCGGCGCTGGTGGTGGCGGCGGTGGCGGCGGCAGGGGCCTACTCGGCAACTCAGGTGACGGCGGCGACGGCGGTGGTTACGTCCGCATCACCGCGACCAAGATCATCATTGACGGCCAAATCGACGCCTCCGGACAGACCGGTGCCAACGCCACCTCCGGCTCGGGTGGTGGCGGTGGTGGCGCCGGCGGCGGCATCTGGCTGGCCGCGCCCACCATCAATCTGGCCAGTGCGACCACCAGCCTGAACGTGTCCGGCGGCGCGGGTGGAACCGCACCAAATGACCGCAACGGCGGCAATGGTTCGGTCGGCTACATCCGCATCGATGCCGACACGCTGACCAACGAGCCCGCTGGTGTGGACCGCAGCAAGGCAGCGATGATCACCGCGTACTCCTATGACGCGGCGAACCGGGTCATCGACACGATCGAGGGCGCTCAGACCCTGAAGGCTGACCCGGCTGCCGATCATGGTGAGTTCGCGGTCCCGGATCCGCACGGCCTGGCCAACACACGTACCCGCACCTACTACAACGCCGATGGCCAGGTCAGCGTACTGCTGCCGCCACAGGCCTTCAGCAATGCAGCCTCGCTGACCGCACCGAACCTGGCTACCGCGCGCAGGATCGACTACGACCTGGACGGCCGCCAAAAGACGGTCTACACCCCGCGCTATGACACCAGCGTGACGTCAATCGGTGCTGGTGACGACGGCAACACTGGCACCGATCAGCAGACGGCGCAGTGCACGACGGGCCGGACTCCGGACGGGGTCGATGAGATCGGTGGATATCCGTCCGGCACCGGCGTGTGCGTGACCCGCACGACGTATGACGCGAACGGCAACGTCTACATCCAGTGGATGCCGTCCAGCGTCGGTGGTGACAACCGTTACCTGTCCTACCTGTACACGCCGGATAATCTGCCGCGGTTGGTCAGAGCTCCTGATCCGAACGGCAGCGGACGTGTCGAGGTGGCACGGACCCGGTATGACGGTGTCGGTCAGGCGATCGAGGTCGAGGACGCTAACGGCAACAAGACGCTCGCCTCGTACACCGGGGATCGTCTGCCGCTGACTCGCGCAGCCCAGTCCTACAGCGTTGACTCGACCACGATTACCCATGTTGAACAGTTCACGTTCGACGCGAACGGCAATGCCAGGACGTTCACTGATCCGAAGGGCAACGTCACCACCAACACGTGGACCTCGGACAATCTACTGGCCGCGTCGAAGGCACCTGGCGCCAATGGGTCGACGTTCAACACGACTCGTTACACCTACGACAAGGTCGGCAATCCGGTCACGGTGTTGTCGCCGCAGCAGGAAGCTGACGGGTCGAAGGCTCTGGTCAACGAATACACGCACGACAACTTGCTCGCGGCAACCCATACGCCGGTCACGACCGGTTCCTATCGGTCGGTCGACTACGCGCACGCGCCGTCTGGGGCGAAGATTGCCACCGAGACTGCCCGGTGCGCGTCGGGGACGGTGGCGAACTGCACGCCGGGGTCGACCGATTGGCACACCGCTGGTGTGATGCGTCTGACGTATGGGGCGAATGGTCGGGTGGCCGATCAGGTCGGCAAGGACCATTCGTCGATTACCACGACGTATGCCCAGCATGGAGGCCCGAAGACCGTCAGTGACCCGATCAGCGACATCACCATCGCTGCCGGCTACTACCTCGACGGACTCCCGCGAACGGTCAATGACGGGTCGAACGAGAACGCGTATGCGTTCGACGGGCTGGGCCAGGTCAGTGTCCGGTCGGACAAGACCGGTTCGTCTGGGGTGACCGGTGGCGACACGATCACGACTTCGTATGCCTACAACGACGCCGGCCTGGTGGTCCATATGGACTCGGGCGTCTTGGATCAGGTGACCGACTACTCCTGGGATGACGCCGGCCGGTTGACCAAGGAGCAGACCGGCGGTCACACCAACGACTGGTCGTGGCATCCCGACGACAGCGTCGCGGGAATGAAGACAACGGCCGGCGGGTCGACGAAGGCTGACTTCCAGTACCGGTATGACAACAACGGTGACATCACCCGCCAGACCGTCACCGGCGCCGAGGCCTACACGAACACGTACTCGTATACGCCGGCCAGGAACCTGGCGTCGTGGACTCATACGCCTGGCGGCGGCAGTGCTGCGACCACGACCTATGGGTGGGACCGCAACAACAACCGGCTCTCGGCAACGTCGTCGGCCGGTACCACGTCGTGGTCGTATCGGTTGGACAACTCGATCAGCGCGGTCAACGCGCCCGGCACTGCGTCTGATTTCTCGTTCTCCTACGACGATGCGGGCCGGCTCACCTCTGATGGGTGCAACACCAACACCTATGACGACTTTGACCGCGTCTTGAAGGTTGTTACCTCTGGTTCGACCGCGTGTGGTGGGGACTCGCGGACGACGGAATACACGTATGACGGTTTGGATCGTCAGCGCACGATCAAGGTCTCTGGCGCATCGCCGTCGAGTGCGAACGCGACCACCAGCAGCGTCTACGACGGCTTGGCGACCACGCTGGTCGGGCAGATCAACGCGGTCAACGGCGCGGACTCGACACCGAACGTGTTGTATCAGCTCGACAGCGACGGCTCGCCGATCGGGCTGGAACAATCCGGCGCCGGTGCGGGCAAGAGCTTCCTGGACACCGACGGCCAGGGCAATGTCAGCACCGAGGTGACGACGGGCAACGCGGTGGCCTGCGCGATCGTCTATGACCCGTTCGGCAGCCCGATCACCCCGGCTTCGGGCAGTGAAGTGTGCAAGTCCGGGTCCAAGTCGGGCACCACTGGCAACGCGGCAGGGTATCGGGGCAACCCTCGGGACGGATCGACCGGCAACTACCAGCTCGGAACCCGTACTTACGATCCGTCGACGGCGGCATTCACCACGCCTGATTCGTACCGTCTCGGTGGCGCGGACACCGACATGTCGGTCGGAGTCGACCCGCTGACCGCGAACACGTACACATACGTGAATGGCAACCCGATCAACTGGGGTGACCCGACCGGGCACCGTGTCGACTGTGGTGCCCAGAACTGCAACGGCCAAGTCACACCCGACGGCAGACCGCTGAGTAAGAGCCAGCTCAATGTCCAGATCAAGCTCATGCAGGAATCGATCGACCAAGGGTCGCGGAACCTGGCTGCCGAGCAGGCTCGGCATCAGAGCACCCTGGCTAAGAGCTGGAGTTGGGTGGAAGCTGCGGCCAAGTTCGGGTTCGAACTGACCAGCGTGGCCGACCTCAAACACTGCGTGAAGGGCAGCATCACTTCATGCGGCATGTTCGGCCTCAGCTGGATCGGCGGCATCGTTGGCAAGGGCGCGAAAGCATTCGACGCCATCAAGGACATCAGGAAGGCCTACAAGACCTTCAACCGTAGCCAGAAGGCAGCCGAGAAGGCCCTCGCCGGTCTCAGCCGAGTCGCGGACAACATCCGCGCCAGCAAGCAAAAACTCAGCCAGCTCGTCGAAGCCTCAAAGCGGGCCACCGACACAGCGGTGACCACCACCAAGAAGGTCACAACCAAGGTCACCAGCTCTGCCAAGAACACCATCCAAAAGGTGCGCGGCAAGACAGGCAACGTTGCTGTCAACAGCGTGAGGTCACCCGAGGAACTCGCGTCGATCGCGAGTCGAATTAAGAACGCTCCAGACGTGCATTCAGCACAGCTGAGCCATCAAGTTATCGCTGTTGGGACTGATGCCGATGGCATCTTGGTGGCTGCGAGCAACACGAGTTCGTCATTTACACGTGGTCAACGTGCCATCATGGATGAGTTGGGCGTGACGCGAGCGCCGTCAAGAACCGTGGCGGGTGACATGCTGCACGCTGAAGAGAACTTGCTTGGTGTGATGCCTAACCCGACAGGCATCGGGACGTCGGCGCTGAAGCCTTGTCCAGGGCGCTGCTCACCGATGTTGTCTCGATTTGGCATCCCGTGGGCGACTGCGCCATGAGGATCACGATGGGCTACGACGACTTCATTGACACGTTGGCAGAGCGCGTGGATGCGCTGCCATCCCGGCCGAGGGCTGCGCTGTTCTGGCTCGCTGGAACGGGACTAAAGGGTGGCCTGAGCGGCTTTGAGGAGGGCGCATGGCGTCGTTGGTTCGAGGAGGCGAGCGAACTGTCTGTCAACTTCATCGCGGACGCTGTCATCGGTGGCAACGTCCGAACGGTGTGGGAGCAGGCTTCTGCGTCTACTGGGCCAAATGCGACTCAGCTTCTTCATTCGGTCATTATCTGTCTGAGTAGCCCACTTGCCATCGCGATTGAGCCAGAGAAGGAGGTGGGGTCATGGGTTGAACACGCACTGCTACCTGTGATCCAGGAGGTATCACTAGATCTCTTTGGAGACATCGCATTTCCAGACGATGATGGGCTCGCGGAGGTCTTCGCTGACGATCGTGTCCAAGCAGCTGCCAACTATTGCGTATCGCTCTGCAGCAGGCTGGAGGAGGGCTCGAGCCTGGATCGACAGGTTCTGGACGAAATGCTCGACGGAGCAGGCGCCTTGCGTGGCGGGAGGGGGTAATGCGCCTGTTCTGCGGTTGGTTGCACCGAGGAGTTCAGTACCAGAAACCTGTTGTGAAAGGTTCACGAAGGTCTAGAGCCCGACCTACCACATCGACTTCGATCGATCGACATGTTGAGGAGAGTTGGGGTGTTCGACTCATCTTGATGACTTCGCTCGAACCCACGGTGCCGATACTTGGAAGCACCTCGATGACCCGGTGAGTTGGAAGGCGGGTGTTTTGCAGAAGCTCAGAGATCCGAACCAGCGGGTGCTGTTCAACCTCGACGATGTGGACGTGTGGCCGGGAGTGACTCGTGCGGCTGGCGGTAGAGGCGGCGCGACGGACTGGGAGCTCCTACAGATCCGCAATGGCAACTTCCCGAACCTTGAGTTCT
>Ga0182746_1001973_pt1 | contig 16636 bp, 14 predicted proteins | sample eDN3rd30CBELigOP_FD_128881 | JGI IMG/M metagenome (GOLD analysis project Ga0182746, IMG submission 128881) | Enriched Organic Plus compost microbial communities from Emeryville, California, USA - eDNA 3rd pass 30_C BE-Lig OP (version 2) (version 2) ... | reverse complement strand
CGTCCCCGGCGGGCTCGGCCTCGTCGCACTCGCGACCCTCTGCGTCGTCGTCGCGGGGCTGCTCGCGCTCGGACGGCTGCGGGCCGTGACGCTCGTGCCCACGCTGGGCGCGCTCCAGGTCGCCCTCCACCTCGGCCTCGACGTCCTGACCCCGGGCGCGCACGGGCTCGACCCGGCGGCGTCCGCGGCGCTCGGCACGCACACGATGGCGGGCATGGGGGCCTCGCCCGAGGCGACCGCGCACGCCCTGCACGCAGCCGCGGGCGGCGGCCACATGGCCATGGCGACGTCGCCCGCGATGGTCGCCGCGCACGTCGTGGCGGTGCTCGTCACCGCCGTGCTGCTCGTGGTCGGAGACCGGGCGGCGCTCGGCGCGGTCCGCTGGTGGTCGGTCGTCCGGCCCCGGGTCGAGGCCGTCGTCTCCGGTCCGGTCGTGGTGCCGCCGCGTGCGGCGACCGTCGACGAGGCGCCCCGGCTCTGCCGCGCCCTCGTCGTCGCGCGCCGAGGGCTGGGTCGGCGCGGACCGCCGCGCGGCGCGTTCGCCCTCGCCGCCTGAGCCCGTCGTCGTCCGGACGACGGGTGGTCCCGTTCGTCCTGCCGACTTCCAGGAGCTCTTCGTCATGTTCGTCGTCCCTCGGCGCGCCCGCGCCGCCCGCCTCGCCCGTCCCGTCGCCGTCGGCGCCACCGCGCTCGCCCTGACCCTCGCCGTCCCGCTGGCCGCGCAGGCGCACGTCCGCGTCGACCCCGGGCAGGCCACGGCCGGCAGCTACGCCGTCCTCACGTTCCGCGTCCCGACCGAGTCGCCGACCGCGTCGACGACCAAGGTCGTCGTCGACCTCCCCACCGACCACCCCTTCAGCTCGCTGGCCTACCAGCCCGTTCCCGGCTGGACGACGAAGGTCGTCACGTCGAAGCTCGACAAGCCCGTCCAGACCAAGGCGGGGGCGACCATCACCGAGGCGCCGACCCAGGTCGTCTGGACCGCCGACGCCGCGCACGCGATCGCGCCGGGCCAGTTCCAGGAGTTCAGCGTCTCCGCGGGCCCCGTGCCCGACGACGTCACGAGCCTCGAGCTGCCCGCGCACCAGACGTACTCCGACGGCAGCGTCGTCGACTGGGACGAGGCCACGCCCGCCTCGGGCGAGGAGCCCGAGCACCCCGCGCCGGTCCTGCAGGTCGTGCCGGCGTCCACGGCGGACCCGTCGGCCTCGGCCGACGCCTCCGACGACGACGCCTCCGACGACGGCGGGTCGGGCGTCGCTGTCGGGCTGGGGACCGCCGGCCTGGTGCTCGGCGCGGCCGGGCTCGGCGCGGGCGTCGTGGCGCTCCGCCGGACGCGTCGGGCCGCGGCATGAGGCGCCGGGCGCTCGCGGCGGCCCTCGGGGCGTTGACCTTTGTCGGCGGGCTCGCGGGGACAGTGCTCGTCGCCGGCCCGGCGGCCGCGCACGACTACGTGGTCTCGACGACGCCGAAGGCCGACTCGACGGTCGACGCGGCCGTCCCGACCGTCGACGTGACGTTCGACGACGTCGTCCTCGACCCTCAGCACGACGGCTCGACCACCGTGCTCCAGGTGACGGACGCCGCGGGCACGCACTTCGAGTCGAGCTGCCCGGCCGTGTCGGGGCGGACGATCTCCGTGCCGGCGGCGCTCGGCGGCGCCGGCGCGTACACCGTGACGTGGCGGATCGTGTCCGCCGACGGCCACCCGGTCTCCGGGACCTTCGGGTTCGACTACCGGCCCGCCGCGGGCGTCCCGACCTCCGCGGGTCAGGCCGCGTCGCCGTGCGGCGGCTCGACGGCGAAGGCCGGCGCCGCCACGAGCACCGTGACGAACGGGAGCAGCTCGGTGTCCCCGGGCGTGGTCGTGGGGATCGTCGGGGTCGTGGTGCTGCTGGCGGCGGCGGTCGTCGTCCTCGTGACGCTGCGCGCCCGGCGCTCGCTCGACCGCGCCGACGGGGCGGAGGAGGACGGCTCGGCCGACGGGAGCGGCGGCGGCAACGGGCCCGCGGACGAGCCGCGTCGCTGACCCGCGGCTCGGTGAGCGCGGCAGCGCCAGCGCCATCTCGAGGTCCCGGGTGCTCGGGTCGAGACGGTAGGGGGTCCAGCCGCCCGTGAGCACGAAGCCCGCGCGCTCGTAGAACCGGCGGGCGCGCGGGTTGTGCTCGTGCACCTCGAGCAGCAGGCGGTCGGCGCCCACGTCGTCGCGGGCCCACGCGACGACGTCGGCGAGCAGACGGCGCGGCAGGTCCGTGCCGCGGTGCGCGGGGGCGACGTAGACGGCCGCGAGGCACGGGACGCCGTCGGGCCGGCGGTAGCCGCTCATGGTGCCCACCCAGGCGGGCGAGCCCGACTGGGTGGCGCCCGACCCGGGCGCGCTCGGCCCGGCGTCGTCGGGCACGGCCCCGAGGACGAGCGAGCCCGGCAGCGTGTGCTGCCGGGCTCGCTCGCGCCACTCGTCGTCGGTCCGGGCACGGGCCGACGCGAGCGTCTCGAGGTAGGCGAGCGGCGTGTCGGCGAGCATCTCGAGGCGGATGTCCCGCATCGCCGCCCAGTCGTCGGGCGTCGCCCGGACGATCTCCATCCGCTGCCCGCGCTCAGCCCGCGAGCGCGCGGGCCTTGAGGCGGTCGAACTCCTCCGGCGTGATCGTCCCGGCGTCGAGCAGGGACTTGGCGGTGGAGATCTGGTCGGCCGGCGAGGTCGCCGCGGTCTCCTTGATGTAGGCGTCGGCCTGCGCCTTGGCGTCGGCGGCCGCGGCGAACTGGCGCTCGGACATCCCGCGCCCGCGCGCTATCAGGTACACCAGCCCGGTGAGCACCGGAAGGATGATGAGGAAGATGATCCAGACGGCCTTCCACCAGCCCGACAGCTTCTCGTCACGGAAGAGGTCCGTGAAGATCTGGATCAGGACGAAGATGTACGCGATGAACAGGAAGACCCCGATGATCCACCAGAAGTAGTCCCACACGGTCACGGTCGGTCACCTTTCGATCGGGTCACGCCGGGGCGGCGTTCTTGCGGTCCTCGCGCCGGTTGCGCAGGAAGACCAGGGGGAGGACGAGCGTCGCGACGGCGGTCACGAGCCAGACGACGAGCGTCGCGAGGATCCACGGGACCACGCCGCCCGTGATGGAGAGGCCGTCGCCGATGACCGACGCGAGCGCCAGCCCGACGAACGCCGACACCAGGCCCACGCCGCCGATGAACGCGTTGGCGTAGCGGCGCGTCATCTTCATGATGAACGGCGTCAGGATCCACTGGGCGAGCGAGTAGACGATCACGGCGATCAGGAAGCCGGACACGGAGAGGTGGACGTCGTCGATGAGCAGCGACGCGACCCAGAGCCCGAGCGCGGCGGATCCGAGGAAGATCGCGGTGCGGATCAGGAAGACCACCATGGCGCTCAAAGTAGCGCCGGGCCGTGCGTTCGTCGCGGCGAAGCGCGTGCGAACTGCGAAGGTCACCCCGCACGGGTGAGTTCGCCCTGGTTCGTCGGGGCTGCCCGAGGGAGCGGGACGATAGCCTGAGGTCCCGTCACCCGCCGCCGGAGGCCGCCCGTGGACCTTGCCATCCCCCTCGTACTCGGCGCCATCGCGGTGATCGTCGTGACGGCGTTCGCGCCTCGTCTCGGGATCGCCGCACCCCTGATCCTCGTGGTCGTCGGGGTCGCCGTGAGCTTCCTGCCCTTCGTGTCCGCGGTCGAGCTCGAACCGGAGCTCATCCTCGGCGGGGTGCTCCCACCGCTCCTCTACTCGTCGGCCGTGAGCATGCCGACGATGGACTTCCGGCGGGACTTCAAGCTCATCGGTGGCCTGTCCGTGATCCTGGTGGTGATCACGGCCGTCGTGATCGGGTGGGTGCTGTACCTCGTCGTCCCCGACATCAACCTGCCGATGGGCATCGCGCTCGGCGCGATCATCAGCCCGACGGACGCGGTGGCGACGTCGATCGTCAAGCGGCTCGGGGTCTCGCCGCGCGTCGTGACGATCCTCGAGGGGGAGTCGCTGCTCAACGACGCGTCCGCGCTCGTGGTGCTGCGGTCCGCGGTCGCCGCGATGGCCGGCGCGGTGTCGCTCGGCCACGTCGCCTGGGACTTCGTGTACGCGGTGGTCGTCGCGGTCGCGGTGGGGTTCGTCGTCGGGCGCGTGAGCCTCATGCTCCGGGCCCGCATCCACGACGCCGTCCTCAACACCGCCGCGTCGTTCGTGGTCCCGTTCGTCGCCTACCTCCCGGCCGAGCACCTCGGCGCGTCCGGGCTGGTGGCGGTCGTGGTGACGGGCCTCGTCATGGGGCAGGGCTCGCCGCGGTACCTGCGACCCCAGGACCGGCGGGCCGAGGAGTCCAACTGGCGCACCGTCGAGCTGCTGCTCGAGGGCGCGGTGTTCCTCCTCATGGGGCTCGAGCTGTTCGGCCTCGTCACCGAGGTCCGCGAGGAGCACCAGAGCGCGATGAAGGCGGTCGCGATCGCGGCGATCGCGTTCGTGGGGGTGCTCGTGGTGCGCGCCGGCTTCCTCGTCCCGTTCCTCTTCCTGCTGCGCCGGGACCGGCGCGAGATGAAGCAGCAGCGCGCGGCACTCGCCCAGGCTCAGGAGCGGCTCGACTCGCACGAGGGCTTCGGCCCGCCCGACGCTCTGGGCGAGGGTGCCGGCGAGCGCCGCGAGGTCCCGCTCACCGACCTGTCGGGCAGGCCGCTGTCCGAGCGCCGGCGGCGCCGGTTCAAGCGGCGCCTCGAGAAGGGCAGGGCGCGCCTCGAGGGCCGCATGGAGGGCATGGACGAGGCGCAGCGTGCCGAGCAGCAGGAGCAGCGCAAGAGCCGCATCCAGGTGTTCCTCGACCGCCGCGTCGCGGACATCGACTACCTGACGGGCGAGCCGCTCGGGTCGAAGCAGGGCGTGGTGCTCGTGTGGGCGGGCATGCGCGGCGTCGTGACGCTCGCGGCCGCCCAGACGCTGCCCGAGACGGTCACGGGCAACGACTCGTACCACCGCGCGCTGCTCGTCCTCATCGCGTTCATCGTCGCGGCAGGCAGCCTGTTCCTCCAGGGCGGCACGCTCGGCTGGGTGGTGCGCCGGCTCGGGCTCTCGGGCGACGACGGCAGCTCCGCCCGTGCCGAGCGGCAGCAGCTCGTCGCCGAGCTCGCGGGCACGGCCGCCGAGGAGTGCGCGCGCGACGACCTCACCCGCGCGGACGGCACCCCGTACGACCCGGACGTCGTCGAGCTGGTGCGACGGGAGTCCGTGCGGATCGTCGACGAGAACGGCTTCGACCTCGTCCCCGGCACCGAGAACACGCGCTACGACCAGTACCGCGAGCTGCGCATCCGCGTGATCCAGGCGCAGCGCGACGAGCTCCTGCGGATCCGCGACGTCGGCACCTACTCCGCGGACGCGCTGGGCGGGGTCCTCGAGGTCCTCGACGCCGACGAGATCGGCCTCGAGCTGCGCGGCGCGCACGACGAGGACGACACCGCGATGCGGCCGCTGGAATAGGGGCGCGGTGCTGCCTGGTTTCCGAGGCGTGACCTCGCCTGCTCCCGCCACCACCGCCCCCGCCGCGACCGCGCCCGAGGGGAGCGTCCCGCCCCGCGACGCCTCCGTCCTCGACAACCCGGCGTGGCACGCGCTGCGCGGGACCCACCAGCGGTTCGCGCTCGCGGGCGGTGCCGCGCTCGCCTACGAGCCCGAGATCTCGCCGTTCGCCGCCCTGTCCGACGACGCCGTCGCGAGCGCCTGGGACGACCTCGCCGCCCTCGTGGGGCCCGGTGCCGAGGTCGCGCTGACCGGGCCGCTCACGACGCCGCCCGACGGCTGGCAGGTCGAGTGGGCCGGCGACGGCGTCCAGATGATCGCGGTCGCGGTCGACGCGCAGCCCGACCCGGAGGCCGTCGTCCTCGGCGCCGCCGACGTGCCCGAGATGCTGGACCTCGTCGCCCGGACGCAGCCGGGGCCGTTCCGCCCGCGCACCGTCGAGCTCGGCACCTACCTCGGGATCCGGCGCGACGGCCGGCTCGTCGCGATGGCCGGCGAGCGCGTGCAGCCTCCGGGCTGGACCGAGATCAGTGCCGTCTGCACCGACCCGGACCACCGCGGCCAGGGCCTCGCCGCCCGGCTGGTGCGCGCCGTCGTGCACGGGGTGCGCGAGCGCGGGGACGAGGCGATCCTGCACGCGTCCTCGACCAACACCGGCGCGATCCGCCTCTACGAGCGGCTGGGGTTCGAGGTGCGTCGGCCCGTGCGGTTCGTCGCGGTCCGCACGCCCGCGGTCTGACGGCGCCGCCGAGGGCGTGCTCTGCGGCCGCCCGGCCACGGTGACGGTCGGGAGCCACGTCCTCGCCGCGTCGATCACGGCCGCATGTCGGCCGTCGCGCGTCCGCTCCGAGGTCGCGACCTCTTAGCCTTGACGGATGCCCCATCTCGTCGCGCGCGACCTCGGCTTCTCGTACCCCGGCCGCCCCGTGTTCCGGGGCGTGTCGTTCCGGGTGTCCGACGGCGTCCGGCTGGGTGTGGTCGGGGAGAACGGGTCGGGGAAGTCGACCCTGCTGCACGTGCTCTCGGGCGAGGCCGCGGACGGCACCCCGCTCGCGCCGTCGTCGGGCGAGGTGGTGCGGCACGGCACCCTCGCGCTCGTCGAGCAGGAGCTCCGGACGCCGCCCGGCACGACGGTCGGGGACGTGGTCCGCGCGACCCTCGCGGACGTGCGCGCCGCCGCGGACGCGCTCGACGCCGCCGCACGCGCGTTCGACCACGACGCGACGGGAGACGCCGACGACGCCCCGCGCCCCGGGCTCGGCGAGCTCACCGAGCTCCTGGCGCGCGCCGAGCACCTCGAGGCCTGGGACGCGGACCGGCGCGTCGACGAGGCCCTCAGCCGGCTCGGGGCTCCCCGCGACCACGCGCGCCGCCTCGACGAGCTGAGCGTCGGCGAGCGGTACCGGGTGCGGCTGGCGTGCCGGCTCGCCGAGCGCGCGGACCTCCTGCTCCTCGACGAGCCCACCAACCACCTCGACGACGCCGCGATCGGCTTCCTCACCCAGCAGCTCGCCGCGTGGCGCGGCGGGGTGGTCGTCGTGACGCACGACCGGCAGCTCCTCGACGACGTCGCGACCGCGATCCTCGACCTCGACCCGTCGATGGACGGCACCCCGACGCTGTACGGGCAGCCCGGCTACCTCTCGTACCGGTTCGCGAAGAACCAGGCGCTCGTCCGCTGGCGCCAGCGGTACCGCGCCGAGCGGAAGCGGGCCGAGCAGCTCGCGGAGCGGCTCGACGCCTCCTACGAAGGCCTCTCCGACGAGTGGCGGCCGCCCAAGGGCTCCGACAAGCACCGGCGCGGCACGCGGGCCCGGATCCACGTCAAGGCCGCCGACCGCCTGATCCAGAAGCTCGAGGCCGAGGCGGTCGAGGTCCCTGTCCCGCCGCTCGAGCTCCGCTTCCCCGACCTCCTCGCGATGTCACCGGGCTGGGACCCGGGCGAGCCCGTCGTCGAGGTCCGCAACCCGCGCGTCGGGCAGCGCCTCGACCTGCCCGGCACCCGGGTGGCGGTCCCGCCGTCGGGGCGGCTGCTCGTCGTCGGGCCGAACGGGTCCGGCAAGTCGACGCTGCTCGGGGCGCTCGCGGGCGCGCTGCCGCTGGACCGGGGGACGCGGCGGGTCACGGACGGCGCACGGATCGGGATCGTCGGGCAGGAGGAGTCGGTCCCCGTCGACCTGCGGATGGGCGACGGGCGGCTCGCGACGGGCTTCGACGCGTACGCGCGGGAGGCCCTCGATCTCCTCGCCGCCGGTGCGCTCGACCCGGAGCTCCTGGTGCCCGTCGCGTACCTCGGGCTGCTCACCGAGGACGACCTCGACCGGCCGCTCGCCGAGCTGTCCGCGGGGCAGCGGCGCCGGTTCGAGCTCGCGCGGGCGCTGCTCGCCGTCCCGCACCTGCTGATCCTCGACGAGCCGACCAACCACCTGTCCATCGACCTCGTCGACGAGCTGACGCGCGCGCTCCAGGCGACCTCCGCGGCCGTCGTCGTCGCCACGCACGACCGCCGCATGCGCGACGAGCTCGCCGACTGGCCGACCCTCACCCTGGCCTGAGCTCGACGTATCCCGCGTCGAGGTCGAGCGTTTCTCGCCGAGGTCGAGCGTTTCTGCCTCGTACTCGGCGAAAAGGCTCGTCCTCGGCGTGGCCCTCTCGCTCGACGACGGCGCGCGCCGGGCGCGCAGCGTCCGCCGCCGCCGGCGCGCGTCAGGCGTGTGCGGGGACCGGGGCGACGGCGGGGGCTCCGTCGCGCTCGTCGTAGGAGTCGCGGGCGTCGAGGATGTCGGCGATGTGGCCCTCGCTCCAGGCCTTGAGGGCGTGCAGCACCGGGGTCAGGCTCTGCCCGAGAGGGGTGAGCTCGTAGTCGACGCGGACGGGCACGGACGGCGTGACGGTGCGCGTGACGAGGCCGTCGCGCTCGAGCGTGCGGAGCGTCTGGGTCAGCATCTTCTGGCTCGCCCCGGCGACCGTGCGACCGATCTCGGAGTGGCGCAACGGCCCGCCCTCGAGCGCGTTGACGATGAGGCACGCCCACTTGTTGCCGATGGTCTCGAGCACCTGGCGGCTGGGGCAGGCGGCGAAGAACGCGTTGTAGTCGAGGCGCGCGAGCTCGCGCTCCTGGGCGGCGGTGAGGGTCGGCACCGGGACTCCTTCGGGCGACGGGTCGTTCGCGGGCAGGTCAGCGAGGGTTCCGCCGGGTGAGGTAGGCACTCTCAGGTACCTACTTCCCGTTGGTTCCCTCGGGTCCCTACCGTAGCGACGACAGCCCCGGCAGGGAACCCCCGCCGGGCACCGACCCCGATCGAAGGAGCCCCCCATGCAGGTCGTGCAGCTCTCCCAGTACGGCGACGTCGACGTCCTCGAGGTCGTCGAGGTTCCCGTCCCGCAGCCCGCCGCCGGACGCGTGCGCGTGCGGGTCGCGGCGCGCGCCGTCAACCCCGCCGACGCGGCCACCCGTGCCGGGGGTCTGGCCGCGATGGTCCCCGACCTCGCCTTCCCCGCCGTGCTCGGCTGGGACTTCGCCGGCACCCTGCTCGACGACGCCCCGGTGGCCGCGGGCGTCGCCGCCCCCGACGCCCCGGCCGGCACGCTCGCCGCCGGGACGCGCGTCGCGGGCTTCGTGCCGTGGTTCGGCGAGGCGCTGGGGCACGGCACCTACGCGGACGTCGTCGCCGTCGACCCGGCGTGGCTCGCGCCCGTCCCGGACGGCGTGACCGACGCCGAGGCCGCCGTCGTCGCGATGAACGGGCTCACGGGCGCGCACGCGATCGACCTCGTCGCGCGCCTCTCCGGCGACCTCGAGGCCGCGACCGTCCTGGTCACCGGCGCGAGCGGCGCCGTGGGCGCGGCCGCGGTCCGCGAGGCGGTCCGGCGCGGGGCGCGCGTGCTCGCGGTCGGCTCGGCGGACGACGACGCGTTCGTGGCCGGCCTCGGGGCCGAGGTCCTGCCCCGGACCGACGCGGCTGGCATCGCGGCGGCCGCCCGCGCCGTCGTGCCGGACGGCGTCGACGCGGTGTTCAACGCCGGGCTCGCCTCGCACGAGCTGCTGGACGCCGTCCGCGACGGGGGGACGTTCGTGAGCGCGACCGGGGGGTACGTGCCCGAGCCCGCGCGCGGCATCACGGTCGACAGCGTGTTCGTCCAGCCCGACGCCCCGCGGCTCGCCGCGCTGCTGCAGGACGTGGCGGCCGGCGGGCTGCCGGCTCGCGTCGCCGACGAGCTCCCGCTCGCCGACGCCGCCGACGCCCACCGCCGCCTCGGGAAGGGCGGGCTCCGCGGCAAGCTCGTGCTCGTCGGCTGACGCCCGCGTCCCACCCCGCGAGATACCGAGATCCGGCCGAGATACCGATGCAGACGCGGTATCTCGGCCGGATCTCGGTATCTCGGCGTCGCCCGGAATGCCCTGGACCCCGCGCCCCGCACCCGTCAGGCTGGGCGGCGATGAGCACACCCCAGCAGGACCCGCCCCGCCCCACCGCCCCCGCGACCCCCGCGGGCCTCGAGATCGTCGAGGTCACCGTCCCCGCGTCCCTCGACGCACCCGACGCCTGGCCCGTCCACGCGACGGTCGCCGTGTCCCAGGCCGTCGAGCTCGGCGTCCACGGCACCACCGACAACGCGCTCGACGCCGAGGGCGTCGTCGCCGGGCTCACCGAGTCCGTGCACCGCCGGATCCGGCGCTGGGTCGCGACCCTCGACGGCGAGCCCGTGGGACGCGGGTTCGTCCTGCTGCCGGTGACCAGCAACACGCACCGGGCGAGCGTCCAGGTCTCGGTCGTCCCGTCCGCCCGACGACGCGGCGTCGGCGAGGCGCTGTGGCGCACCGTCGAGGACGTGACCCGTGCGGAGGGCCGCACGGTCCTGACCGGGGACTCCCCGCACACGCCCGAGCCGCTGCCCGGACCCGGCGCGCTCGAGCCCTCCACGGGCGTCGGCCGTGTCCCGGCCGACGACGCCGGCGTCCGGTTCGCGCTCCGCCACGGGTTCACGCTCGAGCAGGTCGCCCGGCACTCGGTGCTCGACCTGCCCGTCGATGCCGAGGCGCTCGCGGCCCACGTCGCCGACGCGACGGCCGCCGCGGGGCCCGACTACCGGGTGCACGTCTGGGCCGACGAGATCCCCGAGGAGCACCTCGACGGCGTGGCCGTCCTCGAGACGCGGATGAGCACCGACGCGCCCGTCGGTGGCCTCGACCGCCGCGAGGACCCCTGGGACGCCGACCGCGTGCGCGCGTCGTTCGCCCGGATCCACGACCGCGGTGCCGGGTACGTCGTGTGCGCCGTCGAGCACGTCCCCACCGGGGCGCTCGCGGGCTTCACGGTGGTGACGCTCCCCGAGAAGCGTCCGGCCGTCGTCTTCCAGGAGGACACGCTCGTCCTGCGGGAGCACCGCGGGCACCGGCTCGGCATGCTCGTGAAGGCCACCATGCTGGGCGAGCTCGCCCGCACCCGCCCCGCGGCCGAGCGCATCCACACGTGGAACGCGCAGGAGAACGACGCGATGCTCGCGATCAACGTGGCGCTCGGGTTCCGGCCCGCCGGGATCGACGCGGAGTGGCAGCGGGTCGCGTGAGCGTCGGTGGTCGGTCGTAGCGTGCCCGCATGGCCGACCTCGTCCTCTTCCACCACGTCCTCGGGCTGACCGACGGCGTCCGGCACCTCGCCGACCGGCTGCGCGCCGGTGGCCACACCGTGCACACGCCCGACCTCTACGGCGGCCGCACCTTCGCGACGATCCCCGCGGCGCGGCGTTCGCGAACGGCGACGAGGCCCCGGACCTCGCGGCGCTCGCGGACGAGGCCGTCGCGTCCATGCCCGCCGGGATCGTGTACGCGGGGATCTCGTCCGGCGTGATGCAGGCGCAGCGGCTCGCGCAGACGAGACCCGGCGCGGCGGGCGCGCTCCTCCTGGAGGCGTGCCTGCCGGTCACCGGGGAGTGGGCCGTCGGACCGTGGCCCGACGGCGTCCCGGTCCAGGTGCACGGCATGGCCGACGACGAGTTCTTCGCGCACGAGGGCGACCTCGACGCGGCGCGCGAGCTCGTGGCCGCGGCGTCCGACGGCGAGCTGTTCGTCTACCCGGGCGACGCTCACCTCTTCGAGGACGACTCCCTCGCCTCGTACGACGCCGCCGCGACCGCGCTCCTGACCGAGCGCGTGCTCGCGTTCCTCGACCGGGTGTCCTGACGTCGCGCGGGCGGGCACCCGACGGCGCACGCTGGACACCGTGACCCCAGCCCAACGACGCGTGCTCGCCGTCGCGATCCTCGCCTCGTTCGTCGCGTTCCTCGACGGCTCCGTCGTCAACGTCGCGCTGCCGGCGATCTCGCGCGACCTGGCCGGGCTGCTGGACTCCGGTCTCGACGCGCTCACGCTCCAGCAGTGGGTCGTCGACGCGTACCTCGTGACGCTCGGCGCGCTCATCCTCCTCGCCGGCTCCCTGTCCGACGTGCACGGCCGCAAGCGCGTCCTCGTCGTCGGGATCGCGGGGTTCGGGGTGACGTCGGTGGCGTGCGCGCTCGCGCCGACGGGCGTCTTCCTCGTCGTGGCACGCGCGTTGCAAGGGGTGTCCGGGGCGCTGCTCGTGCCCAGCTCGCTCGCCCTCATCATCGCGACGTTCACCGGCCCGGCCCAGTCCCGCGCGATCGGGTCGTGGACCGCCTGGACGAGCGTCGCGGGGCTCGCCGGCCCCCTCGTGGGCGGCATCTTCGTCGACGCCTTCTCCTGGCGCTGGGTGTTCGCGATCAACGTCCTGCCTATCGCCGTCACGCTGTGGCTGCTGCGCGGCGTCCCGCGGGGGGCGCGCATCGAGGGCCGGCACATCGACGGCCTCGGCGCGACGCTGGCGACCGTGGGGCTCGCGGGCACGGTCTTCGGGCTCATCGAGCTCGGCGCGAGGGGGTGGGGGAGCGCGCTCGTGTGGGCGCCCGTCGCGGTCGGGGTGGTGTCGCTCGTCGCGTTCGTCGTCTGGGAGCTCCACGACCCGGACCCGATGCTGCCGATGTCCTTGTTCTCGGTGCGGAACTTCGCCGTCGGGAACGTCGCGACGCTCGTCGTCTACGGCGCGCTGGGCCTGGTGTCGTTCGCGATCTCGATCTTCCTCCAGCAGGTCGCCGGGTACTCGGCGTTCGAGGCGGGGCTCGCCCAGCTCCCGTCGACGCTCGTCATGATCGCCCTGTCGACCCGGTTCGGGGCGCTCGCGGGGCGCCTCGGGCCGCGGTGGTTCATGGCGGTCGGGCCGGTCGTGGCGGCCGCGGGCATGCTGACCCTGCTCTGGACGAACGCGGAGGCGCCCTACCTCACGCAGGTGCTCCCCGGCGTCGTCCTGCTGGGCCTCGGGCTCTCGATCACCGTGGCGCCGCTGACCGCGGCGATCCTCGGGGCCGTCCCGACCGAGGACGCCGGCATCGGGTCCGCGGTCAACAACGCCGTCGCGCGCGTCGCGGGCCTGGTCACGGTGGCGTGCGCGGGGATCGTCGTCGGGTCCACCTTCGACGTGGCCGGGTTCCACCGGGCGATGCTGCTGTGCGCCGTCCTGCTGGCCGTCGGCGGGGCGGTGTCCGCCGTCGGGATCACCAACCGGCCCGAGGTGCCCCGGCGGTCCGTCGTGGCGTAGCCCCGGCCGGGACACTGTTGCAACCTGACGGTTGCACATGGCGCGACACCTCCGTACCGTGGTGTGCAACCTGCAAGTTGCAGGCTGGTGCGTGCCTCGCGGCCCGCGCGCCACGAGAGGAGACCGAGATGGTGGACATCCTGCAGAGGGTCGGCGTCGTCGCGCCGCGCGAGACCGTGCACGACGCGCTCACGACGATCGACGGCCTCGCCGGCTGGTGGACCGAGGACACGACGGGTGACGCGTCCGTCGGCGGCGAGATCCGCTTCGCGTTCGAGCCCGGCGTCGTCACGGTGCGGGTCCTCGAGTCCGCCCCCGACGTCGTACGGTGGGAGGTCGTCGACGGCGCCCCCGAGTGGATCGGCACGCACATCGTCTTCAAGCTGGCGCAGGAGGGCGAGTACACGATCGTCCGCTTCCGGCACGAGGGCTGGGCCGAGCCCGTCGAGTTCATGGCGCACTGCACCACCAAGTGGGCGACGTTCCTCATGAGCCTGAAGCGGCTCGGTGAGACCGGGGTGGGCGAGCCCGCTCCCGCCGACGTCCGCGTGAGCGACTGGCACTGAGCCTTCCCACCTGCGGCGGCGCCTCCGGGGCTCGCTCCGGAGGCGCGCTAGGGTGGGCCGCACAACTGCACAGCACGGGAGTCCGCAGCAGCGGGCTGAGAGGGCGACTGACGCGTCGCCGACCGCACGAACCTGTCCGGGTCATGCCGACGTAGGGAGACATCATGAGCGAGAGCTCTGCGCGCCCGCGCGCGCTTGCCAGCCGTACCGCGACCGCCGCGATCACCACGGGACCGATCGCCGGGTCCACCAAGGTGTACGTGCCCGTCCCGCCGTCCGCTGCCGACGACGCAGCCTCCACCCCGCTCGCCGTCCCGGTGCGCCGGATCCACCTCACCGACGGCGACCACCTCGACGTCTACGACACCTCCGGCCCCTACACGGAGGGCACCGAGGACCAGCCCGCCCCCGTGGACGTGCGGGCCGGGCTGGCCCCCCTGCGCGCGTCGTGGCGCGTGCCCGACGCCGCCCCCACCGAGCGCGGGACCGCCCGGACCCAGCTCGCCTGGGCGAGGGCCGGCGTCGTGACGGACGAGATGCGGTTCGTCGCCGCCCGCGAGGGCGTGGACGTGGAGCTCGTGCGGTCCGAGGTCGCGCGGGGGCGGGCCGTGATCCCCGCGAACCGCAAGCACCCCGAGCAGGAGCCGATGATCATCGGCAAGAAGTTCGCGGTGAAGATCAACGCCAACATCGGCAACTCGGCCGTGACCTCGTCGATCGAGGAGGAGGTCGAGAAGATGGTGTGGGCGGCGCGCTGGGGCGCCGACACCCTCATGGACCTCTCGACCGGCAAGCAGATCCACGAGACGCGCGAGTGGATCCTGCGGAACGCGCCGATCCCCGTCGGGACCGTCCCGATCTACCAGGCGCTCGAGAAGGTCAAGGGCGACCCGGCGGCCCTGACCTGGGAGGTCTATCGGGACACCGTCGTCGAGCAGGCCGAGCAGGGCGTCGACTACATGACCGTGCACGCGGGCGTGCTGCTGCGGTACGTGCCGCTGACCGCGCGGCGTGTCACGGGCATCGTGTCGCGCGGCGGCTCGATCATGGCCGCGTGGTGCCTGGCGCACCACCGCGAGTCGTTCCTGTACGAGCACTTCGAGGAGCTGTGCGAGATCCTCGCCGCGTACGACGTGACGTTCTCGCTCGGCGACGGCCTGCGGCCCGGGTCGATCGCCGACGCGAACGACGAGGCTCAGCTCGCCGAGCTGCGCACCCTCGGCGAGCTCACGCAGGTCGCCAGGTCGTACGGGGTGCAGGTCATGATCGAGGGCCCCGGTCACGTCCCGATGCACAAGATCGCCGAGAACGTGCGCCTCGAGGAGGAGTGGTGCGACGAGGCGCCGTTCTACACGCTCGGCCCTCTCGCGACCGACATCGCGCCCGCCTACGACCACATCACCTCGGCCATCGGCGCCGCGATGATCGCGCAGGCCGGGACCGCGATGCTCTGCTACGTCACGCCCAAGGAGCACCTCGGCCTGCCGGACCGCGACGACGTGAAGGTCGGCGTCATCACCTACAAGATCGCCGCTCACGCCGCCGACCTCGCCAAGGGGCACCCGCGCGCGCAGGAGCGGGACGACGCGCTGTCGAAGGCGCGCTTCGAGTTCCGCTGGACCGACCAGTTCAACCTCGCGCTCGACCCCGACACGGCCCGGGCGTTCCACGACGAGACGCTGCCCGCCGAGCCCGCGAAGACCGCGCACTTCTGCTCGATGTGCGGCCCGAAGTTCTGCTCCATGCGGATCTCGGCCGACGTGCGCGCCTATGCCGAGGAGCACGGGCTCACGAGCGTCGAGGCGATCGAGGCCGGGATGGCCGAGAAGTCGGAGGAGTTCGCCGACGCCGGCGGGCGGGTCTACTTGCCGGTCGCCTCGTCCTGAGGGGCCGCGCCCCAGAACCCCTTCGGCTCGCTCACCCCTGCTGCCGAACACGGGCTTGCGCACCGTCGGCCGATGAGTCGGTGCGCAAGCCCGTGTCGGGCGGGCGCGGATCCCGTGGTCGGCGCCAGGGTGTGGGCGCGACCCAGGGCCTGCGACCCGGCGTGCGTCAGGACGCGCGGTCGCGCTCCGCGGCGGCCTTCGCCGCCTCGCCCTCGGCCTTGCGTGCGTCGCGCAGCGACTTCTCGGCCTCGCGGACCTTCTTCTCCGCCTCGTGGACGGCCTTCTGCAGCTCGCGGACGCGCTTCTCGGCCTCCTTGCGCTTCTCGGCGGCCTTCTTGACCCGGGGGTCGCGGGCGTAGCGGGACGCGACGGCGGCGGCGTCGCGCAGGTCGGTGTCGGACTCGGCGAGCGAGCCGGCACGCCCCGCCCCGCCCGCGGCCGGGTCGCAGTCGGGCTGGTCGAAGGCCCGTCCCGCACCCGGGAGGCCGTTCGCGCGCGCGTCGATGTAGGCCGCGATGCCGTCGAGCACGCGCTCCATCCCGAACGCGACGTCGTCGATCGCGCCCTCCCCGACGTACGCGCCGCTCTCGACGAGCGGACGGAGGAACGGGAACCGCTCGCCGTCGACGAGGTCCCGGAGCACCGCCTCGTAGGCGCCGCCCAGGACGTCGTCGTGCCCGCCCGCGGCGGCGACGGCGCGCGCCAGGTCGCGCTGGAGCTGCGCCGCGGCCCTCGCGTAGTTGGACGCGAGGAGGATGACGGCCATCTTCTCCTCCTGGTCGAGCGGCACGCTGCGCAGGGCCCGGAGCCCGCGGTCGACGACCTGGAGGTTGTTCGGGGTGAGGGGCGCCCCCTGCACGGGGATGTCGAGGTACCAGGAGTGCTCGCGGAGCAGCGCCTGCGTGAACTGGGCCCACTCGCGCAGCTCGGCGCGCCAGTCCGGCGGCTCGTGCGCGGGCGGCGGCTCGACCCCGATCACCTGCTCCTGCATGAGCAGCAGCAGGTCGTCCTTGCTGGTCACGTAGCGGTACAGGGACATCGT
>Ga0182746_1001965_pt1 | contig 16678 bp, 14 predicted proteins | sample eDN3rd30CBELigOP_FD_128881 | JGI IMG/M metagenome (GOLD analysis project Ga0182746, IMG submission 128881) | Enriched Organic Plus compost microbial communities from Emeryville, California, USA - eDNA 3rd pass 30_C BE-Lig OP (version 2) (version 2) ... | reverse complement strand
GTGCTGCGGTGATGAGCCGGATCGCGGCAAACCCGCAACTACCGCCGGAGATTCGGTCCCAGGTTGATCTCGATAATCTCAACTTCGTCAGCAACGAACGGCTGCGCACGGTGATGGTGGCAACGACCGCGACGCCTGAGCAGGTTGAGGAAGCCATCCGTGTGAACACGGAGGCGCGGCTGCGCGCCCTGAAGATTGGATTGCTGATCATGGCAGGCCTCGCGCTGCTGACGATCCTGCCAGCTGGGCGGCTTCCCAACACGCTGCCGGATGAAGCAGGCAGGGCAAAATGACCATTGTGCCATGACCTTGGGGCTTTACCGTAGAGGTGGGTGGGCAAACTTAGGATCGCATCAGGAGGACGACATGAATACCCGGACTGCCTCTCGCGCCAGCGGACTGACGCCGCCGCCATCCTGGGTCCGCGTTCTGCTCGGCATCGTACTGATCGTCGTCGGGATCGTCGTACTGGGCGATGTCGCGGTCACGACGCTCATCAGCGCCATGGTCATCGGCATCATGGCTATTGTGGGCGGCCTGTTCGAGATCATTCACGCATTCTGGACGAAAGGATGGGGCGGCTTTCTTTGGCAGATTGTGTTGGGCGCGCTCTATGTCGCGTTCGGCATCGTACTGGTGACCCAGCCGGTTTCCGGTGCTTTGATCATGACATATGTCCTGGGACTACTGCTGCTGGTCTCCGGCGTGCTGCGCGTGTTCCTGAGCTTCAGCCGCTGGCGGGACGCTGGCTGGATGATGCTGATCTCCGGTATCTTCGGCATTCTGGCCGGTTTGATCATCCTGACGGGATTCCCATGGACCGGCCTCTGGGTGCTCGGTGCCGTTCTTGGTATTGATCTCATCGTGCATGGTGCGGCTTGGTTGGGCTACGCATTTTTGCCAGCGGGCAGCAGAATTTGATCGGCCCCCGGAGGGGATTGCTTTCATAACCAAATCGCCGTGTGGCTTAGCTCTTCCTCAGTCCTCAGCCTCACGCCCGGTCCGCCACCGTTCTCCTTGATGAACTCGACGCTCGCGGCAGAGGCGGCGCGTCGGATGGCAAAACACTTCACCGTGACGTTGGTCTTTCCGGAACGTAGATATTGGTCTGCGGGATGAGCACTGGTGAAGACGCTTCCAGGCGATCATCTGGCTCCGCTTTGGCTGCGGCGCTCTTCCGCGCTTTTGATTTTGAAGGACGAACCAACGGCGCCGCCGGCGTGATTGCCGAGGTCTCAGCTGCCAGCGTGTCGTCGGCCTCGTCCCCGCAACTTGCTTGGCTTGGTTCCCTCGCCAGGGCGGCAGGATTACGCTCAGCGTTGGCACACTCGACACGGCCTGAGCCCAGTTGGCTTCCCTGTGGAAGGGACAGGCCGGCGCATCCAGCCAGCATGAATGCTGCCGCAAGGATCACCCCAAGGCGTTTCATTCTTCCGGCCCCCATCACACCTTGGCTAACCTAACGCCCGGCTGGCCGCCGTTCGTGAATTCAATGCCGGCGGCTTCGAGGGCAGCGACGATCTTGCTGGCAGTATTTGCCCGGCCGCCGAGGTCGCCGTCGATGGATTCCAGCCTAGCAATCGTCGGCTCGGAAACCTTCGAGTGAGAGGCCAAATCGCCCTGTGACCACCCCAATAAGGCGCGCGCTGCTTTGACTTGCCGAACCGAAATCACGACTGCCTCTCGATCATCGACCATCTCCAGAAATGATGGAAATTCTATTGACCAGCGCCTAACAACGGATTAATATAAATTCTATCAATAATGAGCCCGCAAGGGAGATGCAATGCCGAAACCACGCAATTCGGCTGCCGGCGGAGCTTTGCCCGCTGGAGCCACAAGGAAGGCCGCAGAGACGGGATCGGGCAGAGCCAATAGGAAAATGCGGCGCAGGCCCCGTCTCGCTCCTGCCAGACTGCCTGCTGCACCCAGCGGGCGCTGGAGCTCCAGAATATCTGGGACGCCTATACCGGCGCCGATCTGGAGTGGACCAGGAGCAAGGACCCGCCCGCCAGGGACGCCGCGGAGAGACTGTTCGAGCTCGGCGAGCTCATCAGCAAGCAGGTCTCGTTCGAGCGCGCCACGTCTCTTGAGGGGGCATTGATGCAGGTTGCCCTGGCCTCGTTTACCCTAGTCTCTACTCAGTCACGACGAACCTCATATCGCTTCCCTCGCGAAGAAGGCTGCGGCCTTTTTTAGAATGTCGCGCTCCGCCTTCAGCTTGGCCACTTCCCCGCGCAGCCTGTCAATCTCGAGCTGCTCGGGCCTCAACTGCCCGTGGCTGGGAAAGGCATGCTGAGGATCCGTCTTCGCCTCGCGGATCCATTTACGCAGCACGTTCTCGTGGACATCCAGGTCGCGGGCAGCCTGCGCAACGGCAACGCCCCGATCCTTCACCAACCTCACAGCCTCGAGCTTGAACTCGCGGCTGAACCTCCGTCGTTGCATTCCAGCTCCCCAGTCCCGTTGAACACCTTATCTCGGTGTCCACGAAACCGGCAGCAGGCCAGTCCTCACGATCGGACTTAGCTCATTAGAGTCACTACAAAACATAGATATTGCTCGCGATTTGTCCTTCCGATATGCGACGAATAGGGATTTGGGGCAGCGAACTCAGTCGATGTGGGATATTCAGGATTTGTTTCGGCGCCACAGTAAGGAGTTGACTCGATTCTTAAGGCGTCGCGTCTCGTCGCCCGAAGTTGCGGCCGAGTTGTCGCAAGAGGCGTTCCTGAAGCTTCTGACCGCTCGTCCCGAGGAGCCCGTAATCAATGGTCATGCCTATCTGTTTCGCACGGCGGTCAACCTTGCTATCACGCATAACCGGCGCGAGCGCATTCTGGCTTTTGTGGATGACCCGGACGGCGCATTTGCAAACCTCGCAGATGAAACGCCATCGCCGGAGCACGTTCTGTTATCTCGACAGGAATTGGCAATCATTCACCAGACCTTAAGTGAGTTTCCGCCCATCCCAAGAGCCGTATTTATTCTGTCCCGCGTCGAGGGACAAACTTATGACGAGATTGGCAGGACACTAAATATTTCCTCCAAAGCGGCATTTCGGCACATGGTGCGAGTCCTCGTGCAACTCCAGCTAAGGCTGAAAAGGTCGCAGTCATAGGTCTCGCTGGGAATTTGCGTCCTCGATTGTCGCAAATATAAGAGCAAGTGTGGTGAGGCGCAGCCTCCACTCCGGGCAGTGTCGCATGGAACGGTTCGAGGACAAAGCGACTGCGGATGACGAGCCGGAGCGGATCCGGATGTTTGAGCAGGCGGCCGTCTGGTTTGCTACAATGCAGGGAGGGAGTCCCTCCAAGGCGGATCGACAATCGCTTCAGGTCTGGCTCGCTGCGGATGCGCGGCATGCGGAGGCTTATGCGAGTGTGGAGAGGCTGTGGCGGGGTTCAATTGAACTCCCGGACCTGAGGGAGCGTCATGATGTGGTCAGGCGAGCGGTTACCCGGCGACGGATCGGCAAGGCGTTGGTTGTGGCAACGGTGGGGTTCGGCATCTGGCGCGTTCTTGAGACCCATCCGTTTGCCGACTATCAGACCGCGACGGGCGAACGGCGTGCGGTGACCCTCGCCGATGGGTCGGTCGTTGACCTCGCTGCGGATACCAGGCTCTCCGCTTCGCTGAATCCCGACGCCAGACGTCTGGTTCTGCACGAAGGCGAGGCATTTTTTACCGTTGCAGCGGATTCGGCCCGGCCCTTCACTGTGGAAGCCGGCAAGGGACGAACGACCGCCTACGGGACCGCGTTCGGGATCGAATACCGCGATGGCTCGGCCATGATCGTGGTGACAGAACATGCTGTTGGTGTCGCTCTGGACGGTCAGTCGGTACAGGTGGCCGCAGGGTCCGCGATCAGTTACGAAGGCGACAAGATTGGCCTGGTCCGCAGGGCCGAAGCTGAACTCGCTTGGCGCGAAGGGCGGCTTGTCTTCGCGGATGCTCTGCTCGGAAACGTCGTGGCTGCCCTGAACCGCTGGCGCAGCGGACGCTTGGTGATCATGAGCAATGCCTTGGCGAAACGGCCGGTGACGCTGATTGTCGATCTTCAGCGTTCCGATGCGATTGTCTCGCAACTCGCCGAAGCCTTGCCGATTAGGATCGTGAACGTGACGTCCTATTTGACGCTGTTATTTCCTGCCGAATAATTTTGTCTCGCCCTGGGGGGAATTCTGTCGAGCTCGTTTGTCTAACTCCATGCAGGTCGGCGCTATTGCTGGCGGCGCATGGGGTGAATGGAGATGGCGACTGAAAGCGAGCGTATGGGCAGGGTTCAGGGCAGGCAGACGGCTCTTCTGCTTCTTCTGGCCGCAATGACCAGCATTCCCACTCCGATTGCGTGGGCCCAGACCAGTTCTTCCTCCCCGCCCGGCACCGTCATTGCCGCCTCTCGCACGTATGAATTCTCGATCCCTCCACAATCGCTTGCAGGCGCTATCGCAGCGTTCTCACGGACGACCGGTCTGGATGTCATCGGCGATGGGGGCATCGGGCGCGACGTAAAGTCGCCTGGCGTATCCGGTGTGATGCTTGCGGCTCAGGCACTGAGCCAATTGCTTGCCGGGACTGGCCTCAGCTATCGCTACACCAACGCATCGACCATTGCATTGCTACGTGGCGGGGGCCGCAGCGAGGTCATTGATGCGCCGGCCGGCGCAATCGCACTCGATCCCATCAATGTACAGGGAGCGAATCCGAATTCCGTGCTCGGCAATCTACCCCCGCCGTATGCAGGAGGGCAGGTCGCAACTGGTGGACAGCTCGGCATTCTTGGCAACCGTAGTGTGATGGACACGCCATTCAATCAAACGAGCTACACGCAAAAAGCAGTTCAGGATCAGCAGGCGCGGGTACTCAATGATGTGCTTGCAAACGATCCTTCCGTGATTTCATTCATGCCCCGCGGAAGTGATTTCTCGCAAACGTACATTCGCGGATTTATCAGTCAAGAGTCCGATAACTATTCCGATTACAGCCTCAACGGCTTGTTCGGGCTAGTGCCTGGGGGTATGCCTTCGCTCGGAATGATCGAGCGCGTGGAAGTGCTCAAAGGGCCGAGCGCCTTTCTAAATGGAATGCCGCCATACGGCGCTACTGGTGGCACAATCAATCTCGTCACCAAGCGGGCAGGTGACGAACCCCTCACGGAGCTCACGACAAGCTACATTTCTCGTGCGCAGTTCGGGTCTCATGTCGATGTGGGTCGACGGTTCGGCGAAAGCAATGAATTTGGCGCACGTTTCAACGGGACTTATCGCAACGGTGAAACGGCAATTGATCCTCAAAAAAATGAACAAGGCGCCGCAGCGCTCAATCTGGATTACAGGGGGCAACATGTGCGCCTGTCTGCGGATATTGGCTATTTGAATGGCGGGACAGATGCTGCATCGGTTCCGATTTCTATGGGCGCTCTCACGACTGTCCCTGCGGCCCCTGACGCAAGCAAGAGCCTTGCGCCTTTTTGGAGGCACTACAACACGAAATCGACCTTCGGCATGGCGCAGGGCGAAATTGATCTAACAGAAAATGTAACGGCGTATTTTGCTGGCGGCGTGCAAAGATTCAGTTCTGAAGGAACTTCGAATATTCCTTCGCTTCTCGACCCCGCTGGCAACTTCCAATTTCGAGGGAGAATTCAGCGTTCGTTCACAGACGCCGAGGCCGGACAAGCTGGGATAAGAGCAGGCTTTGCGACTGGTCCGATCGATCACAAACTAAACTTCAACATATCACGGGTGCAACAAGAGACGGGGTTTGCAAACGGCGCTGGGGTGGATCAGATTTCGAATCTCTACAATCCCATCTTTGGTCCACGTCCTAGCTTAGCAGACCCGGGCAATCCGGCTAAAGCAGATGAAGTCCATCTAACTAGCTACGGCGTTGCCGATACATTGTCTATTCTCAACGAGCGCATTCAGTTGACGCTCGGGCTTCGCCGTCAGCGAGTGGAAGCTGCTAGTTTCGATACGATGACTGGTGCTGAGACATCTAGCTATGATGCACAAGCTTGGACGCCCGCATACACGCTGGTGGTGAAGCCGTGGCACAACGTCTCTCTCTACGGCAATTACATCGAAGGTCTCCAGCAAGGTACAACTGTCGGTCCGGATTATGCTAACTGGGGCGAAATATTCGCCCCCTATCGAAGCAAGCAGTATGAGGCTGGCATTAAAGTAGACTGGGGCACCGTGACGACGACATTGAGTGCTTTTCAGATCGCCCGGCCAAACATAATTGTCGTCCCAGGTGCTCCCCTTTCAACGCTTACACTAAGTGGCGAGCAAGTGAACCGTGGCATCGAGCTGAATGTATTCGGTGAACTGACGCCAGGTTTGCGTGTGCTCGGCGGAGCCACATTCATTGATGCTCGGCTCACGAGAACTCCAGGAGGTATCAATGACGGGAAGAGGGCAGCAGGTGTGCCGGATGCTCGCTACGTTATCGGAGGAGAATTTGATGCGCCGTTCCTGCGTGGCCTGACATTCACCGGACGCGTCACCCATTCCGAGGAGGTGCTCGTCGACAGTTCTATTGACACCTTAACTCTCCCGTCGTGGAATAGGTTTGATATCGGCGCTCGCTACACATTCGATTCACCCTGGAACAGCAAGCCGATTACGGTGAGATTCAACGTGGAGAACATCTTTAACAAGAGTTACTGGGCGTCAAGTTACTTCGGATACGTCGCGCTGAGCGAGCCTCGCACGTTCATTCTATCAACTTCGTTCAAGTTCTAGGGTTCAGACTCATTAAATCCACCATACGAGGGCTGCGGCAAGGCGGGCGAGGTTCATTCCGACAAGACCCGGATGGCAGGCTGCCCCGTTACCGGCGCTCCTGCCGCCCTCAGCCGCCGGTCCAGTTCGAAGACGAAGAGCAGGTTCGCGAGCTTGCTGGCGCCATAGCGCGGGAGCCATTTGTAGTCCTTCTGCGCGTTAAGGCCTTAGCATCATGCTTCCTGCGTTTTCAGTAAACGCAGGCGGTCAATTGCGGCGGCTTTCACGGACGCATGAATTGCCTCGGGAAATCCCCTCGGTAGTTCGTTTTCGATTTTGACGAATGCGGCTTCAGCGGTAGCGGCCACCGCATCGATTGACTCCTGCACCAGCTTTTTCGGTACGCCCGCCTTTTCGCCTGTCTGCGCGAAGTGCCTGCCTTGCACCTCGGCAATCCTGTAGTGGTTGTTTGCGCCGACGGACATCGCGAGCTTCATCTGCTTGCGCTGGATTTGCCCGGTGTCGAGGCTGGGCTGTGCCGTGAGCACGTCGTAAAGCGGTGTCAGGTGGAAGCGGCCGCCCGGCGCAAGGAAGATGCTGAAGTTTTTCGCGTGGCCGTCGGTCGCGCCGACCAGCCAGAAGAAGAGTTGCGCCTTGAGCAGCGTCGCCTGATCTTCAGCCGGTGTGTCGCTGCCCTTGAGCAGATCGAGGAGCTGCACCATGCCGGGGCCGCCATCGCTCTGGTATTTATGCGTGGGCGGGACCGACAGGGCCTGGCAGCAATCTTCCTGCGGCAGCCGCAGCAGCCTTCCGTCCCTGGTCCATCGTCGGTCAAAGCGCTCGATCACGAGCGCCGTTGTTTTGCCGAAGGTGGCGATCTCGGCCTTGTTCACCGGCAGGCCGAAAGCGGCGGCGAGTTTCAGGCAGTAGTATTCATTTTCGACGCTGTTCGAGAGATCAATGCCGTTCGGCGGTTGGCCGATCTGCGTCTTGAACATATGCGTGGTGGGCGTCGTGCCGTGCGGCTTGAGCCACTTGCCGTCGGAGTACAACAGCGCCGTCTTCTCCTGCGCGCCTGCAAGGGAAATCCGGAAATCATCGTCGCGCGTAAGCCCGAGCGGAGCCTGCGCGAGCCCGTTGAGGAGCTTTTCGATCGCTTCGTCGTCGACGACATCGCCTGAGAGACCATGTCCGTCGTCCTGATTGCGATCATCGGCATGATGATCATCATCGCTGACGAACTGAAGTGCGCCGACGCAATCGCGGCCAATCGCCGCGAGCAGGCTGTAAGCATCGGTGCCGGCTGCGCCGACCTTTTCCGCGACGCGACGGCGCAGCGCGTCGGAGTCAGGCAGGAGGTTGTCGAACACTGCCGTGACGGTTTCGCCCCGGAAGGCGTCTTCGCGCAGCAGCAGCGATAGCGAAACGGGAAGGGCGTGCTCCCATCCCAGCCAGTCCGCGTCATAGCGGAATTCGATGGCGCCCGTCGCTGCCTTGCTGAGGTGGCCGACGAGGCGGTTGTTCAGGAGCACGCGCAGCGGAGCATGGCGGGGACGGCGGGGCATCAGAAGATATTCTCGATGTCCGCCGGGCTAGCCTTGCCGCGTGTTACAATCCGGAATTCAAGATCGAGCGCGGCCAGAATTGCGAGAAGGGTTTCCAGCCTTGCCGCTGGATTGCCGGTCTCGATCAGGGAAATGGTTTCCTGCCGCACCCCCGCCCGCTCGGCGAGCTGCGTCTGGCTCAGCTCCCGCTTCTTGCGGGCGCGGCGGACCAAATTACCTATCTGCTGCGGTGTTCTTGCGAGGTCGGTCATGACTCATTCTCCAGCCCCATTATGCGCCAAATCCGATAAATCGTAAATATGAGACTTAGCACATAAAACAGTATTATGCGTCAAATCACATAAATTTAAATTATCGGATTTGGCGCATAGACAGCATCCACCCAGCAGGCCAACGATATGGAGGGCGGTGGGACGACCACGACAGAAAACCTAGCCTCGTGTCCAAACCGGAAATGCCGGGCAAAGGTCTGCTTTGGACTCTGGATCAGTCATCCGGCTGGAGCCTGATCCAACTTCGTTGAATCAGGCTCGCCGCTTGTTGTGTTGTTCAAGCGTGATCTTTTCCCGAAAGCCGGTACTCGCTTTTCGGGATCACGCTCTAGAAGCGCATCGATATTCCGACGAAGGGATTGATGAGGTCTGCCGCGCGGGTGACGCCGAAGTTGATGCCGCCATCGAGCTGCATGTTCTTGCCCAGCTTGTAGGTGAAGCCGGTGGCAAGCACGACCGGGTCGCCAAGCGGATTCTGCGTATTGGCCCGCGCAGCGATCTCGTAATAGGTGCCGAGATTTTCAGTCCATTCGTAAGAGAGTGAAGCCGAGCCCAGCCACTCGGTGTGATACCCACGGGTGTCGCCGTTGTGCGTGACCTGGAAGCCCGCATTGAGGCCCAGGCCGAATTTGTCGCTCAATTTGACAGCATAGGGCACGATCAGTCCGCCCTCGACATGGTCGGGGCTGATGCCGTTGTTGCGATCCGTCGGCAGCGTGATGTAGGGCAGGAGGCCGAATGCGGTCGCGCCCGGCTCCTCGAAGGTGTCGTTGCCCCAGAAATTGATCTTGGCGCGGATGTCTATTCCGCCGATGCCGGAACTGCGCGTCGCATCCACGGGGTCGCGCGGCCGTGTGCGGACGATGCCATAGGGCTGCCATACGACGTTGACCTCGGTGCTGTTGGTCAAGCCGAGGCGGATATTCGTTGTTCCGAGCTCGTAAGAGTCGGTCACCGTCCCGTCCTGGTCGCGACGGGATCGAGCATAGCCGAACAGAGACGTTTCGATTTGAACGTGCCCGGCGTCCACCGTGAACGGACTTTCGGTCGTGTCGGGGCGGTCCGTTGTCAGGTCGCGCAGCAAGCTGTCGGGCGTTGGATTGAACAGGGTGTAGCCGCTCTTGTCCTGTCCGTCCGAGGCCGCGACGGCTTTGACCCAATTTGGCAGATCAGCCGCATCGGCGCCGGTTGCGGCAAGGGACACGAACATGGCCGCAGCCAGGGGCCAGGTCCTTGTGGCAAATGTCCCTCTGCCAGATGCCCTTGTGCCAGATGTTCCTGAATCGATCCTCCGACGGTGTCCCCAAGTTCCGGTCGGGTTCCCCAAAACAGCAGCTCCCAGCGCCCCCCGGCCCTCGGACCGGGCTTCCAGCACTTTCCCCAAGGTCGTCATTCGTCCCCTCTTAATGCAACTGATTTGCAATTACTTGACGGGGAAGCCAGGTTCTGTCAATCATTTTGCAAATAATTTGCAATTGCAATTTGTCCGGCCCCGCAGCGGGGAGGGGGAATGATTGCGTGTCTATAGCCTGGAAAGGAGTGTCGAATGAAGCTGATAAGCCGGCGTTTCGCGGTGGGTGCCTGTGTGGTGATGCTGACCGGTCTGGTCACTCATGGCCCTGTCACAGGGCAGACAGCACAAAGCAAGCCGCTCCGCGTTGTCACGACCTTCACGGTCATTCAGGACATCGCCCAGAATGTTGCCGGTGACAAAGCGATCGTCGAATCGATCACCAAGCCTGGGGCGGAGATCCATGACTACCAGCCAACACCCCTCGACATTGTCCGCACCCAGGCGGCCGACCTCGTCCTGTGGAACGGCTTCAACCTCGAGCGCTGGTTCGAGCGCTTCTTTGAGAATGTGAAGGAGGTCCCGAGCGTCGTCGTCACCGAGGGCATCGAGCCGATGGGCATCGCCGAAGGTCCCTATACAGGAAAGCCCAATCCGCATGCCTGGATGTCGCCGAGCAATGCGTTGATCTATGTCGAGAACATCCGCAAGGCGCTGGTGGAGCACGATCCCGGGAATGCAGAGGCCTACAACAAGAACGCGGCTGACTATTCGGCCCGGATCAAGGCGCTGGACGATCCGCTGCGCAAGCGGCTTGCCGCCATTCCCGAAAGCCAGCGCTGGCTGGTCTCGAGCGAAGGCGCCTTCAGCTATCTGACCCGCGACTACAAGATGAAGGAGGCCTATCTCTGGCCGATCAACGCCGATGAACAGGGCACTCCGAAGCAGGTGCGCAAGGTCATCGATATCGTGCGCAAGAACAAGATTCCGGTCGTGTTCAGCGAGAGCACGATTTCCGATCGCGCAGCAAAGCAGGTCGCCCGGGAGACCGGCGCGCGCTATGGCGGGGTGCTCTATGTCGACTCCCTCAGCGCCGCCAGCGGTCCTGTCCCAACCTATCTTGATCTCTTGCAGGTGACGGTCGAGACGATCGCGAAAGGGTTCGGCAAGTGACCGCGCTTTCCCAGGTTGCCCCCGCGCCGGAGCGGGCCGCGACGCCCGGCGCCAGCATCTCCGTGCGCGATCTCACCGTGACCTACGCCAACGGCTTCACGGCCGTGCGCAATGCCTCGTTCGAGCTTGACCCCGGCACGATCTGCGCCCTGGTCGGGGTCAATGGCAGCGGCAAGTCGACGATCTTCAAGGCGATCATGGGCTTCGTGCGGCCATCGCGCGGCGCGGTGACGCTCTGCGGCCTGCCGGTCGAGGCGGCGCTCAAGAAGAACATGGTCGCTTATGTGCCGCAGAGCGAGGACGTGGACTGGAATTTTCCCGTGCTCGTCGAGACCGTCGTGATGATGGGCCGCTACGGTCACATGAATTTCCTGCGCATGCCGTCGCGTGCGGACCGTTACAAGGTGGACGAGGCGCTGGAGCGTGTCGGCATGACAGCCTACCGCCACCGCCAGATCGGCGAGCTGAGCGGCGGCCAGAAGAAGCGCGTCTTCCTGGCCCGTTCGCTTGCGCAGGAGGGGCGCATCATCCTGCTCGACGAGCCCTTCACCGGCATCGACGTCAAGACCGAGACCGCCATTATCGGGCTGTTGCGTGAGCTGCGGGCCTCGGGCCACCTGATGCTGGTCTCCACCCACAATCTCGGCAGTGTCCCGGAATTCTGCGACCGGGTGGTCCTGATCAACCGCACGGTGCTCGCGGCAGGGCCGACCGCCGAAACCTTCACCCAGAGCAATCTTGAGCGGGCCTTTGGCGGCGTGCTGCGCAACTTCCAGCTCGGTGGCGCCGCGCTGCATCAGGACAACGATCAACGCCGGCTCACCGTGCTGACTGACGACGAGCGCCCGCTCGTGCTCTATGGCGACAAGCACAGTTCCCGAAATCCCGGCGACGGAGCGTGACATGGCCGAAGGGACGTTGTGGGCGGAACTGCTTGTGCCGTTCAGCTACGGCTACATGCTCAAGGCGATGTGGGTCAGTGCGCTGGTCGGCGGGGTCTGTGCGTTCCTGTCCGCCTACCTGATGCTGAAGGGCTGGTCGCTGATGGGTGACGCGCTGGCGCACTCCATCGTGCCGGGCGTCGCCGGAGCCTACATCCTCGGCGCTCCGTTTGCGGTCGGCGCCTTCTTCGCTGGCCTCCTCGCTGCCGCCTGCATGCAGTTCATCAAGTTGAAATCGCGACTGCGCGAGGATGCCGTCATCGGTCTCGTCTTCACGGCGCTGTTCGCACTCGGCCTGCTGATGGCGTCGATCTGGCCAACCTCAGTCAGCGTTCAGACCATCGTGCTCGGCAACATCCTCGCGATCTCCGATGAGGATGTCGTGCAGGTCGCGATCATCTCCGCCGTGTCGCTCGGCATCCTGGCTTTCCTCTGGAAGGATCTGATGGTGACCTTCTTCGACGAGAACCACGCACACAGCATCGGCCTCAACACCCGGATGCTCAAGGTCGTGTTCTTCACGCTGTTGAGCGCCTGCACCGTCGCCGCATTGCAGACCGTCGGCGCCTGTCTGGTGATCGCGATGGTCGTGACGCCGGGCGCGACGGCCTATCTGCTCACCGATCGTTTCGGACGCCTCATCCTGATCAGCATCGCGCTCGGCGTCGGCACCAGCTTCGCCGGGGCCTATCTCAGCTATTTCCTGGACGGCGCGACCGGCGGCGTCATCGTCACGCTGCAGACGCTTCTCTTCCTCGTTGCATTCTATTGCGCCCCGAAGCACGGCGTGCTCGCGGCACGTCGGCGGCGATTTGCCGAAGCGGAGACCACGCCATGAGCGTCGCGTTTGACTGGATCATGGGGCCGCTCGCCTATCCGTTCATGCAGCGGGCGCTGGTCGTGTCGGTCATGGTGGCGGCCGTGTGCGCCGTCCTGTCCTGCTACCTCGTGCTCAAGGGCTGGTCGCTGATGGGGGATGCCATCTCGCACGCGGTGCTGCCCGGCATCGTGCTTGCCTATGTGCTGAACCTGCCGCTGGCGATTGGCGCCTTCGTCGCGGGCCTGTCATGCGCGGTGTTCACCGGCTACCTGAAGGAGAACAGCCGCGTGAAGGAGGACACGGTCATGGGCATCGTGTTCTCCGGCATGTTCGGCCTTGGCCTGGTCATCTTCAGCAAGATCGAGACCGACCAACATCTGATGCATATCCTGTTCGGCGATGTCCTTGGCGTGACGGTCCGGGACCTGATCGAGACTGCGATCGTCGCTGGCGGCACGCTGCTTGTCGTGCTGCTCAAACGCCGGGATCTCCTGCTCTATTGCTTCGATCCGAACCACGCCCGCTCGATCGGGCTGCCGGTGCGCGTGCTGCACTATGGGCTTCTCGTGCTGCTCTCCCTGACCATCGTTGCGTCGCTGAAAGCTGTCGGCATCATCCTGGTGATCGCGATGCTGATCGCGCCTGGCGCGACCGCCTATCTGCTGACGGACAGCTTTGAGCGCATGCTCGGCATCGCCGTCGGGGTATCGATCCTGTCGGCCGCGCTCGGCACTCTCATCAGCTTTCATGTCGACGGCGCCACCGGCGCCTGCATCGTGCTCACCCAGGCGCTCTTCTTCATCCTCGCGTTCCTGTTTGCGCCAAAACGGGGGCTCCTGGTAAGAGCGATGGATTCAAACGAATCTGCTTCGGCCGAGTGATGCGTCTTAGTTGCGAATGTCTGTTGAGTATTATGTTCAGCTCTTGAAGGGCTCAGAATGAATATTCCGAGAGAGCGCGGCGCTGGCTGATCTGCCTCGCTGCAGCTGGTTGTCCGGCCGCGATGCGACATCTGCCTGAAAGACTATGGTCAGACCAGCCGCGGCTGGCCGGGAATTGTGACTCGCTGTGGCTCCAGAAGCTTCAGGCCGCCGTTGGCGCCGGCCGCAATCGTGTGAATATAGAAATATGAGGGAAGGTCGTCGGTGACATTCATCACCGGTGAAGGCGCGGAAACGATCGACAGGCCGGAACATGTGCCAATCCAGTCGATATGACGGTGGCCATGCATCAGGATCGCGCGACCCTTCAGGCGGCGCAGGCGGCGGACGAACCAGTTGCCATTGATCAAGGCCGTTCCGATCCTTTCGGAAATCGCCTTTGCACCGCGCGGGTATTCAATCACGTGGTGATGCAGAGCAATGATCCAGTGCGCGCCGGGATATTGCGCGCATGCCATTTCGATTCCCCGCATCTGTTCGGACGTGATCATCCCCAGCGCATTGGTGAAGGAAAAATGGGTGTCCGCATTCGAATTCAACAGGATGATGCCAAGCCCATCGCTCTGGTCTGGTGGCAGCACCATCGGAAAGGTCCTTGTCCAGAGGTCGGACAACTCATTCATGAGCCGCGGCACGCCGTTATCGGCGAATGAGGCCAGAGGGGACAGATGCGGCTCCAGCGTCGCGGAGAGGGTTTCGCCCAGTTGCTGTTTCAGTGGGTCCACGAGGTGAATGCGTGTGCCCTGAACGGAGTTGATAGCGGAGAGAGTGCGCAATTTGCGCAGCCGCTTGTTGCGGCTTGTCGGCAGATCCAGCCGCGCCGGATTGGCCCGGTCCACGATATTGAGGTCGTGATTGCCGGGCAGGAGCAGCATGATCTCCCTGAGGTGCGGATGAGCGTCGAGCAGATCCAGAAATTCAGCCCATTCGGTCGAGAGGCCGGCGTCCGTCATGTCGCCAGTCACAAGGACTGCGTGCAGCGGATTCTCGGCATGAAGGATGTCCAGCTGCTCAAGCGCGCGCCGAAACTGCCCATTGCCGCGAGGTCCGGCCCGGCCGCTCTCGATGCGGAAGCCGTACCGTTCCCCCACCACATGAATGTCCGACAGATGCGCAATGCGCCAGACGCGCTCTCCTTCCGACGATTGCACAAACGCCGTGTGGTCGCGGGGTGGATCAATGGTGGCGTCGGCGATTCCCCATACGAGAGCGGCCCCGGCAACATAGGCGCTCATGAAAACAACACTGTTGGCAATGGCGGCGGCGATCAGGCGGCCGGGAGAAGCAAGAATGCCAAGATTGGCGTGAAACTGCGTGTATGGCCAGGCAAGCCACAACATGAGGAGCGCGATGGCGCAGATCAGGATGCCCGATGCGAGCGCGGTGACCGCATAGAGCACCGGCCGGTTCTGGCCAATAGACGAAATTGACCGGACGAAAAAATGTCTGAGGATCTCGCGGCAAGCCGCATAGCACGGCTGCACGGCGAGCGAATTGAGAGACCAGAAGCTCTGCTCCACAAGACGGAGCAGGCGAGTGCCGGCAAACCACGCGAGGAGGGCAAGCCCGGCCAGAAGCAGGGCCGGGCCGATGCCGGCCAGCAGCGATGGGGCGCTGTTGGATACCTCGGCGAGCCAGATAGAGAAAGCGATCGGCGCGATTCCCAGCACCAGAGCTGGAAGGGCAATCAACAAAATCCAGGCTACAAGCAGCTTGAAAATGCTGATCTCGGCGAGCAGGCTCCCGGCGAGGGAGAGCATGGAATGGCGTTTTGAACTGGACGCGTCATCCTCGATGTCGCCGTCACGCGGATCGACGATCGAACCATTCCCTTTCTTTTGCTCTTCTGCCATTCCGGCCCTGTCTGCTCCTAAATGTTGCGGCTCAATGCGGAGCCCAAGCGGTGCGAGCCTGAAGCGGTGTCGCGATGAAGGCGCGAAATGACCTCAGGCAATCGGGATGGCGGCTGGCCTCATCAGGTCGTGGCGTTCCCGGATGCGCGCATGGGGGCGCGCGCAAACGGTCGTTCTCTTTGCTGTTGCTGCGGCTATCCAATCACCGTCGTCAGATCGCCGATGCCCTCGACCCAGGCCTTCACCACGTCCCCTGATTTGAGGAATTCGTTGCGGCCGGCGCCGACGCCGGCGGGCGTGCCGGTCATCACCAGGTCGCCGGGCTGGAGAGTGGCGCGGCTGGAGAGCTGCACGATCTGCTCGGCCAGCGTGTAGATCATGTATTCGGTGTTGGAGTTCTGCTTCAGCACGCCGTTGACCCACAGCTTGAGGCCGAGCTTCTGCACATCGGCGATGTCGGCTGCGGGAATGATCCAGGGGCCGAGCGGGCAGGAGCCCTCAAAGCTCTTGTGGCCGGTCCAGTCCATATAGAACGGTGCGGATTCCGGCAGCGGCGGCCGGCGGCCGAGGTCGCGGGCGGAGAGATCGTTACCGACGGTGTAGCCGGCGACGCAGCCGAGTGCGTTATCGAGGGTGAGGTTGCGCGCCCGGCGGCCGATCACCGTGACCAACTCCACCTCCCAGTCGAGTTTCTTGCAGAGTGGCGGCACCGCGACCGTTGCATCCGGTCCGACCACCGCGCTGGACGCCTTGATGAAGTGCCAGGCCTTGAGGCCGAGATCGTGCGGATCCTGCCACGGCGGGCCGCCGGCAGCGGTCATCTCGGCTGCGTGGTCCTTGTAGTTCGCGCCGGCGCAGTAGATGTCCACCGGGCGAGGCAGCGGAGCGAGCAGCTTGACGTCCGCGAGCTTGCGGCCGGTCGTGGCTTTGCCGGCAGCGTCACTGAGCAGGCCATCGGCGCGGTCCCAGTCCTCGAGGATGCCGAGCACGGTCGCATAGCCGGCACGGCCGGTGGCCTCCGCCGCGTCGACGATCATCTCGCCGGCGATGATGCCCGCGCGCGGACCCTGGCCCGCATCGTAAGTGGCCAGCTT
>Ga0182746_1001958_pt1:12500-16712 | contig 16712 bp, 13 predicted proteins | sample eDN3rd30CBELigOP_FD_128881 | JGI IMG/M metagenome (GOLD analysis project Ga0182746, IMG submission 128881) | Enriched Organic Plus compost microbial communities from Emeryville, California, USA - eDNA 3rd pass 30_C BE-Lig OP (version 2) (version 2) ... | reverse complement strand
TAACAAGGTAGCCGTAGGGGAACCTGCGGCTGGATCACCTCCTTTCTCGAGAACAATGAGTAGGCACTCCGGTGCTGAAAGTTCTCAGATGTCGCACCGTCCGAACACCCAACTTTGATTGCTCAATATGGAAAAACGGCATTTCTCCCTTCCGGGAGGAGTGCCGTTTTTTCGTTTCTGTCTTCCTGTCTGCCTGTTTCGACTCGGTCCCCCTTTTCGAAAGCAACTGGTCAATCCGCCTTTGCTCTGCTGCCTCGACTTCATTTGCCGTGCGGAGCAGCGGTATGGCATCGCAACGGCATGGTGTGCTGCACGCCGACAAGCACCGCCCCCACATCCGGCGTCTGGCGGTCTGACCGCGCTAATGACCGATTCGCCGCCAACGACCTCTCCGCCCCTCGAATGCGCGGCGCCTGAACAGCACGATGGACCGCCAGCGCGCCAGGCATCCTCCGCGCCGTACACGCGTGGCGGCAATCGGCGTGGCGGATCGGCATGGCAGCATCTTTGGCGGCAGCCTTGGCGGCGTGCATGCCTGCCACGTACATACACAACTGCACTGCAGCCGCGGCCACGTGGCAGCGAGCGGGGAACCCATCGGCGGAGTTGCGGCCGCAGCCGTGGGCGCCCTGTACGCCGACTCCCGATGATCTACCACCCCGACGCGAACACCATCCGGGCGCGACCTTCCCGGACCGGCTCCTTGGTGTCAGAGCCCTTACCCTATCCGCCCGGCGGGTCCTGCAGAGCCGGGTCTGAACCGCGGACCCGGAGTTTGGAAGCGATCGGGAGGCTTTTCATCCCTCGACCTTCCGAACCGGGCAACCCTCGGCTGATCGCCGTTCGTCCAAGAGTGCGGTCGAATCAACAGTGGAAGGGGTTCCATGCGGTGCTTCATTCTTTCTGCAGGATTGGGTTTCCTTTTCGCGTTCGGCGTTAACAACTCTGTCGGTGCGCAGCAGACGGTGACGCTTCCAACGGCAGACAAGCCACTTCCGATAAAGTTCGCTCCGGTGTTTACGATTGGCACCGACGACGGCGAAGCCTGGGAGATGTTCGCGCGAGTGATCGCGGTGACTTTCGATGCGGAGGACAACCTGTATGTCCTCGATCAGGAAGATCCCCGGGTGGTGGTTTTTGACGCGCGTGGCAATTACGTACGAACGGTTGGACGGAGGGGGCCGGGCCCCGGTGAGTTGCAGATGCCGACAGCCTTTACCGTCCTGCGGGATGGATCGATCGTTGTCGGAGATTGGGACCGGGGGGCCTACAGCATCTGGGATCGGGCAGGGAAATTCATACGATCCGTGCAGTTTGGCAGCATGGACGCGGCCCCGACCCTGAACGGACTGGCTGGCGCGCAGCACACGCTGCTGGTTCGGACCCACGCCGGCCGCGCAGCGAATCAGCCGGATGGACATCTTCCTTTTTTCCGTTTTGACCTGGGCACGGGCAACACCACTGTCGCGCTGCGCCTGGATCCGCCGGTGGACAAACAACAGACCCGCGTGGAAACAGGAGCCGGCAGTGCTACCATGCGAAGAACGGCCCTGCCAACGTTCTCGCCGACCCCGCTGATGGCCGGGTTTTCGGATGGTACGATGGCAGCCTCGTTCTCGTTCGACTACGTCGTGCGGATTGCGGGAAGCAGCGGAGAGCGGACGATTCAGAGAGCGATCACGCCCAGGAAGGTGACAACTGCCGACCGCAACCGGGCGCTCAGGGAACGTCGTAAAGCGCTCGAGCGCGATGGCCTGCTTTCGTATCGTTTGAGCGGCGGCGTCGCAAGCAGAAACCATAGAAAACTCAGCCCGGCGGAAATCGATCAGCGGCTGAACGCGATTCAGTTTACCTCCACCATACCCGTGATCCATGGGTTGATCGTCGATGGCCGTGACGTCCTCTGGATCGCACGGACCCCGCACGCGGGGAAGTCGACTTCACCTATCGATCTGGTCGGCGCGGATGGTACCTACATCGGCACAATTCCGGATGCGAAGCTCCCCGCCGCAGTGAGCCGCACCGGCCTGGCCGCCTACATCGAAACGCATGGCGATGGCTATCAGCAGATCGTAGTCAAACGCGCGGGCTGACCGTCAAGGATAGGTCGGCCGATCAACTGCGCGGCCCGCGTTGCGCTGCCTGATCTTCAGGGACAGGTCGGCGCGCGGGCAGGTGGAGCTTCCGCTGTATGCTCCCGGCGAACCGGCGGGGTACAGTAGTGAGATGTCGGGCGGTTTGGTACCGGCTACGCCCGTCCATTACATTGCGGCCCGATCGCACCACCAGCCTCTAACACGCGCACTTGATCGTGGAGAACGTAGAAGCAGCGGCCGGCTCGCACCGAAACAGCGGCACAGCCGACCACCCGCGTACCGCCCATCCAACTGTCGAGGTCAAACCCGGCAGCCTGGTCACGCGCTGCAGAGACATCGTCGAATCGACTGTATTCCAGGTCGCCGTGCTCGGGGTCATTGTCCTGAATGCAGTGATCATCGGGCTCGAGACCTCGCCTGCACTCGATGCCCGATTCGGCCGCCTGTTCTATGGCCTGAGTCACCTTGCCCAGATTCTCTTCACGATCGAGATCGCCATCCGGCTGACTGCCCACTGGCCGCGGCCGCTGCGCTTTTTTCGCGATGGCTGGAACACTTTCGACTTCACCGTCGTGGCCATCGCATTTATCCCCGCGACTGCCGGACTGACCAACCTTGCCCGGGTCGCGCGCATCCTGCGTGCAACCCGACTGGTTTCTGCACTGCCCCACCTGCGCCTGATCTTCGACACGCTGGTGCGATCCATCCCGTCGATCGGACACGTACTCGCGCTACTGGCGCTGCTCGTCTACCTGTACGGGATCGTCGGCTACCACCTGTTCGCCACCACCGACCCGGATCGCTGGGGCACCCTTGGCGCCGCGCTCTTCACCCTTTTCCAGGTGCTGACGCTCGAAGGCTGGAACGACATTCATGCCGCGCTTTCTCCGGAGCACCGCTGGAGCTGGCTCTTCTTCGGAAGCTTCATTGTGGTCGCGGTATTCGTCGTCGCCAACCTCGCCCTCGCCGTCATTATTACGAGCCTCGAAGCCGCAAAGCTCGCAGACGCCCACCAGTTCGATCGTGAGGTGCCGGGCTCGCCGATGGGACATATCGAGGAGATCCGCGCGGTCCTTCTGCAACTCGAAGAAGATATCCGCGCGGTGGGCGAAGAAGTGCGCGATCGCGACCGCGATCCAACGGCCTGAACACCGGCATGCTTGAGGTAACAGATCGTAAGTCATTGTAATACAAGGGCTTGACCCGTCCACCCGAATGCACTAGATTGTTCGTCCTGCGCGGCTGATTGGCCGTGCTGAAAGCTTTGAGAAGGACATGCCGGGATCCGACGCTGAGGCGTGGGTTCGGCCGCTGATCCGCCAGGTTGCTCGTCGCGAGGGCCTACTTCGAAAGAGGGGGTTGACGAGGAAAGGCGGATCTTTTATTATGGAATGCTCGGCGCCAGAACAAAGGGCGCCAACAGATTAGCCGCTTCGGCGGCGCGAGTTTTTTGACAATTCGGGTGTGGGAAGCTGAGAAGCGAGCGCCGTTAGGTGGTGCCGTAATTGAGGTGGGCTGGAGCCAAAAGTCCTGCTTTGGTTTTTACTGGAGTGGGCAAAGTTGGAATCTGGCCAAGCGCAGTAAGGGCGCACGGAGGATGCCTAGGCGCGGACCGGCGAGGAAGGACGTAGCAAGCTGCGAAAAGCCATGGGGAGCCGCACGCAGGCTGTGATCCATGGATGTCCGAATGGGGAAACCCGGCACGAGTCATGTCGTGTCACTCCTACGGGAGAGCCAACGCAGGGAACTGAAACATCTAAGTACCTGCAGGAAGAGAAATCAAACGAGATTGCGTAAGTAGCGGCGAGCGAACGCGCAAGAGCCCAAACCGGGAGGTTTCGACCTCTCGGGGTTGTGGGGCCGGTGTGGGGCTTGTCCCGCACGATATCAGAAGAGCGAGTCGAAGCGAACTGGAACGTTCCGCCATAGCAGGTGAGAGCCCTGTAGGCGAAGTTCTTCTGGACGTGTGACACTGGTACCCGAGTAGGCCGGAGGATCCGAGGAGCTCTGGCTGAATCCGGGGGGACCACCCTCCAAGGCTAAATACGAGTCCGCGACCGATAGTGCACGAGTACCGTGAGGGAAAGGTGAAAAGAACGCCGGGAGGCGAGTGAAA
>Ga0182746_1001958_pt1:0-7500 | contig 16712 bp, 13 predicted proteins | sample eDN3rd30CBELigOP_FD_128881 | JGI IMG/M metagenome (GOLD analysis project Ga0182746, IMG submission 128881) | Enriched Organic Plus compost microbial communities from Emeryville, California, USA - eDNA 3rd pass 30_C BE-Lig OP (version 2) (version 2) ... | reverse complement strand
GGTGTGAAGCACACGTTCACGGTGATCGATTACGGCTCGGACTATCGGATCAACCACGTCATTGACGGTGTTCGCTTCACGGCCGAGCAGTGCGGTACGCCCACCGGGATCTGGGAGATCGAGATCAGCGGCGATCTCGGCATGGAGATGTCGGTGAACGGAACCATCTACGTCGGCATCAACGAACAGAGCTACAACGGCCGATTTCAGGGCGAACTCGACGTGAGCCTGCCCTCGTTCGCGCGCCAGCACATGAGTTTCGATGACATCGGCTTCTCCGGCGTGGCTGCGCTCGAGCCTTCCAAATCGCGCCTGCTGATGGAGACCAGGGGCACGCAGGGCGCGATCCGGGCGCTGAACGCGAGCTTCCCGCTGCTCGGGCATGGCACCAATCTGTCCCTTCCGTTCGAGACCGGTTCGTTCTGCACCGGCAAATAGACATGCTTACACTGACAACAACAGGATTCAGGATGCGTTCCGGTACTATCATCGCAACACTCTGCGTCGCCACTCTGTTCGCGGGCTGCGGACGTGAGAACAACGCCGATTCATTCGAAACGAAAGAAGCCACCACCGCACCCGGATTCCAGCACTATCCGGCCACGTCCGGCATCATCGCGTCCCGGACCACGGGCATGATCGATTCGGAGACGACCGTCTACTTCGATGAAAACGGTGCTCGCGAGGCTACCTACACGACCTCGGTCATGCGCTTCGGGCGCGATTCCGTGATATCCAGGTCCATCGAGATCCGGGATGGCAACTGGTTCTACAGTTACAAGGAAGACGAGGACGAGTGGGTCAGATGGAACGCAAAAGACCTCGGCGATTTCGCCGGCCCGAGCGTCCCGGGTGTCAGCGGCAATCCATCGGCGACTCTCATGCAGGATGCGATGAAGGGCTCCGCGGATGCGAAGGAACTTCCCGCGCGCACGATTGTTGGCAGGGAAGCCAGCGGGATTGAGATGGAGATGATGGGAATGAAGATGCGGATGTGGATGTGGGAAAACATCACGCTGCGCAGCGAGGTCGAGATGGGAAACACGCCGACCATCACCGAAGTCACGTCATTGCAACTGGGTGTGCCCGTTTCAGCCGATAGATTCCGTCCGCCGGCTGGTGCGAAAGTCGTGGACGCCGCGATGAACCGCTAGGCACCGAGCCAGCTCACCGAACCTGCACGCCCACGCGTGGAAGTCGCCGGGGGATTCCTTCAGCGTTCACGTGACAAGAAAAGGCTTCGGCTGAATCTGGCCCCCTGCATGGTCCGTTACGAGCCCGCTGTCGGCACACATCCGCGATGGCGCGCGCGTTGTCGTGATGTACTCCTCACCCCGCGACCGCGGGCGCGTCCGCTGCGTGATCACTCCTCACCCCGCGACCGCGTGCGCTGGCGCGTCCGTTTGCTCTTCCGTCTCAGACCAGAGTGCAACCTGGGGCTGGTCATAATGGCCACGGAGAGCGTGACTGCGAATGACCATCAGATCTCGCAGCATGCGTATCGAATCGACCGCCAGGTTTACGCGCGAGCCGGGCTGGTGTGTCCAGTTGACGGGAACTTCGGCAACGGAGTAGCCGCAGCGACGGGCCATGAGCAACACTTCGACATCGAATGCAAAGCCATCGATTCGCATACGGGAGAAGAGGTCCTCCGCCGCGCGCGCCTTGAAAAGTTTGAAGCCACACTGCGTATCCTGGATGTCGGTTGCCGTCGAAATACGAACCAGCGCTCGAAATGCGCGGCCGATCACCCGACGATACCGCCGGGCGGACACGCGGACTGCCGCGGATTGTTTCACTCGACTGCCGATCGCGATATCGGCGCCCGCAGTCAGCGCAGCTTCGAGCCGTGCCAGTTCGCTGATCGGCGTTGCGCCATCGGAATCGGCGAAGAGCACATACCTTCCACAGGCATTCAGTACGCCGGTGCGAACCGCGTATCCCTTGCCGCGGTTTGCGGCCAGCCTGATGAGGCGGAGAGTATCCAGCTCGCGGGCGAGGTGGCGGACGAGAGTACTCGTCCGATCCCGGCTGCCATCGTCGACGACAATGAGCTCTGCCGGGCGCCCGATCGCTCTGAAGTAGGCAGCGGCCTCACGAAGGGTGGGCTCGAGACGCCCTTCTTCGTTGAAGGCCGGGAAGATGACGGAGACGTCGAATGATGAGGTCATGGCGGAGCGCCGGGGGCAAGCCAGGTGCCCCGGTGCTCCTCCTCGTTTCGCTATGTTTCACAAGGGTTTTCGCCTTGATTGTGCAGGCCGGCTTGCGGTGGTTTTTCTCCTGGTGTTGCATGCCGACCACAGGACGCACGGGGAGGCCAACAGGGCTTGTAAATTGCTGCGACTGCTACCGGTTCAATTGCTGATGGCGCGCTGTTGCGCGCCCATTCCCCAGCGCTTTCGCCCGGTGATTCCCACTCATGGTCACAGCAACGACGACGCCTCAAGTGACGGCTTCGCGCCGCGCATCCACAGTCGCTTCCCAGGATCTCGACGGTCATGCGGACCGACCTCGCTGGCTGCGCGTCCTGCCCTGGACAATTCTGCTGGTTATGGCATTCTTCGCCTACGCCGGCAGCTTCAGCACATTCCCGATCATCGAAGAAAAACACAGTGTGCTGGCAGATGCCGACGCCGCCAATTTTGTTCTGCTCGTGCGCGAGTTCGACCTCGGCAAACGGTTCGGCGATGAGTACAGGAACAGCGAGCGTACGCCCGGTGATGTAGCACAGAAACACAAAATCCATCACGTGCTGTACGCGATCATCGGAAGCGGAGTCTATACCGTGCTGCGACCGGCGTATGCTGCGGTGGGTTTGCCACCTGAGCGTGCGGTCTATGGCGTGAATGCAATCATTGGCTGCCTGAACCTCGTGGTACTTGCCCTGTTGCTGCGGCGGCTGAACCCGAACGGGAATGCGATCTGGCCGTTTCTGCTGCTCTATGCGTTCAGCCTGAACGTCTGGATCTACTCCGCAATCCCGGAATCCTGGCCATTCACATCGCTACTCGTGATGACGTTCCTGCTCGCGGTGATGCGGCTGCGCCCGGTTGCGGCTGGCGCGCTGCTCGGAGTTTTTCTGCTTAACAACATCTTTCTTTCGGTGTTGTTCGTCATCCTCGCCGTCGAAGCTGCGCGCAGATCGAAAAGCCTGATAGAGTGGGTTCGAAGCTGTTGTCTAACCGGGGCAGTGATGGCCGGAACATGGTTCTTCGGCTTGCTGGCACTGTCGGCGTTCGACCCGAGCCTGAGTCCGATCAACTTCATTCGGTTCACCTTCTGGTTCCGCGAGTACGCGTCACCAGGCAACCTGCCCTTATACGATCCATATGTCATCCTGTCGGTTCTGACCAACACCTTCGTCACAGCGGTGGTTTCCAACCAGCCGGATCTGTTCATACCGCAGGAGTCGATGCTGTACACATTGCAGGGCGGCTGGCTGGGGCGCATTGCGACGCTGTCATGGATCGGGCTGGTCTGCGTGGCCTTTGTACCGGTCGTGCTGCGGATCGTGCGAGCACGGCGGGAGGGAATCGCTGCGATGGTCCGGGAAGATCCCAGTTGGAACCTTGTGATCCTGTGCGCAACCTGGGCAGCGCTCACCTGGGTCGTATTCTATGCGAGCGGCTTTCTGTACTCGATGGCAATCGTACCCCTGTTTGCAGCGCTGCTTTGCAGGCACCTCGATTTCCGGCGCCGCACGCATCTGCTGCTCTGTCTTGCCACTGTTCTGATCGTCATTGCAAACAACGTGGATCAGGTGATGCAATTCCGCGCTGCCCTGGGAGCAGTAAAGCTCTGATCAACTGGCGTGCTCGGCGGCCCTTACCGCGTTGGCCATCAGCGTAAACGTGTGATTCTTCGAAGGCAGGAAGGGCAGGGTCGAGCCGTCTACGATGAGCAGGTTGCGGAAATCGTGGCTGCGACAGTCCTTCGAGCAGGCAAACCGCTGCTTTGCGGCAGACATGGGGATGGTGCCGGCGTAGTGAATCCCACCGCCTGCGGGGAGCACACGGGTCAGCCCGGGAGGAACGATCGCGCCGAGCAGGGAAAGCGCGCGTTTGGTGCGCCTGATGGCGCGCGCGATTCTTTGTGGCTCCGTGCTGTCCGCGTGGTAATCGATGACCAGCTTCGTTTCCGCACTACCGCGCATCGGCTCGATGGTTATTCGGCTTTCAGGCCGGCGGCGATCGCTCAGGCTCACGTTGGCGAGGCCGAGCCCTGAACGAATCGTTCGAAAGATTCCGACCGCGGAGCGCAGGTTGACGGGCATACTCTGCAGGATCGGGTGAACGGAGGCGCCCTTCAAGGTTGTGATCTGGCCGTGCAGGTAGTCGCGCGGATCACGCGCAACCAGGCCGAGCGCAAGATGATGGAACTGGTACTTCGCGTTGGCGGACTCTCCACCGACCATCGCCAGCGTGAGGAACGGCAGGTGGATCATGCGATTGTCCATCAGACCGGTGAGTGACTCGACCTGACCGGTCTTCCGGTATACCGAATCCAGCAGAATCTTTGCGGAAAGCAGCGTGCCCGCGGCAAGCACATACTCATCGCCGCGGAACTCCAGCCTGCTCCCGTCTTCGAGCGAAACCGCACCGAATCCGGTAAGCCGGTGATCATCCGTATACGAGAAGTCCGTGACCAGAACGCCAGGCCGGTACTCGAAATTCGTGTAGCCGAGGCATTCGCTCAAAGTCGAGGTCGGTGAGTAGATCGATCGGGTCGGGCAACCCAGCAGGCAACGTCCGCACTGGTTGCAGGCCTTGCGGCCAGCGTAGTCCCGGCTGATGGTCGCGACGCGTGAGCGACCGATGTAGGCGCCGAAGGCACGATTCAGAATCTTCCTGCGGCGGGCATACACCGAGAGCAGGTGCGAGGAGTGCGCATCGAGCGGCAATGGATCCAGATAGTCAGCCTCGAAGGGCATGAACTGTTCGAGGTCGTCGCGCTCGGCGGAGATTCCGATTCTTCTGGCGATCTCCTGGTAGGCCGGCTTCAAATCGGCGTAACCGATCGGGTAGTCCACGAGGTCCGTATCAGTATACGGATACACACCTCCAGTCCAGGACTCGGCGAGTCCACCCTGCGCGAAACTGAAGCGGGGCTGCATGTTTGTCGAACTGAAAGAGAATCCTCGTGGGGTCGCAAATACGAAGTTCTTGCTCGGAGGAAAGGCGTAGAACGATTCGCGAGTACCCGGTAGCACGATCGCATCAAACTGTGGGCCGAGGAACCAGGAGACGGGATCGGGGAGTTGATCCTTCAATTGGTCGAAACTCGCGTCGGGAAACGCGGGCTCGGTCCGCCGATGCCCGGTGTCGAGCATCGTGACCCGGTGTCCCCGTTTCAGCAACGTCAACGCGAAGTGAACTCCGGTCGGCCCCGATCCGACTACGATGAAATGCTTCATCACAGATCCGTCGCTTTCATCCGGACCAGCGCAACACAGCAAGCCGGCCAATAATTGTGTCCGAAGCCGTGTTTCATGACGGATCCGTCGCCTGCACATGGACCGGCGCAACGCGACCAGCCAGCAAATGCCGGGGTCCGAACCGAAGCAGACCGAGCGCGAAGACCATCATGGTACCGGCGAGCAGTCTGGCGATCCGGAATAGTCCAACCACAACTCCGCCGGATGCAGCGGAATTCAGATAACGATGGGTAGCCGGGGCGTTCTCGAGGATAGCCAGCAGCACGATCAGCTTCTGCCGAAGTGCGGTTCGAGGGCGAAACAACCTGGCGTATGCATCGGCGCTGCCGAGGTGCAGCCCGCCGCGTCGACCCGCCTCGAGCAAGACGCGATCGATCGGCTCAGCCTGGTCGGCGGTGAAGAGCATCTGCGCCTCCGCGTACTTGCGGCGGATGTACTCGTCGGCCGTGAGGGCGCAAAGGTAGAATGTGAACGTGTCACATTCCGTAAACTGCTCGCTCATTCTGTCCTGCGGCTGGTCACCTTGCATGCAATCACGCGGTTGAGCTCGATTCATGTGCGGGCGCTGTCGTTTCCGGGAGCGGATTCGCGCGAGCACACCCATCGTTTACAAACATGCCGAGCTGTCCTGCAGTCACGGGCAAGCGGCCAGGCAAGACTTTCTCGAGAACCGCAAGGATTTTCCGCAACGGGTCGGTCGGCACATGGATGACCGGACCCACCCTGCCTCTGATTTCCCTGCGATATGCCTGTATGAGCGCCTCGATGGGAAGCCTGTGAGGCCCGCCTACTTCGATGATGCCGTGCCTGGATCGGGACATACAGAGCGCAACCAGACAACGGGCGAGTTCGCCAGCGTGAATCGGTTGAACCATCGCTTTGCCACTACCGAACACAATCATCGCCGGCGCGCCTGCAAGCCTGCGCAGCGCCGCCTGAATCGGACTGCCGGCGCCCACGACCATAGTCGGGCGCACAATCAGATACGGTAGCCCACTCGTCCGGACCAGCCTCTCGGCTTCTGCTTTCGCCTGGGCGTAATGGTAGTAACGCTGGTCACGGAAGGTCGTCGCGATGCTGCTCACGAAGATGATCCGGTCAATGTTCTGTTTCCTGCCGGCCTCGAGCAGTCGACGCGTCCCCTCGACATTCACCGTCCAGTGCGTGGCCGGGGAGGCGTTGCCGGTTGCTGCGGCGAGGTGGAGCACAGTCGCGCCGCTCGGGATTGCATTGCTGTAAGTCGTCGGGTCGAGAAGATCCCCGCTCACTACCTTGACTGCGCGAAATGCGGCAAGCATTTCGGGACGGCGGGCCAGGCAAGTGACAACACAATTGTCCGCCTCGTTCAGCAGACGGAGCACCTCGCGGCCGATGAACCCACTGCCGCCCGTGAGAAAAATCGAACGCATTCTGCTGCTGCGGTCCGGTTCGCAATCGCCCGCTTGGCGTTTTGTCGGAAGCGACACCAGTCCGTTGACTGGCGTCGGAAGCCTGATCGAGGCGTCTAGCGCGCTGAAACCGTCAAGAACCTCGCCAGCCCAAACGCGGTCGATCCGATCGGTCGGCTGTCGGGGGAAGCGCTAGTCCTGTGCAGCCGGCTGTTCGGCACGCCGACACGCGATGCGCCGATGCAACAGCGGCCCATTATCTCGGGGAACTCGATGGCTCGAGGTCGCTCCTCGCCGGGCGGAAACGGGACGGACCTCCACCATGCAAGCCACCGAACGCGAAAACGGCAGCGCCAACCAGCCCGATAATGAGGAAAGCCGCGAAATAGAGGAGGCTGTACGCGATCGCATCCGCGGCCGCTACACCATGCGGCGAAAGCAGGAGCGCGGCGGTGCCCTCGCGCAGGCCGATTCCCGCAATGGTTACGGGCAACATCGCGGCGATGCTGACGAAGGGAACGAAGACGAGGAATTCCTGGAGATCCGGCGGCAGTCGGAGCGCTACCGCGAGTTGATACCAGGCGACCACATATGCGAGTTGAACCAGGAAGGAGACCAGTAGGGCCGCGCCAAATCCGCGCGGATTTGCCCGAACATTCGCTCCGAGTGTCTTCAGTT
>Ga0182746_1001955_pt1 | contig 16763 bp, 16 predicted proteins | sample eDN3rd30CBELigOP_FD_128881 | JGI IMG/M metagenome (GOLD analysis project Ga0182746, IMG submission 128881) | Enriched Organic Plus compost microbial communities from Emeryville, California, USA - eDNA 3rd pass 30_C BE-Lig OP (version 2) (version 2) ... | reverse complement strand
TCGATCTGCCCGCGGCGCGTGATGCGGCATATGCGCTCGCCAAGTCGATTCGCTTGCCCGGCAGCCACTTCCGCACCGATATCGGTCTCGCCGCCGCCGAGGGGCGAATCAGTCTCTAGGCGACCAGAAGCGGGGCCATCCACGAGATCTCGGCGGGCAACTGCGAGCTCCAGAAGCTGCCGTCATGGCCGCCTGGGGAGAAGCCGCCGGCCGGCGGGCTGGGCAGCTGGGCGATGAACTGCTTGGTGGCCGAATAGAACGGATCACTGTTGCCGCAATCGATCCGGACGGGGATCGAGCCCAGCGCGGGCTGCCCCCAGACACTGTTGGCGGCATAATCCTCGGCGCTGTCGAAGGCGCCGGGCGCTGCCGCACCCGAGGATGTCCACAGCGCCGGGCTGACCGCGCAGATCGCCGCGGTGCGTGCCGGCCCCAGCTGCGAACCCAGCAGCAGCGCGCCGTAGCCGCCCATCGACCAGCCCAGGAAACCCACCCGCGAGGTGTCCAGCCCCTGATCGCCCAGCAGCGGGATGAGCTCGTTGAGCACCATCGCGCCGGAATCCTCACCGGATGCGCGTTTGTGCCAGTAACTTCCACCACCGTCGACGGCGACCACCGCGAACGGTGGCAACCCTGCTGCCACCGCCTCGGCCAGGCCCTGCTCGACGCCGCCGGCCATCACGCCTGCGGCGTCCTGGCCTTTGCCGTGGAGGGCGATCACCGGGCGGAGTTTGCCGGTCTGGCCCGGCGGGCGGGCGATGGCCCAGTTGGTGTTCGTCCCGCCGCGCGCAGCCGAGGTGAACGAACCGGTCGTCATCGTGGGCGCCACGACCGGACTGGCCACCGACCCCGGGGCCGAGGCGAGGGCAAGGGCTCCGGCGGCGCCGGCGGCTGCACCGACGCCGAGACGCAAGACTGCGCGACGGCTCAAGTTGGGCATGCGGGCCATCTTGCCATCGCCGGACAAGAGCATCGGCCGGTGGCATTCTCGCGGCTTCGCTGACGCGCCAGCAAAACCTGAGTAAAGGCTGATGATTGGCCGAAAGCCTCATGCCGAGGGGCCTCGGCTGGCAGCATGCTAAGCGTGACGGCAGCGGTCACCCCTAAAGGGGAGCGTCGGCGGTACGCCCTCGTCAGGGCGGCCGCTGAATTGCTCTGTGAGGGCGGTTTCGACGCCGTTCGGCACCGCGCCGTTGCCCGCCGCGCCGGCCTCCCGCTGGCCTCGACGACGTACTACTTCTCCTCACTGGACGACCTCATCGCGAAGGCCGTCGAATACATCGGAACCCAAGAAGCCGAACAACTGACCGCCGGTGTCGCTGCGCTGTCCCGGCGCCGGCGCGGCGCCGAATCGACCGCAGATGTCCTTGTCGACCTGTTGCTCGGGGAGTCCCCGGAACGGCGCGGCACCGAGGAATTGATCTCGCGCTACGAGCGCTATATCGCCTGCGCGCGCCAACCCGGGCTGCGGGACATCCAACGTCGCATCCTGCAGCAGCGCACCGACGCCGTCGTCGAGGTGGTGGAACGCTCGGGCCGCTCGGTGCGCGCCGAACTGGTCACCGCACTCGTGTGCGCCGTCGACGGGGCTGTTGTGGCATCGTTGGGCGACGAAGGGGAGGGGCCCAGAGCCAGTGCCCGGGCCACGCTGATCGATGTCATAGATGTGTTGGCGCCTGTCGACGAACGGGCGGTGCGCGTCTGACCGGTGAAGGAGGGGGAATGTCGCAACCCGCAACCGCGGCACAGCCACAGCTCAAGCGGGTGATGGGACCAGGCCTGCTACTGCTGTTCGTCGTCGGCGACATCCTCGGAACCGGTGTCTATGCGCTGACCGGGCAGGTGGCCAAAGAGGTCGGCGGAGCTGCCTGGCTTCCCTTCCTGGCGGCGTTCCTGATCGCCACCATCACGGCATTCAGCTATCTGGAACTGGTCACCAAATATCCGCAGGCGGCGGGCGCAGCGCTATACGCGCACAAGGCTTTTGGTATCCACTTCATCACGTTCCTGGTGGCGTTCATCGTGATGTGTTCCGGGATCACCTCGGCCTCAACGGCTTCGCGGTTCTTCGCGATCAGCTTCTTCGACGCCATCGAGGTCAACTTCGGACAGTTCTACGCCGACAACGTCGCCCACCTGAAGGTCATCGGCGTCATCCTCCTTGCGCTGCTGTTCATGGCGCTGATCGCCGCGGTCAACCTGCGGGGCGTCAGCGAGAGCGTGAAGCTCAACGTGGTACTGACGTTCATCGAGATCACCGGCCTGGTGCTGGTGATCGCGGTGGGCCTGTGGGCGATCGTCAGCGGGGTCGACGTCGACTTCTCCCGCGTCGTCGCATTCGATACCTCAGGGGAGAAGAACGCATTCATCGCGGTTACCGCGGCGACGTCGTTGGCCTTCTTCGCGATGGTCGGTTTCGAGGACTCGGTCAACATGGCCGAGGAGACCAAGGATCCGGTGCGGATCTTCCCGAAGGTCCTGTTGACCGGGTTGGGTATCGCCGGGCTCGTCTACGTCGTCGTGGCCGTCATTGCGGTCGCGTTGGTGCCGGTCGGAACACTCGCCGAGTCGGACTCGTCACCGCTGGTACGGGTGATGGAGGCGGCCGCGCCCGGGCTCCCGTTCGCAAACATCCTGCCCATCATCTCGATGTTCGCGGTGTCGAACACCGCGTTGATCAACATGCTGATGGCCAGCCGGCTGATCTACGGCATGGCCCGTCAACACGTGCTGCCCCCGATGCTCGGCGCGGTGCACCCCAAGCGCCACACGCCCTGGGTGGCAATCATTTTCACCACGCTCATCGCGTTCGGCCTGATCTTCTACGTCTCCGCGTTCGCGAGTGGGGACACTGTCGCGATCCTCGGCGGAACCACCTCGTTGCTGCTGCTCGCGGTGTTCTCGGTGGTCAATGTCGCGGTCCTGGTGCTGCGCCGCGACGTGAAGCAAGAGGGTGGGCACTTCAAGACCCCGACAGCACTACCCGTCATCGGTTTCATCGCGTCGCTGTACCTGGTGCTGCCGACGTCGGGACGGCCGGCCGTGCAGTATGTGCTCGCACTCGCGCTGGTGGCCACCGGTGTGGTGCTGTTCTTGATCACCAAGACCATCAACCGGCAACTCGGGATCCGCGGCCCCGGGATCACCGACCCGACACACCTGGCCGACGCGCCCTAGGAGTCGGTGCGTAGCTTCGCAATCCGGTTCTGCAACAACGCGACCCGGTGCGCATTGCCGTCGAGCCCGATGTAGCGGTCGCCGAACACGGCCAACAAGGCATCGTCGAGGCGGCGCACCGCACCGGGCGGGAAGCGGTAGTCCATCAGGCGGTTCACCTCGTCGGTGTTCACCGAGTCCAGCACGTCCTTGAGCCCATCGAGCGTGGTGATCCCCAGCTCCAGCAGCAACCCCGAGATCCAGCCGTAGTGGTCGGTCCTCGACCAGCCGGCGTCCGGGAACCGGTTGCCCAGATAGGTGGCCAGCACCGGGGTGGCGATGCGCGCGTCCGAAGAAGGCGCGGAGAACTCAGAGGGTTCGGCGCTCTCTTCGTCGGTCATGGTCAGGCGCAATCGTTCCCGGATCTCGGTGAACTCGCGGTCGGCCAGTTCCAGCAGCCCGGCGGCCAGGGTGAAACGGCGATCCAGTTCGCTGACGTGCTCGGCCGGTATCGAGCCCTTGTACCGCACGTCATGCTCGAATTCGGCCCACGCGTGCTGCAACACGGTCCGCACCTGGATCGACGCCGGGTACTGCTCGCCTTCGACCCCGAACAACAGATGCCGGCTCGCATACCCCCAGCGGCCCTGTCGGGCGGTCTGCAGACCCATGTCCTGGTCGTCGAGCAGCCGCATCTCCTCGGCCAGCAGGTTGGCCACCGCGTCGACATCCTCGCGCAGGTAGGTGATGACGCGCAGGCCCACCTGATCGGTGATCTCCACCAGCGGGTCGCTGTACAGCCGGGTGCCGTCGGCGGCACGGCGGTCGGCCTTGGCAGCGAAGGAATCGACGCTCTTGGTGCGGCCGGTGATGCTCAGGTAGTTGATGCCCGCGTCGTCGAGCAGCCCGGTGATCAGCTTGAGGTACTGCTCGGTGGCCGCCACCAGGTCCGGGCGCCGCGCGGCGTATTCGGCCACCGCGGTCGAGGGTGCGGCCTTGCGTACCGGCTGCGCGGGACGCGGTCGCGGAAGCCGGTCGGCGGGCAGTGACGGGGTGACGATGTACCCCGAGGCGAAGTCGCCGTACACGGTCACGTCCTCGGGCCGGTGGTACCAGTACAACGCGATGTAGGCGCAGAGCATGGCGTCGACCGGATCCTCGTCGCGGTCGAGCTGGCCCGGCCGGGTGGCCGCCTCGATCCGCTTGCGCAATTCGACCCAGTTGACATTGCGGTTGGCCCTCAGCCGCGGTGTCGCGGTGTCGAGTTCCTCGATCAGCGTCATCAACCTGAGCAGCTCGCGCTGCCGGTCGCCGAAAGAGCCGCGCTTGTACTTCAAGGTCTTGTCGAGCCCGAACAGCACGATGCTCGCGGGGTGCGGATAGACCTCGATCGCGCGCCGATTCGAACCGGACGAAGGATCCATGTCGAGGCCCAGCGCCGACGCGATACGCGCGCCTCGCGGATGCTTGAACTCGGGACGTTCGGTGAACGCCGGGCGCGCTCCGGCGTCGAAGCGCTGGAAGTCCCGGTTGAGATCCCGCTCGCACGGGCGGTGGCCCGTCGGGTTCTCCACGATGAGCGGTGCGTCGATCGCCACCAGGCAGTCGCCGCTGATATACGGCTCGATAGCTGCGCCTATGTCGTCGTCATCCTGCGCCACGCCGACGTGAAGCACCCGCCCACCGGAGTCGATGACAGCGACGCCCGTCTGATTCTTCTCGCCCCATGCGAGGTCGAGCCCGACGAAGTACATCCATCCACTGTCTCATTGGTACCCCGGCGCGGGCCGTAAGCTGTGTGTTCGTGACGATCCCCAATGTTCTGGCCAACCGCTACGCCAGCGACGAAATGGTCGCGATCTGGTCGCCCGAGGCCAAGATCGTCGCCGAACGCCGACTCTGGCTCGCCGTGCTCCGTGCGCAGGCCGAGCTGGGTGTCCCGGTACCCGACGGTGTGATCGACGATTACGAGCGAGTCCTGGAGAACGTCGACCTCGCCTCGATCGCTGCGCGCGAGCGCGTCACCCGCCACGACGTCAAGGCGCGCATCGAAGAGTTCAACGCGCTCGCCGGCCACGAGCACGTGCACAAGGGCATGACCAGTCGCGATCTCACCGAGAATGTCGAGCAGCTGCAGATTCGCCGCTCGTTGGAGCTGGTGTTCGCCCACGGTGTCGCCGTGGTCGCCCGCCTGGCCGAACGTTCCGTCGTCTACCGCGACGTGGTGATGGCGGGCCGGTCGCACAATGTGGCCGCGCAGGCCACCACGCTGGGCAAGCGGTTCGCCTCGGCGGCCGAGGAGACGCTGGTGGCCCTGCAGCGTTTGCGGGAGCTCATCGACCGGTACCCACTGCGCGGCATCAAGGGGCCGATGGGCACCGCCCAGGACATGCTCGACCTGTTCGACGGTGACACCGGGAAACTGGCGGAACTGGAACGTCGGGTCGCCCAATTCCTGGGATTCACAGAGGTTTTCACCAGTGTCGGTCAGGTGTACCCGCGCTCGCTCGACCACGACGTGCTCTCCGCGCTGGTGCAGGTGGGTGCCGGGCCGTCCTCGCTGGCGCACACCATCCGGCTCATGGCCGGCCACGAGCTGGTCACCGAGGGCTTCGCGCCCGGTCAGGTCGGCTCTTCGGCCATGCCGCACAAGATGAACACCCGGTCGTGTGAACGGGTCAACGGCCTGCAGGTGGTGCTGCGCGGCTACGCCTCGATGGCCGCCGAACTGGCCGGTGCACAGTGGAATGAAGGCGACGTCTTCTGTTCGGTGGTGCGCCGCGTCGCGCTACCCGACGGGTTCTTCGCCATCGACGGGCAGACCGAGACGTTCTTGACCGTGCTCGACGAATTCGGTGCCTACCCGGCGGTGATCCAGCGCGAGCTGGACCGCTACCTGCCGTTCCTGGCCACCACCCGCATCCTGATCGCCGCGGTGCGCGCCGGGGTGGGCCGCGAAACCGCGCACGAGGTGATCAAGGAACACGCCGTGGCCGTCGCACTCGACATGCGTGAACGCGGGCTGGAGCCCGACCTGCTGGACCGGCTGGCCGCCGATCCGCGACTCCCGCTGGACCGGGCCGCCCTGGAAGCTGCGCTGGCCGACAAACAGGCCTTCACCGGAGCCGCCGGAGCCCAGGTCGACGAGGTCGTCGCCGCCGTCGACGAACTGGTCAGCCGCTACCCCGAAGCCGCCAAGTACACCTCGGGTGCCATCTTGTGACGTTGGCGGCCGACCTCACCGACCTGGACAACTTCGCCGCCGGTTTCCCGCACGAGTTGTTCGCCGTGCACCGCCGCGAAGCCCCGGTGTACTGGCACGAACCGACCGAGCACACACCCGACGGTGAGGGCTTCTGGTCGGTGGCCACCCACGCCGAAACCCTTGCGGTGCTGCGCGATGCGGAGACCTACTCATCGGTGACCGGTGGCGAACGGCCCTACGGCGGCACCCTGCTGCAGGACCTGTCCATCGCCGGCCAGGTGCTCAACATGATGGATGATCCACGGCACGCCGAGATCCGCAGGCTGGTCAGCTCCGGGCTGACCCCGCGCATGATCCGGCGCGTCGAGGATGACCTGCGCGCCCGCACGCGCCGGTTGCTCGACGGGGTCGAACCCGGCGTGGGCTTTGACTTCCTGGTCGACGTGGCCGCGGAGTTGCCGATGCAGATGATCTGCATCCTGCTGGGAGTACCTGAATCCGAACGGCATTGGTTGTTCCACGCGATCGAACCCCAATTCGATTTCGGCGGTTCGCGATCGGCGGCCATGCCGCAGATGTCCGCCGAAGAAGCCGGTTCGCGGATGTACACCTACGGCTCCGAGCTGATCGCGGCCAAGCGGGCAGAGCCCACCGACGACATGCTCTCCGTGGTGGCCAACGCGACGGATCCTTCTCTGTCGGACCTCGAGCTGTACCTGTTCTTTTCCCTGCTGTTCAGCGCCGGCGCCGAGACCACCCGCAACGCCGTGGCCGGTGGTCTGCTGGCCCTGATCGAAAACCCCGCGCAGATGGCGTTGTTGCGTGACGATCTCAGCGCATTGCCCACGGCGATCGAGGAGATGGTGCGCTGGACCTCTCCGTCACCGTCGAAACGGCGCACCGCAACCCGCGCCGTCACTTTGGGCGGTTGCGACGTCGAGCCCGGGCAGAAGGTCCAGGTCTGGGAAGGGTCGGCGAACCGTGATTCGCTGGTGTTCGAGCAGGCGGACGTTTTCGACATCACGCGTAAACCCAATCCCCACTTGGGTTTCGGCTACGGCATCCACTACTGCCTGGGCGCCAACCTGGCCCGACTTGAGTTGCGGGTGTTGTTCGAGGAGCTGCTTTCGCGGTTCTCGTCGGCTCGTCTGGTCAAACCTGTCGAATGGACCCGCAGTAACCGTCATACCGGCATCCGACATCTGGTGGTGGAGCTCGGGGCGTGAAACCCGAGGTGTTCGCCGCCGTGATGGCGACCGGCATCGTGTCGATCTCCGCGCTTGACCATGGGTACGGCGTCATCAGTTGGCCGCTGGCGGTGCTCGCGGCGTTGGGCCTGCCGGTGCTGATCTACCTGGCGGTCACCCGCTGGCGATCCTTCGATCTGCGACGCATCGACACGATCGTCGGATTGTTCACTTACGTGGCGGCGTGCGCGGTGGTGGCCGCCCGGTTCTCCGAGTACGGGCCGTCGCTGTGGATTCTGGGGCCACTGGCTCTGGCCGGTTGGATGTCGCTGATCCCGACGCTGCTGGTGCGGATGCGACAGCTGGGCCCGACCGGCCTGCGGGACCGCGCCCGGGGCACTTGGGAACTGGCCAGTGTCGGGACCTCAGGTGTGTCGATGATCTTCATGGCCGAGGGAATCATGTTCTGGGCGTTCACCTTCTGGGTCGTGGCACTGGGTCTGTACTGCCTGATGACCGCGCTCATCGCATGGCGGGCACTCGGGGATCGCGAGGTACGGCGCAACGTGCCTGCCGATCACTGGATCCTGATGGGCGGTGCCGCCATCGCAACGCTGGCCGGGGTGCACATTTTCGTCGAGCTGCCTCCGGGGTCGACAGCTGAGGCCGTGCGTGTCGTCACCGTCGTGACGTTCATCGTGGCCACTGTGCAGATCGTCCCGCTGGCTCTCACCAGTTGGCGTCAAATACTTGACTGGCCCGCGGTGTTCCCGCTCGGCATGTACTCGGTGGCCGTGTACGGCTTGGCATTCGAAACCGGTTGGCATGTGCTGTCTGTCGTATCGCTCGTGTTCTTCTGGATTGCATTCGCGGCGTGGCTGGCGGTGGTCGGCGTCTTGGCGGGCCGCTTCATTCGCCTAACCTCGAAACATGGACTCAGGCCCGAATGACCATCTCCGAGTCTCAGATGCCGAACGTGCCGAGGTGGGGCAACTCCTCGAACGTGCGGTAGCCGAAGGCATGATCACGCTCGACGAGTTCAGCGAGCGCTACGACACTGCCCTGGCCGCGCGGACGCGCGGCGAGCTCAATGCGGTGGTGGCGGATCTGCCGATGGGGCGGCCGGCCATACACCCGCGGGGCGCGGCCCCGGCGGAACTGCGCGGGTTGATGTCCTCGGTCGTACGGCGTGGGCAGTGGACAGTGCCGCCCGTACTTCAGCTGAACACCCGGCTGTGCAGCACCACCCTCGACTTCACCTCGGCGGTGCTGCCGGGGCGGGCGGTGGAAATTCTCATCGACGACTACTGCAGCTCGACAGAGCTCATCGTGCCCGCGTCGGCCACCGCGGATCTCAACGGCGTCAACGCCATCGCCGGCAGCGCCACCGTCAAGGTGCGCACCAGCCCGCCCTCGGAGCAGCTGCACCTCGTCGTGCGCGGCCGCGTGCGGATGGGTTCTGTCACGGTGCGGCACCCGTTCGGAAGCTGGCTACGACGCTTGAGCGGGTAGCCAAACGAATCTCGGCGATCACCCGCTGCGGATACTCGGTCAGATCCAGCCAGGTGAATCGCAACACCTGCCAGCCCATCAGCGCGATCTCGTTCTGCTTGACCCGGTCTTTCTGGAAAACCTCCTGGTCGTGGTGGAAAGCCCAGCCGTCGGTTTCGATCGCCAGCTTGTCGGTGGGAAAGGCCACGTCGATCACGTACCGGCCCAGGCGATAATTGGCCTTCCAGCCGGTGATGCCGGCTTCCCTGAGCAGCTTGATCAACAGGCGTTCGGCCGCCGAGCGGGCGCCGTCGGCCGCTGCGGTGAGCAACCGGCGGGCGGCGGGGGAGCCGTGTCGGCCTTTGTTCCGCAAATGCGCCCGCCAGAGGTCATGCAGCTCGGTGTGGCGCTGCAGCGCACTGTCCATGAGCTTGGCGCCGCCGCCACGGCGGGCTGCGGCTTCCACGACCGTGAGCGGCAGCGCCGTCACTCGCAGGCCCCGGCGTTCCACGATGTCGTGCGGGTCGAGGTCACGCCTGCGGAGTTTGACGCCGTGCTGTTTTGGGTGATGGCCGGTTCTCGGGATCGTCACCTCAACGGTGTCCGGAGGGTATTTCGTGACCTCATGCCACCAGGCGGCGGCGAGTCCGCTCGCTACTGCGTTCGGACCTGCCGACCATACGGCTGCGCGGATGCGCGCCTCGTCGGTGAAGGGACGATCGTCGGCGAAGTAAACCCCGCGTGAGCAGCGGAGCCACTTCCCGGAGCGGACCCTGCGGTAGACCGCCTGCTTACTCAGACCAGCCTGCTGTGCCTGAGCCAGGGTGATCACGCCGTCATGGGCACGCAGATAGTCGTCGATCACACGGGATTGGACGCGCTGCCCTCGTCAAACGGTTCCCACCCCTGCGATTTGGGTGCGTTGAGTAACGGTGGGCGTTACCAAACGCACCGAAATCACTGGTGGTGTCACTCGATGCGGCGCAGGCGCATGCCGGCGGAACGCAGCTCGAGTGCAGCCAGGCCGCGAATGGCGCGCTGGTCCTGATTGCGCCACGCGCCAACGGGGTCATCGGACACCGCGGTGAGCTTGCCCAACGGGCGATTGGCCAGGGCCCGCAGCGCCAGGAGCTGTTCCCCGGCACTCGTCGAGGCCAGCGTGATCGCGGTCCACTTGCGCCGGAAGAACCGCACCCGCAAGAACAGCCACGGCATGGCCACGAACAGGATCGGCGCCGCGGCCACCGCCAGGGCCAACACCCAGGCCAGCCAGCTCGCCGTGCTGTCCAGGTTGTGGCCGGCGCCGGCGATGTCCAGCGCCGCCTCACTGGCAGCGCGCAACGGCTTGCTCAGCGTGTCACCGACCAGCGGAACATGGTCGGTGCTGTCGCCGGCAGAGCCCAGGTTGTCGGCAACCCCGTTGGCGCCGCTCTCCACCTGTCGGCCGACCTCGGCGATGGTCGCCACCGCTGAATGCACGGCCATCCCGACCAGAATCCACACCGCGATCCAGGTGATCACCGCCACATCGCTGAACAACTGGGCCAACAAGCGGCCGGGTCTGCTGGCATAGGGCAGGTACCGCGATCTCATGAGACCGATCCCAACACATAGGCTGGCCCAATGCGCCCTGCTCTGTCCGACTACCAGCACCTGGCCAGCGGCAAAGTCCGCGAGTTGTACCGCATCGACGACGACCACCTGCTGTTCGTGGCGACCGATCGCATCTCGGCTTACGACTACGTGCTCGACTCGCAGATCCCGGACAAGGGCCGGATCCTGACGGCCATGAGCGTGTTCTTCTTCGACCTGATTAGCGCGCCCAATCATCTGGCAGGCCCTCCCGACGATGAGCGCATTCCGGAGGAGGTGCTGGGCCGCGCACTGGTGGTGAAGCAGCTGAAGATGCTGCCCGTCGAATGCGTGGCCCGCGGCTACCTGACCGGCTCCGGGCTGCTCGACTACCAGGCTTCGGGTTCGGTGTGCGGTATCCCGCTGCCGCCGGGACTCGGTGAGGCGAGCAAGTTCGACGAGCCGCTGTTCACCCCGGCGACCAAGGCCGACATCGGCGAACACGACGAGAACATCTCGTTCGATCACGTGATCGAGCTGGTCGGACCGGTGTTGGCCAACCAGCTGAAGGAACGCACGCTGCAGACCTATATTCAGGGTGCCGACCACGCGTTGACCAAGGGCATCATCATCGCCGACACCAAGTTCGAATTCGGTGTCGACCAGGGCGGCACCGTGGTGCTGGCCGACGAGGTGTTCACCCCGGATTCGTCCCGGTACTGGCGCGCCGAGACCTATCGGCAGGGCGTGGTCCAGGACAGCTTCGACAAACAGTTCGTCCGTAACTGGCTGACCGGGCCGGATTCGGGCTGGGACCGCCGCGGCGACACCCCGCCGCCACCGTTGCCCGTGGAGATCGTGACGGCTACCCGGGACCGGTACATCGAAGCATACGAACGGATTTCGGGTCTGCGGTTCGCTGATTGGATCGGAGCATGAGCCAGTCCGTCCAGCCGCCCATCGCCAAGCGCGGCAATCACCGCCGCGAGCACCACGGAGACGTGTTCATCGACCCCTATGAATGGTTGCGCGACAAGGACAACCCCGAGGTGATCGCGCACCTGGAGGCCGAGAACGCGTACACCGATGCGGCGACAGCTCATCTGGAGCCGTTGCGGCAGAAGATCTTCGATGAGATCAAGGCGCGCACCAAGGAAACCGATCTCTCGGTGCCCATGCGTCGCAATGGTTGGTGGTACTACGCACGCAGCTTCGAGGGCAAGCAGTACGCGGTTCACTGCCGGTGTCCGATCGGTGATCCCGACGACTGGACCCCACCCGAACTCGACGAGGGCGCCGAGATCGCTGGCGAGCAAGTGCTTCTGGACGAGAATGTCGAGGCCGACGGCCACGAGTACTTCTCGCTCGGCGCGGCCACGGTGAGCCTGGACGGCAACGTTCTGGCCTACTCGGTGGACGTCAAGGGCGACGAGCGATACACCTTGAAGTTCAAGGATCTACGGACCGGTGAGCTCTACGACGACACGATCACCGGGATCGGCGCCGGTGGCACCTGGGCCGCTGACAGTCGCACGTTCTACTACACCACGGTCGATGACGCCTGGCGGCCCGACACCGTGTGGCGGCACCGGCTGGCGGCGGGCCTGCCGTCCGAGAAGGTCTATCACGAACCCGACGAACGGTTCTGGGTCGCGATCGGCCGCAGCCGCAGCGACAAGTTCTTGTTCGTAGCCTCGGGCAGCGCCGTCACCACCGAGGTTCGCTACGTCGATGCCCACGACCCGACCGCCGAGCTCACCACGGTGTGGGAGCGCCGGGATCTGGTGGAGTACTCCGTCGAGCACGCCGTGATCGGGGGTGAGGACCGCTTCCTGATCCTGCACAACGACGGCGCCGAGAACTTCATGCTGGTGGACGCGCCGGTCGCCAACCCGAGCGACTTCCGCACCGTGATCGAGCACCGGTCCGACGTGCGCCTGGACGGAGTCGACGCATTCGACGGTTTCCTGGTTGTCAGCTACCGCAGCGAGGCACTGCCGAAGATGGCGCTGTGGCCGCTGACCGCCGACGGCTACGGCACGCGCGAGGAGATGACCTTCGATTCCGAGCTGACCGCCGCGGGGATGGGTGGCAACCCGAACTGGTCCACCCCGAAGTTGCGCATCGGCGCGACGTCGTTCATCACCCCGGCACGCATCTACGACCTGGACCTCGCCACTGGTGAGCGCACACTACTGCGCGAGCAACCGGTGCTGGGCGGCTACCGGCCGGAAGACTATGTGGAGCGCCGGGATTGGGCGGTCGCATCTGACGGGGCTCGGATCCCGCTCTCCATCATTCACCGGGCCGGGCTGCAGTTCCCAGCGCCCGCGCTGATCTACGGCTACGGCGCCTACGAGTCCTGTGAGGACCCGCGGTTCTCGATCGCCCGGCTGTCGTTGTTGGACCGCGGCATGGTGTTCGTGATCGCGCACGTGCGTGGCGGCGGCGAGTTGGGCCGGCCGTGGTACGAGCACGGCAAGCTGCTGGAGAAGACCAACACGTTCACCGATTTCATCGCGGCCTCACGGCATCTCGTCGACACCGGGGTTACCCGACCGCAGAACCTGGTGGCCCTCGGCGGCAGTGCCGGTGGTTTGTTGATGGGCGCGGTGGCCAACATGGCCCCGGAACTGTTCGCCGGAATTCTGGCTCAGGTGCCGTTCGTCGATGCGTTGACGACGATCCTGGACCCGTCGTTGCCGCTGACGGTGACCGAGTGGGACGAGTGGGGAAATCCGTTGGAGGACCCCGAGGTGTACCGCTACATGAAGTCCTACACGCCCTACGAGAATGTGGCGGCCCAGGACTATCCGCCCATCCTGGCGATGACCTCACTCAACGACACCAGGGTGTATTACGTCGAGCCGGCCAAATGGGTTGCGGCCCTGCGTCACACGAAGACCGACGGGCACCCGGTCCTGCTCAAGACCGAGATGGTGGCCGGCCACGGCGGTCTGTCCGGACGCTACGAGCGGTGGAAGGAAGCCGCGTTCCAGTACGCGTGGCTGCTAGCCGCCGCCGACCGCGACAACTACGGCAGCGGCCAGGTAGACAGCCTCTTCGGCGGTCCGGGCACCTAACCGCGAAGTCATCGACTTCGGCGGGTCGGGCATCCTGGCCGCGTAGACGTTGGCCGGGAACATCGCCAGCATGAGCAGAAGCAGGCACACCGCGGCTGCGACGCGGGTGGGCGGGTAGAGCAATCCCGCCGCGCCGACCAGCTCCAGCACGCCGGTGACCGTCACCAGGAATGCCGGTGCGGGGAGAGCGGGCGGCACGATGGCGATCATGTCCCGCCGTAGCGGGTTGACGAAGTGTGCGATGCCCGTCATGGCGAACATCGCCGCCAGTCCCACTGCGATCGCCGCGGGCCAGGTGTCGACGTAGTCCACGCCGAGCAGGCCGGCCACCCAGGCGGCCGCGCTGCCGAGGATCAGGGTCAGGAAGACGGCCACAACGGCTCCTATCTTGTCGGTGTCTAGATTGACAACGCTACGCCCGATCTAGTCGCTGTCAAGATTCGCGATTAGGATGGCCTGCATGGGCTATCACCACGGCGATCTCAAAGCCGCGATCCTCACGCAGGCCGCCACCCTGGTGGCTGAGCGCGGAGCCGACGGCATCTCACTGCGCGAGCTCGCGCGCGCGGCCGGCGTCTCCCACGCCGCCCCCGCCCACCACTTCACGGACCGGCGCGGGCTGTTCACCGCGCTGGCCACCGAAGGGTTCGAGTTGCTGGCCACGGCCCTGACCGACGCCAGGCCACAATTCATCGATGCCGCCAAGGCCTATGTGCGGTTCGCCCTCGACCACCCCGGCCACTACGAGGTGATGTTCGACAAGTCGCTCTATGACGACACCGACCCTGGCCTGGTCGCCGCTTCGTCGGCGGCCGGGGCTGAACTGAACCGCGGCGTCGGGACCCTGGCCGACCCGAAGGCCGCCGCCGACCCGGCGGGCGCCGCGCTGGCGGCTTGGTCTCTGGTGCATGGCTTTTCGATGTTGTGGCTCAACGATGCGATCGACACCGCGGGCGATCCGATCGCCAGGGTGGAGAGTCTGGCCGCGATCCTGTTCGACGGGTAGGTCCGGTAGCGTCCCAAGCATGAGCCTCAAGGACATTCCGCTGACCACCCTCGACGGCACGCCGACGACACTGGCCCAACTGGCCGACGGCGCCGCACTGGTGGTCAACGTGGCCTCGAAATGCGGCTGACACCGCAGTACACCGCGCTGGAGAAACTGGCCCAGGATTACGCCGCGCGCGGGCTGACCGTCGTCGGCGTGCCGTGCAACCAGTTCATGGGTCAGGAGCCGGGCGCTGCCGAGGAGATCCAGAGCTTCTGCTCGTCCACGTACGGTGTGACGTTCCCCCTGCTCGCCAAGGCCGACGTCAACGGCGCCGAACGCCACCCGCTGTACGGCGAGCTGACTCAGGCCACCGACGCGGAAGGTCAGGCCGGAGACATCCAGTGGAACTTCGAGAAGTTCCTGGTGGCGCCGGACGGCACGGTGACCAACCGATTCCGCCCCCGCACCGAGCCCGACGCACCCGAGGTGATCGCGGCCATCGAGGCGGTACTGCCGGCCTGATCCCTGGCCCAATGGACACTCGGCGTCAGAGTGTTCGACACCGTCCCGTCATGTGACGTTGCCACACTGGCAGCGTGACCGGACAACTCATCGTCTCGATATCGCAGATCAGCGATCGCACGATGGCCGACATCGAGTCCTTCTGCGCCGAGCTCGACACCCGTGGCGTGCCCGTCTCGATGCTGGTGGCGCCGCGGCTCAAGGGCGGCTACCGGTTGGACCGCGATACCGAGACCGTGCAATGGCTGTCCCGGCGCCGCAGCGGCGGTGACGCCATCGTGCTCCACGGCTACGACGAAGCAGCGACCAAGAAGCGTCGCGGCGAGTTCGCCTCTTTGCCCGCCCACGAGGCCAACCTGCGGCTGATGGGTGCCGACCGGGTGCTCGAACACCTGGGCCTGCGCACCCGGTTGTTTGCCGCTCCGGGCTGGACCGTCTCGCAGGGCACTGTGACGGCTTTGCCGCGCAACGGCTTTCGGTTGCTTGCCGACTTGAACGGCATCACCGACCTGGTCCGTCAGACCACGACGCGGGCGCGGGTGGTCGGCATCGGCGAAGGATTTCTCTCCGAGCCGTGGTGGTGCCGGACCGTGGTGCTCGCGGCTGAGCGCACGGCGCGGCGCGAAGGAATGGTGCGGGTCGCGGTCGCTGCGAAGCACCTCCGCCGGCCGGGCCCCCGGCAGGCCATGCTGGATGCGATCGACCTGGCTTTGCTGCACCGGTGCGAGCCCACGATTTACCGGTGGCGAGGATTCTCGGCACTGACCGAGGCTGCCTGACACGCGCTAGTGTTGCGTCTCATGGCAGACGCCGATGTCATTGTCGTGGGGGCGGGTCTCGCCGGGTTGGTCGCCGCGTGCGAACTCGTCGAGCGGGGCCATCGCGTGCTGATCCTGGACCAGGAGAACGCCGCCAACCTGGGTGGACAGGCATTCTGGTCGTTCGGCGGACTGTTCTTCGTCGACAGTCCCGAACAACGCAGGCTCGGCATCCGGGACAGTCAGGAATTGGCACTGCAGGATTGGCTGGGCACCGCCGGGTTCGACCGGGCCGAGGATCACTGGCCCCGGGAGTGGGCACACGCCTATGTCGACTTCGCCGCCGGGGAGAAACGGAGCTGGTTGCGTGCCCGGGGACTGCAGACCTTCCCCCTGGTCGGATGGGCCGAACGCGGCGGTTACGGGGCTTTGGGACACGGCAATTCGGTGCCGCGCTTCCACATCACCTGGGGAACTGGCCCGGCGATCGTCGACGTCTTCGCCCGCCGGTTGGTAGGGGAGCCGCGGGTGCGGTTCGCCCACCGGCACCGCGTCGACGAACTCATCGTCTCCGACGGTGCCGTTGTCGGCGTCCGCGGTTCGGTGCTCGAGCCCTCCGACGCGCCCCGAGGGGCCGCCTCGTCGCGAAACACCGTGGGAGAGTTCGAGTTCCGCGCTTCGGCGGTGATCGTGGCCAGCGGCGGCATCGGCGGCAACCATGATCTGGTGCGCAAGAACTGGCCGGCCCGCATGGGCCGGGTGCCCGAGCAATTGCTCAGCGGCGTACCCGCACACGTC
>Ga0182746_1001950_pt1 | contig 16812 bp, 15 predicted proteins | sample eDN3rd30CBELigOP_FD_128881 | JGI IMG/M metagenome (GOLD analysis project Ga0182746, IMG submission 128881) | Enriched Organic Plus compost microbial communities from Emeryville, California, USA - eDNA 3rd pass 30_C BE-Lig OP (version 2) (version 2) ... | reverse complement strand
GACGCCGCCCACCCGATGTATCCGGTCGGAGCCAACGGCGGGTCGCAGGCCATCCTCGACGCCGCCGCACTGGCCGACGAACTGGCAGCCGGCCGTGGCCTGGCCGGCTATGAGGCGCGCCGCGTCCCGGAAACGGCGGCAGTGGTGTACGCCAACCGTGAGATGCATGTCGGCGACCCACACGATCTGGGTCGCGTGACCGCCACATATCGAAAAAACACCCTGGCCGACAGGAGTTCCCGATGAATGGACGAACGAACGCGAGCTTTGTCCTGGTACCCGGCGCGTGCCACGGCGGATGGTGCTTCGACGACCTGGCCGCTGCGCTGCGGGCCGAGGGCCACGGGGTGACGACGCCGACCCTGACCGGTGTCGCCGAGCGCGTCCACCTCGCTCATGCCGGCGTCAACCTCGACACCCACATCACCGACGTACTCGCCGAGTTCGACGCGCACCGCGTCACCGACGCGGTACTGGTCGGACACAGCTACGGCGGCATGGTGATCACGGCGGTTGCGGACCGCGTCCCGGATCGCGTGGGTGCGCTGGTGTATTTGGACGCGTTCGTGCCACGCGACGGCGAGTCCTGTTGGTCGCTGACCAATGACGAGCAGCGCCAGTGGTACATCGGGGTCGACGCGACCGGATACGGCGTGCCCCCGATGCCCTTCTTCGATGAGCGTGCAACTTCCCATCCTCTGGCGTCCCTGTTGCAACCGGTCCGCCTCGGCGATGAGCCACCGGGGATTCGCCGGATCTACGTCTATGCCAAGCGATGGCCGACGGAGTCGCCGTTCGCCCCGACCTACGAACGGCTCCGCAGCGACCCGGGATGGACGACGTATGCCCTCGACGGGGCACACAACCTCATGCGGGATAACCACACTGATCTCGTTCGCATCCTGACCGACGCCGCCGGTCGGTAGACCGCTAGCCTGTCCTCGTGCCGTCGCCACGTCCGATCGTGATCGGTCAGGTGACGTCGCTGACCGGTCCGAATTACATGGGTCTGGAGAACCGGGACGGCGCACAGCTCGCGGTACGTCAGCTCAACGACCGCGGTGGTCTGCTCGGCCGCCGGGTGGAGCTAAGAGTCGAGGATGACGCGAGTCTCCCGACAGGTGCGGTTGACGGATATCACCGGCTGGCCGACCAGGAGGTCACTGCTGTCGTCGGCACCTCGTTCTCCAATGCGAGCTTGGCGGTCCTGCCGCACACCGACGATCGCAAGGTCGTGTATGTGTCGACAGGAGCCGCGCACACCCAGGTCGATCCCGTACGCCCGTACGTGTTCATGACGCCACCGACCGGGCGGCTGGTCGCCGCGCAGCTGCTGAGGTATTTCCGTGAACACGGCCTGTCCAGAGTCGCTGTGGTCTTCGATTCCGACAGCGTGTTCAATCGCGAGGCATGGGCGACGCAGGCAACCATGCTGAGTGAATTCGGAATCGAGGTTGTCACAGTCGAATCCGTCAAGGTCGACACTCGGGACTTCGGCCCGACTGTGGCGGCGATCGCCGACAGTGGCGCACAGGCCCTGATGGCGTGGGTCACCGGACCCCCGGCGACCGGACTGGCACTCGCGTTTCGCTCAGCGGGCCTGAACATTCCGATGGTCGCCGGAATCGGTGCCGCCAGTCCGGCTTTCGTGGACGAGGTCGGCCCCCGGGCCGATGGCATCATCGTGGCGGCGTCCCTGGTGGGGGTGGAGCGAGACCTGCCCCCGTCGGCGATCCGCGCTGTGATCGCCGACCTGACCGAACCGTTCGAGCGCAGTCACGGTGCGCCACCGTCACAATTCGCGGTAGATGGGTACACCGCCGTCACACTGATCGCGGCGGCCCTCGGCGCGGCAGGCGACGACGCTCCTCAAGCCGTCCAGCAGGCGATGGAATCCCTGACCTGCCTCACCCCGGAGGGTGAATATCACTTCACGCCCACCGATCATTCCGGACTCAGAACCCACGACGTGGCCGTCGCAGTCATCCGAGATGGCCGGTTTCGCCTGACCCCGTGGTCCTACGCGGAACTGCGCCGACACCTGAGGTAAGGCCTGCCCGGCTCAGTTGGTCGCGGATGACCTCGGGCCGGGTGCTGATCGCGCCGATATAGCCGTCGGGACGCACCAACACGTAGGAGCCGACGGATACGTCGTAGTCGGCACCCGGAGTGAGCCGCACCTGCGGGATCCCGAAATCGACTGGCTCGGTGTCGAATTGCAGCACGGTCCAGTGCGGGCCGCGAAACACGTCGAACAACCGACGGCCATCGGGCAACAGACCGTCGGGTGCCCGGTCGCCGGGTTGCAGTCCGTCGAGGCACGCATCACCGGCCGCCAGTGGACCGCCCCGGTAGCTGACGTCCAACTGGTGGATCGCGGCCGGCGCCGGCCCGGTCCCGCCGAACCCCTGGCGATGTAGCGCACCGCTGAGTTGCAGTACCTCGGCGGCAACGGGCAGGCGTTCGGCCTCATAGCTGTCCAGCAGCTCAGCCGGCGCTCCGCCCAGGACCGCGGCCAGTTTCCAGCCGAGGTTGTAGGCGTCCTGCACCCCGGTGTTGACGCCCTGCCCTCCGGCGGGTGAGTGCACGTGGGCGGCATCGCCGGCGAGGAACACCCTGCCGATCCGGAATTGCTGCGCCAACAGGAGATTCACCCGGTACAGCGAGATCCACCGCAGGTCCGACAGGATCACGTCGCGACGGCCCGATCGCTGTGCCAGCTCCGACTGCATACCCTCGGGGGTCAGTGCGGGCGGGTCCTCCCCCGGCGCCATCGTGACCACCAGCTGGTAATGGTCACTGCCGGGGAGGTTCCACAGCGAGAACCGCCGCGACTGATCGCCATCACGGGTCAACAGATGACAGCACCGGCCGTCGAGTCCGCTGACCCGCACGTCACCGACGATGATGCGTTCCGCAGTGAGCGCTCCGCCGATGAACTCCACACCCGACACCTTGCGTACCGTGCTGCGGCCACCGTCGGCGCCGACCAGGTAATCGGCGCGGATCCGCCCGCGGTTGGTGTCCACCGTGACGCCATCGTCGTCCTGCGTGAAACCGGTTACCTCGGTGCCGAATTCGATCGTGCCGCCGAGCTCGGCGAATCGGGCGGCCAGGATCTGGTCGGTGCGCCATTGCGGGATCAGCCAGGTGTACGGATACGGCACCGTCGGCGTCGGTTGCAACTCGGGCAGCCCGAGCAGTTCGTAGACCGGCTTCTCCCACACCACCTCGGCGCCGCGGTACAGCCGCATGGGTGGAAAGGACTCACCGGCGGCCAGCACCGCGCCGATCACCCCGAGGTCGTCGAACACCTCCAATGTCCGAGGCTGCAGCCCCTTGCCGCGCGAGCCGGGAAACAACGTCGCCGCCTTGTCCAGCACCCGGGTCGGCACACCTCGACGAGCCAGTTCGATGGCCAAGGTGAGCCCGGTCGGCCCGGCGCCGGCAATCACGACCGTCATCGACCCGCACGTCCGAGCAGCACCAGCAGCACCTCGTCGATCAACCGGGTACTGAACGCCGCGTCGACCGGCAGGTCCAGATGCATTTGGCGCAGGATCATCGCCTCGGCAACATCGTGAATGAGCTCGGCGTCGGAGTCAGCGGCGATGTCACCCCGGCCGATGGCCCGGTGCAGCGCATCGTGGAAGGGCGAGAGCTCTTCTTTGGCCAGGTGCTCGCGGATGGCCTCCGCCAGTTGTGCGTCGTGCCGCATCAGCGCCGCGAGCTCCGCGGTCACCCGAGTCAGCGGGTCGGCCACATCCACGGCGACCGCATCCATGACGGCGAACAGGTCGCTGCGCAGCTGCCCGGTATCCGGCACGGCGGCATTGCGGGCGGCATCCGCAGCGTCCAGCGTGGCGCGCACCAGCTGGGCCTTGTTCGGCCACCGGCGGTAGATGGTGGCCTTGCTGGCACCCGCCCGAGTGGCGACGGCGTCCATCGTCAGCGCCTGATATCCCCGCTCCGCCAGCAGTTCGGCCGTCGCGGCCAACACCGCATTTTCACGCTCCATGCCTCGAACCATGGCCGAAGTGTACGAAACCGTTTCGTTCACTTCAAATGAATATCTTGTTGCCCGGGACAAAACTGCAACACGTTTCAGTTCTGCGGTCTTGATCGTTTAGGCTGGCCGCGTGCCAGCAGCATCTTCACAACCCGCGATCGACGGGTGGTTCGCCACCGACGACGCCGGTGCCACCCACCTGATCGGCGGCAAGTGCACCCAGTGCGCTACCTACGTGTTCCCGCCGCGCGAGAACAACTGCCCCAACCCGGCCTGCGACAGCGACACCCTTGACCTGGTTCCGCTGTCCCGCCGCGGGAAGGTGTGGAGCTACACCGAGAACCGGTATCTTCCGCCGTCGCCGTACCCCAAGACCGACCCGTTCGAGCCGTTCGCGATCGCCGCGGTGGAACTGGCCGAGGAGGGCCTGATCGTGCTCGGCAAGGTCGTCGAAGGCACCCTCGCCGCCGACCTCAAGGTCGGCATGGAGATGGAGCTGACCACCATGACGCTCTACACCGACGACGAGGGCGTCGAGCGCACCACCCACGCCTGGAGGGTTGCGGACGCGAGGAGCAAGGAGGGCACAGCCTGATGAGTCCAGAGCCTTTGTACATCCTCGGCGCCGGTATGCATCCCTGGGGCAAATGGGGACGCGACTTCACCGAGTACGGCGTCGTCGCCGCCCGCGCTGCCCTGGCCGAGGCCGGGCTGAACGCGCAGCAGATCCAGTTCATCGCCGGCGCGGACACCATCCGCAACGGCTACCCCGGCTTCATCGCCGGGTCGACGTTCGCCCAGAAACTCGGCTGGAACGGCGTGCCGGTCTCGTCGTCGTATGCGGCGTGCGCGTCGGGTTCCCAGGCACTGCAGAGCGCCCGCGCCCAAATCCTGGCCGGTTTCTGCGATGTCGCGCTGGTGATCGGTGCCGATACCACGCCCAAAGGCGCGTTCGCGCCCGTCGGCGGTGAGCGCAAGAACGATCCCGACTGGCAGCGCTTCCACCTGCTCGGTGCGATGAACCCGGTGTACTTCGCCCTGTTGGCCCGGCGCCGGATGGATCTCTACGGCGCCACCGCCGAGGACTTCGCCCAGGTGAAGGTGAAGAACTCCCGCCACGGTCTGCAGAACCCGAATGCGCGCTACCGCAAGGAATCCGCGATCGAGGACGTTCTGGCCAGCCCTGTCGTGTCCGACCCGCTGCGCCAGCTCGACATCTGCGCCACCTCCGACGGCGCTGCCGCGCTGATCGTCGCCAGCGCCGACTTCGCGCGCAAGCACCTCGGCTCACTCGAAGGTGTGCCGTCGGTCCGAGCCATCTCGACCGTGACGCCGCGCTACCCGCAGCACCTGCCCGAATTGCCGGACATCGCAACGGATTCCACCGCTGTGGTGGCCGCCCCGGAGCGGGTGTTCAAGGACCAGATCCTCGATGCGGCCTACGCCGAAGCCGGCATCGGTCCCGAGGACGTGAGCCTGGCCGAGGTCTACGACCTGTCCACGGCGCTGGAACTGGACTGGTACGAGCACCTGGGCCTGTGCGCCAAGGGTGAAGGCGAGCAACTGTTGCGGTCTGGCGCCACCACCATCGGTGGCCGCGTCCCGGTCAACCCGTCGGGCGGCCTGGCCTGCTTCGGTGAGGCCATCCCGGCCCAGGCCATCGCGCAGGTGTGCGAGTTGACCTGGCAGCTCAAGGGTCAGGCCACCGGCCGGCAGGTCGAGGGGGCGAAGGTTGGCGTGACCGCCAACCAGGGCTTGTTCGGCCACGGTTCCTCGGTGATCGTCGCCCGGTAGAAAATGACGGTGTGAGCGAAACCGTCGTCGTCCGCGTCAAGCCCGGCAGCCGCAAAGGCCCGCTGGTTGAGGTCGACGACGACGGTGCGCTCACCCTCTACGTTCAAGAGCGTGCCGTCGACGGCAAGGCCAATGACGCCGTCACCAAACTGCTGGCCCAACATCTAGGCGTGCCGCGCAGTCGCGTGGAGTTGATCTCCGGAGCGACTGCGCGGCTCAAGCGTTTTCGGGTCAGCTGATGTTGCGGTTCCACTCCAGCCAGCCGACACCGCAGCGTCCGTCGGCGGTACGCACCTTCGCCCAGGCGCGAGGGAACTGGCTGACGCGGCCGTCGGGCGCCACGAGCAAAACCGGTGCATGCCCCTGAATGTCGACCGTCGCTTCGATGCCACCGGGTTGAAGTCTCAGCGTCGTCGATACCGGCAGGTCGTCGGATCCGAGCGAGTACTCGGCGGTCACCGACTGCAATTCGACGAGCGGTTCATCCGCGCGCTGCGAATAGCCGATGCCGATCGGTGGCATCCCCGGGATCCGGATGTCAACGCCGTGCAAATGGCTTCCGTCGTCGAGGTGGATGGCGCTCCACACCCAGTTCATCGACCACCAGTCCCGCACACCCCACGAGTGGTCGCGCTGGCCCGCAACGGCATCGACGGTGTGGGTCTGATCGCCGATGATCACCGTCCCCGACACCGTGCACGGAATCTCGTAACGCGGGGTGATCCGGTACTGGTACGGAACGCCCGCGGTGCGCCAGGTCAGGTCCAGCGTCACCGAGATGGCCTCTCCAGACTCGCCACGCAGCAAGGCCGACGGATCATCGAAAGCCTGGCCGGTGCCCGTGGCGGTCAGGCGGTAGATCTCGAGCGGTTCGTCCGGGTGCAGGTTCAACTCGACGCCCTCGCCCTTGACCGACGTCGGATCAGCCGGCGAGGCGTGAAAGTCGTTGAGCGCCACGGTCGGCATCCCCGGGCCGCAGAACAACACGTTGACCCAGGCGGTGTCCCGGTTGGGCATCAGCCCCAGCCGGACCCAGCCGCCCAACCCCGCCTCGGCGTCGACGAAGTCGAAGTACCAGCTCTCGTTCCACAGCTCCTCGTCGGTGGGTGTATGCGCGAACTCGTCCTCGACCGCGGGCACCAGCGGTTCCGGAAGCGCCGGTGGCGCAAGCACATCCAGTGCGTTGGTATCCAGGACGTGGCTGCAGTGCCGGTCGAGCATGGTCATGAACATCTGGTCACCGCGTTCGGTGCGTTCCACCAGCATCGAGGAGATGATCGCCATCATCACGCCGAAGAAACTCTGCCGCCGTACCCCCTCACGCACCTGCCCCAGTGTCAACGCCGAGTCCGGTCCGAGGGCCTGGTGATAGGCGGTCAGTAACTCGTCGTAGTGGGCACGGCGCTGCTCGACGGGCAGAGCGCAGCCGATGAAATAGGCGACGTCGGTGAACGCCGGCCCCCGGGTCACGGTCTGCCAGTCGACCACCGTCAGTGCGCGGTCCGCGCCCGGGCCGCCGAACAGCATGTTGTCGAGTCGGTAGTCACCGTGCACGAGACCGTGTGGCCGCTGAGGCGCGCCTTCGTCGGCGAGGTAGGCATCAAAGCTCTCGACGAGACGCTCGCACACCTGCCGCTGCTCCGGCGTGATCAGCTCCGCGTAGCGGTCGACGAACGCTGCGTAGAGGCCGCTGATGAGAGCCTGGTTGACCGGCGCCTCCCGGTTGAGCCATTCGGCTCGGTCCAAAGCCTCGGCGCCCGCCTTCGATCCGTGGATGCGCCCCAGCTCGGTGAGCGCCACGGCGGCCTGTTCGGCTGTCGCACCGCGGATCTCATCACCGACCACAGCGGGTACGGCATCTCCGAGCAACAAGTCGAAGGCGCCGGTCTCCGTGTCGATCGCGGCGTGGTAGCAGGGCGCCACCGGCCCGGGTGCCAGGGCAGGCGCGATGTCGGCATAGAACCGGACCTCGCGCTCGTAGAGGCCCAACGCCAGTCCGGTCTGTCGGCTGCTGGGGTCGGTGGCGGCCACCTTGAGCACCACCGACGCCGGCCCACTGACCTGCTCGGCCGAACTCGCCGCATACTCCAGGGACACGCGGTAGCACTCGCTCATCTGGCCCGTTCCGATCCGCTCGAAACTGAATCCGCTGACCTGGCCGGCGCCCAGGGCGGCGGTCAGCCAGTCGCAGGTCAGGTCTTCGGGACGGTCGAGTACGGCGGTCTGAGTCGGTTGCACACAGGCAACCTAGCAGTGTTCCGCATCACACATGACAGGTGTCAACTAATGATGTGCTGCCGTGGCATGGCCGTGGGCGCAAGCGCCCGGTGGGGTGGCCGGGACGTCCAACGCGGGATTACGGTCGAAGAACCCGAACGGCTTGAGCCAGAACGACACCACGTCCACCGGCATCACCGGCCAGTCCTCGGGCCGGGTGATGTGGTGGATGCCGAATACGTACCACAGCACCACATCGGTGTTGTCGATCGACCTGTCGGCCTTCGTCCACTCACCCAGTCCGGTATCGGTCACCGACTGGTTGACGAACTCCCCCGCCGGCCAGCGTTCATCGGCCCGGTTCGGTGTCACCCACAGCGTGTGGGCGATGACATTGGCGCGTTGAATCACCGGCGACGACGGATCGAACATCGCCGGAATGGCCCCGGTGGGCACGAGCTTGTAGGACGGGTGCGTACCGAGGCTGTTGACGACGTTGGTGTTGACCACCTTCCACGCCCGCTGGGTGGCGAAGTTGACGTCCTGCTTGCCCTCCAGCTCGGTGCGCAGCGCCTGATTGTGCACCACCAGCGACAGCCCGTATGGATTGTCCGGACCGATGGGCTCGGCGTACGACTCGGTCATGTAAACCGTGTTGTCGGTGCCGTCGACGTCGAGGTCCAGCCGGGCGATCAGAAAGTGCTGATGAAACGGTGCATACGTACGCTCGTCGACCAGCGTGCCGTTCTTCGGTGTGGGCCCTTCGGGGAACGGTGTGGTGACCATGATCCCGGTGGCGCGCACCTCGCACTCGATGTTGCCGTCCTGGTAGAGACGCCAGTACACCAGGTACTCATAGTTGGCCACCGTGACGTGGAACGACAGGGTGAGCCTGCGCATACGGCGCACCTCTGCGCCCGCATCGTGATCGACGTGCTTCCACAGCACGGCGTTGTCTTCCTCATGGATACAGATCGCGTTGTTGATCGTGTACGGCTCACCGGCGCTGTTGTGCAAAACCGCGTCCAGATAACGGATCTCACCGAGACAGTCGCAGCCGAGCTCAAGTGAGGTGGTCATGAAGCCCAGACCCCACTCACCGATGTCGAACGCCGTCCGACGGTAGTGGTCGACCGAGGAATCCCGGTACGGGACCACCATTTCGGCGAACGACATCCTATGTGCCACTGAGCGGTTCACGTCACCGTCGCGGTACCGCACGGTGTGCAGCGTCATCCCTTCGCGATGGTTGAACCCGACCCGAAGCGACCAGTTCTGCCACTGCAGCAGGTTGCCGTCCAAGCTGAACGACGGACCCTGCGCCTGTGTGATCTCCAGGGGCCTGAGGGGTTCCCGGCGGGATGCCGCACGGATCCGTTCCGGAATGTGATGTGGCACGTATTCGCCCATGACGTCCGGTTTTTCGTTGCTGCCGTCATCTTCGACCCGCAGCACCTCCATGGTGTTGACGTCGATCACGCAGTGCAGGCCGCTGATTGGATGGGCGTATGGATTGGCGCCCGCGGCCTGCTTGTACCAGGTGTCCGACCAGCCGATCCGCCGGTCCCGATATTCGGGCGGCGCGACGGCGTCGCCGTAGGTCCAGGTATCCATGAACACGTTGTCGAGGTCGGTGATGCCGCGTCTGGCCAGCGCGGCGATCACATCAGGATGGCGGCGCAGCACCTCGTCGCATTCGGTGAACTCGTCGACGGTGAAGTTGGCCTGCACGCCCGGCACGTGGTCGAAGGTCTCCAGCCGGTCATCGGTCAGCGACACCACACCCTTGTAGGTGGCATTCGCCGATCGGTCCAGACAGATGACCGCCGCCTTCCGGGCCGGTGTCGCACCGCCGTCTTCGAAGTCGGCCAACTCGGCCTTCGACGGTTCAGCGAGTTCCACCGAGGCGATCCGCCAGCCCGCGTCCACTCCGCGCTCACGCCGCAATATCGCTGCCACCGCGCGAAACTCGTCGGCGGACAGCGGATCCAGGGGGTAATCCACGTCAAATACGCAACCACACACCGAGGAGTCCGTGCGGCAAATCGCTCAGAGTGAAGCGACGAACTCAGTGCTCGGCGAGGGTGAACCCTTCCCACGCCTTCCGCCGGACCGCCCTCGGGTCGTATTCGACCCGAGGCCTGCGGTCGAACACGAACACCGCACGGTCTTCGCTGTCGTAGGCCGGCCACCCCGGACCCGGTTCGCCGGTCCTGCTGAACTCACGCCATCGCCGCTGCACGTCACGGCTGACGCGCCGGGCCGACGCGCGGTCGCCCACGGCCGTCAACAGCGCACCGTAACTCGTGTGATACGTGTCGAACACCGCGAGCAGCTCCATCGCGTGCGTCGCCCCCAGCCCTGCCCAGTGCAACGTGCGCGGCGCGTAGTCATAGCGGTACACATAGGTGGGTGCGTGCCGACTGTGGGCCTCGGCGATCTGCCAGGTGGCCGAGGCGAACGCGAAATCGCCGCCGAGCTGCACGCAAGCCGCGCTGCTCGGATAGTCCGGGTACGCCGCGACGATGCGGCGGCGCTCCTCGGGATCGGTACGGGCGAACAACTTCTCGATCATCGGTTCATTTGTCGGCAGCAGCTGCAAGAAGCGGGTGAACAGCCTGCCCTCGTCGGCATTGTTCCCGACGATCAACGGCACCCGGTGTGCAGTGCCCTCGGCCATCGCCGTCACGGGGTCGATCGGCAGATAGTCGGTGCCGAACGTCGGACCGACCGGAAACGCGCCGGGCATCTCGGTCTGGCCGCGCATGATCAGCGTTTCCAGGGCCCGGCCCAGTTCGGCGGGGCGCGCGGACATCAGCGCAGCGGCCGCCGATCCGCCGTCGGCAGTGAGCATTTCGGCGAGCTGATCCGCGAGCCGGGCCGCGGCGTCGGCGGAGCTGACCATCCCGCTGGCCGGGCTCTCGGAGATCACGCGGGCAAACAGTCCTTCGGCCTCGGGCACCGCGAGCAGGGTCGCGACCGCGTGGGCGCCCGCGCTCTCCCCGAAGATCGTCACGTTGTCCGGGTCCCCGCCGAACACCGCCACGTTGTCCCGGACCCAACGCAGTGCCAGCACCAAATCCCGCAGGAACAGGTTGTCCTCGATCGGATGCTCCGGCGTCGACAGCGACGACAACTCGACGCATCCCAGCATGCCGAGCCGGTAGTTGACCGAGACGAACACGCAGCCGCGGCGGGCCAGCGCGGCGCCGTCGTACACCGGTGTTGCCGAGCTGCCCAGGATGTAGCCGCCGCCGTGCACGAAGAACATCACCGGCAGTGGCTCGTCGGAGTCCGGTTTCTCCGGTGCCACCACGTTGAGAGTCAGGCAGTCCTCGCTCATCGGCTGGTGCTTGCCGAGGCCCACGAGCGTGTAGCGCCGTTGCTGGGGCGCGCAGTAGCCGAAGCCGTGGCAGTAACGGACGCCGGGCCACGGCTCGGCAGGCTCGGGCGCGCGCAGTCGCAGGCGCCCGACCGGCGGTTTGGCGTAAGGGATGGAACGCCAACGGTGTACGCCGTCGCGAGTGAACCCCTCGACGATCCCGGTACTGATCTTTGCCCGGACAGTCCGCTCGTGCATGTGACGACCGTATCGAACAACACGATTGGGGGCGGAGACGCGGTGGGCGTGACACGCGACCGCTAGCCTTGCCGGTATGCGAATCGTTGTGACTGTTGGGGCTGCTGCGCTTTTGGCAGCGCTCGTAGCGGCCTGCTCGCCGGGAGGAGGGCACGAGACGCAACCGAACTCGCAGCCCCGGATGTCGATGCCGGCGGGTGCCCCACACACCAAGATCACCACGACCACCACGACGACGACCTCGCCGCTGCCGACCACGGCCCCGGTCCCCGGCACCCCGATGAACCGGGTGATCAAGTGGGTCGAGGCGGGCACGCCTGCCGATCCGTCCGGCTTCCATACCGCAACGCGTCAAGGACAATCCACCGATCTCGGCGACGACATCGCCTTCGTCGCCCCGTCGGGCAAGGCCCGCTGCGCCACCGACAAGAACGTCGAAGGCCAATTGGCGTGCCTGATCCAGGCCGACGGCCTGCCCTCCAAGCCCGCCGACGTCGAGGGCCAGTGGATCCCCGGCTGGGTGGATTTCGCCGGCGAGACCGTGGACATCGGCTCGCTGCACGGAGATCCGGGCCGGTTCAACTACGGCGACGGTGCACAACTGCCCGCAGGCAAGTCACTGGCCTTCGGCGACTACCGGTGCCGGGGTGACGACTCCACGCTGGTGTGCGTCAACTACGCGCACCAGTCGGCAGTGCTGCTGAGCTCCTCGGGGGTAGAACCACTGGGCTGCCTCAAGCCGGTCCCACCGCCGGTCGGCGTGGGACGTCAGCTCGGCTGCACACCCGACTAACGCCAACCGTCGGCGGCCTTCGCGGCCTGCAAGAGCACGTCACACAACTGCCGCAGTTCGTCGGCCCCGGCGCCCTCGTCGACCGCGGTCGCGACATCCTCGGCCGCACATCGCACCTGAAACACCCGGTCGGACAATTGGGCTGCCTCGTCCGCACTGAGCACCACCGAGTCCGGAGCCAGTGAGGTGCCCTTCACCATGGCGCGTTGTTCGTAGGCCCGCTGCCGGCAGGACTGCCTGCAGTACTGACGACGCCGGCCCATCTGCGCATCAGCCACCTCACGCCCGCACCACCGACACGGCTGTGGACGGTTCCTTCTGTGGTGGTGCGCCATGGGTCCTGACTGTAGACTGCCCGACGCCGCGACCCGCGTATCATCGATGGTCGAGTCGGGAACTTCGCAACGCTGTGCTGCGTTGATACATCCGGACAAACGCCGAACAAGGAGTGTTGACGATGGCTGATCGCGTCCTGAGAGGCAGTCGCCTCGGAGCCGTGAGCTACGAGACCGACCGCAACCATGACCTGGCGCCGCGTCAGGTCGCGCGCTACCGCACCGAGAACGGCGAGGAATTCGACGTTCCGTTCGCCGACGATGCCGAGATCCCCGGCACCTGGCTGTGCCGCAACGGCCTCGAGGGCACCCTGATCGAGGGTGACGTGCCGGAGCCCAAGAAGGTCAAGCCGCCGCGCACCCACTGGGACATGCTGCTGGAGCGTCGCTCCGTCGAAGAGCTCGAGGAGCTGCTCAAGGAGCGCCTCGACCTGATCAAGACCAAGCGTCGCGGCAGCTGAGCCGAACACAAAAACCGCGGCCATTGCCCTGTGGGCATGGCCGCGGTTTTTTGCGTCGGCTACTAGTTGCGCACCACACCTCTGGCGCGGTCGAGACGGCCACGGATACCCCACTCCGCCACCTTGAACATCGCCTCGCGGATGTTGGAACCACTCATCTTGGAGACACCGAGTTCGCGTTCGGTGAAGGTGATCGGCACCTCGACGACCTTGAATCCGTTGTTGATCGCACGCCAGGTCAGATCGATCTGGAAGCAGTAGCCCTTGGAGTCGACCGCCGACAGGTCGATCTTCTCCAGTACCTCACGCCGGTAGGCGCGGTACCCCGCGGTGATGTCGTGGATTCCGACACCCAGCAGCAACCGTGAATAGGTGTTGGCGGTCTTGGACAGCACCAGCCGTCGCACCGGCCAGTTGCGCACCGTGCCGCCGGACACGTACCGCGAACCGATGGCCAGGTCCGCTCCGGCGTCGACCGCGTCCAGCAGCCGGTTGAGTTCCTCGGGGGCGTGGCTGCCGTCGGCGTCCATCTCGACGAGCACGGAGTATCCGCGACCCAGGCCCCAGGCGAAACCGGCCAGGTAAGCCGCACCGAGACCCGCTTTGCTGGTCCGGTGCATCACGTGCACGCGATCGGGGTCGGCCAGCGCCAGCTCGTCGGCCAGCTGGCCGGTGCCGTCGGGGCTGCCGTCGTCGACGACCAGGATGTGTACCTCCGGGCAGGCGTGGTGCACCCGCCCGACGATGAGCGGCAGGTTCTCCCGCTCGTTGTAGGTGGGAATGATCACCAAGGTGCGCTGACTCGGGCGTTCACCGTCCTGGGGGCGCGCTCCGTCACCAGGGACTGTCATGTGGCTCCTTCATCGTCGCGGGCCTTCGCCGGTGCGACGCCTCAACATTCTTTGCACGAACCCTCCATTGTGCAGTATTGCGGCAACGAGTGTCCCAATACCAATCGTGACCAGCACCACCTGCAGGACGGGCCCCCACCTGGTGGCCGGCGTCAGATCTGATTTCAGCCTGATCTGGCTGTCCAGATAGGCGGGCTGGAAGAACTCCGTGCGGGCCAACTCCCGCCCGTCGGGAGCGATCATCGCACTGATGCCGGTGGTCCCGGCGACCACCAGGTACCGGTCGTGCTCGACGGCCCGCAGTTTGCCGAACGCCAACTGCTGGGCGCTCATGTTCTCGTCGAACGTCGCGTTGTTGGTGGGCACCGTCAGCACCTGGGCGCCGCTGAGCACCGATTCTCTGGCGGCCCGATCGAAGATCACCTCCCAGCAGGTGGTCACCCCGATCGGCACGCCGGCCGCATGCACGACGCCGTTGCCCTCACCCGGAACGAAGTAGCCGGCCCGGTCGGCGTACGACGACAGGTGTTTGAAGAAACTGCGCCACGGCAGGTATTCACCGAACGGTTGCACGATCTTCTTGTCGTGCCGCTCGCCCGCTCCGTGTTCGGGATCCCAGACGATCACGGTATTGGTGGCGACCGGGTTGTCCGCGGTGTAGCCGTCGGCCTTGGTGACCGTGCCGACGAGGATCGGCGCGCCGATCGCATCGGCCGCTGCGGTGATCTGCGCCGCGGCATCGGCGTTGGCCAGCGGATCGATGTCGGAGGCGTTCTCCGGCCACACCACGAACATCGGCTGTGGGGCCCTGCCTGCCCGTACATCGTCGGCCAGCCGCTGCGTCTCCTTCACGTGGTTGTCGAGCACCGCGCGGCGCTGGGCGTTGAACTCAAGTCCGAGACGGGGCACGTTGCCCTGGACTGCGGCCACGGTGACGGACTGCTCGTCGCCCGCGCCGGTTCCGGAATGGCGGACCTGCGGCCACAGCAGTGCGGTGGACAGCAGCACCACCGTGATGCTCAGACCCGGCAGCATGACCGCGGGGGCCGGGAAGCCCGGCTTGTGCCCGTGATGCCACCACTGCACGATCTCGTACGCCAGGAGGGTGATGCTGAAGCCCACCAGCGCCACCGCGAGCGACAGCAACGGCGCGCCGCCCCAGCGTGCCAGCGCCAGCAGCGGCCCATTGGTCTGACCGAATGCCAGAACGCCCCAAGGGAATCCGCCGAAAGGCACGCTTGATTTGAGCCACTCCTGAGTGCCCCACAGCGCGGCGAACCACAGCGGCCACCCTGGCAGTCGCCTGACCACCACAGCCGCGAGACCGAAGAGTCCGCAGAACAGCGCCTCCATGGCCGCCAGGGCCAGCCACGGAACCGCACCGACCAGACCGCTGATCCAGGGCAGCAAGGGGATATAGAACGCCAGGCCGAACAGGAATCCGTAGCCGAAGCCGCCGGCGCGGGTGGTGGAGCGCAGGGTCAGCACCCAGCCGATCAACGCCAGCCCGATGAAGGCCGCCCACCACCAGCCGGTCGGCGGATAGCTCAGGCACAACGCGAGCCCGCCGGCAACCGACGCGCTCAACTGCGCCCACCGCACAGCCGTGGCCCGGCCGAACCGCGACGCCCACGCCGCCACGACGGACCAGCGGTCGGGCGTGCCGGCCGCGGTCAGGCGATAGTCGAGCTCTTCGGGTTCCTCGTCGGGATCGATGTCGGCCACCGGATCCCCGGTGACGTCCTCGTCCAGTTCCTCGAAGGACCCGTCATCGAGTGCATCGAGTTCGGCGAGTTCGTCATCCTCGATGGCGGGGATCACGTCTGTGGTCTCATTCTGTGCCGGCCGCGGGCGGCCGAAACGGTCTGCGTTTAGCCGCGGACGGCCCGTCTTGTCTCTGGGACGGTCACTGCCCATGGATGACGACACCCCGGTGAACGGTCTGACGGCAGCGCGGCAGTTGCGCATCGGCGGCCAACCGCGGCAGTGCGGGCACCCGTGACCGCGGGTCGGTGGACCACCGTTGGACGGCGTTGGCCGGCGCGCTGACCTCAAGGTCGTCGGCTTCCCACACCGCGTAGCTGGCCGGGGCGCCGGGTGTCAACGTCCCGGTGACACCGTCGCGCACCCCAGAGGCACGCCAGCCGCCACGGGTAGCCGCAGCGAACGCGGCACGAGCCGAGATGGCACTGCCCGGGCTGCGGTGCGACACCGCGGCACGCACGGTTTGCCAGGGGTTCATGCTGGTAACCGGGGTGTCTGAGCCGAACGCGAGGGGCACGCCTTCGGATGCTAACAGCGCGAACGGGTTGAGCTGGTGAACTCGGTCAACCCCGAGACGCTGGGCATACATACCTTCTTCGCCGCCCCAGAGGGCGTCGAAGTTCGGTTGCATGCTGGCCATCACGCCCCAGGCCCCCAACCGGGCGGCCTGCTCGGCATCGACCATCTCCAGATGCTCCAGGCGGTGACCGCAGCGGGCCAGCGCCGGGCCGCCCAACCGCTGCGCCACGGTCTCGAATCCCTCGACGACCGCGGCGACGGCCGCGTCGCCGATCACGTGGAACCCGGCCGGTATCCCGGCCTCGGTACAGGCCTGTACGTGAGTGGCGACGGCGTCGGCGTCGAGGTAGTGGTTTCCGCAGGAGTCGGGTGCGTCGCGGTAGGGCTCGCTCAGCCAGGCAGTGCGAGAGCCGAGGGCACCATCGACGAAAAGATCACCGGCCAAGCCGCGGGCGCCGGTCTCGGCAATCAGATGACGGGCGTGCTCGG
>Ga0182746_1001946_pt1 | contig 16857 bp, 14 predicted proteins | sample eDN3rd30CBELigOP_FD_128881 | JGI IMG/M metagenome (GOLD analysis project Ga0182746, IMG submission 128881) | Enriched Organic Plus compost microbial communities from Emeryville, California, USA - eDNA 3rd pass 30_C BE-Lig OP (version 2) (version 2) ... | reverse complement strand
CGCACCAGCGTATTGATGCGACGGTTACGAGAGAACGCGATGCTTGAACCTGAAATCACCAAGACCGGCGATATCGTTGTCGAAGGTCATACGATTGGCCGGATCGACGGCTTTCTGTTCGCCCCGGATTCCTCCGCCGCGGGGTCGGATGCGCGCGCGGTGCAGGCCGCTGCGCAGAAGGTGCTGTCCAGCGAGATCGATGCTCGCGCCGGAAAGCTGTCGCAGGCTGGCGACGAGCAATTCGTGCTGGCGAGCGACAGCGTCATCCGCTGGCTTGGTCAGCCGGTCGGCAAACTCACCGCGAGCGATGATACGCTGCGTCCGCGCGTCCGCATCCTCGCCGATGAGCACCTGACCGGCGCGTCGCGCGAGGCGGTGCAGGCGCGCCTCGATCTCTGGATCAAGACGCATATCGAGAAACTGCTGGGACCGCTGTTCCAGGTCTCGGCGGCGGAAGATGTCACCGGCATCGGCCGCGGCATCGCCTTCCAGATCGTCGAGGCGCTCGGCGTGCTGGAGCGGCAAAAGGTTGCCGAGGACATGAAGAGCCTCGACCAGACCGCCCGCGCCGCGTTGCGCAAATACGGCGTGCGCTTCGGCGCCTATCATCTCTACTTCCCGGCGCTGCTGAAGCCGGCGCCCCGCTCGCTCGCCACCCAACTGTGGGCGCTGCGGCAGAGCGATGCGGAATCGAAAGGGCTGGAGACCATCCAGCAGCTCGCATCGAGCGGGCGAACGTCGATCGCCGTCGACAAGGAGATCGGCCGTGGCCTCTATCGTGTCGCGGGTTATCGCGTCGCCGGCGAACGCGCGGTGCGCGTCGATATCCTTGAGCGCCTTGCCGACCTGATCCGGCCTGCGCTGGCGTGGCGTGAGGGCGCACCGGGCGTGAAGCCGCCGGGCGCGCTCGATGGCCGCGGTTTTACCGTCACCGTGAACATGACCTCGCTGGCGGGAACGTCAGGTGAGGATTTTGCCTCGATCCTGCGGTCGCTGGGCTATCGCATGGATCGGCGTCCGAAACCGCCGGAGCCGGTGGTTGCTCCGGAGGTGCCGGTCGAGGTGCCGGCAGATGTCACGTCTGACGCACCGGCCGATGTTGAAGCGCCAGCCGGGAATGACGTCTCAGTTGCGGGTTCGGATGCGGATACCCAGGCGATCGAGGCGGTGACGGCATCGGACGCGGTCGAAACCGCGGATGCGGTGACGCCGGTCGACGCCGAGGTTGTGGACGTCACGGCCGATGTCTCGGCGCTGGGCGCGGCTCCGGTGGCGGACGAAGCGGATCAGGTCGTTGCGGAGACGCCGGCTGCTTCCGTTGAGCCCGAAGCGGCTGTGGCTGCTGCCGACACAGAGGTGGTTGCTGCGGACACAGAGACGGCATCAGTTGAAGAGGCAGCGGCGTCCGCTCCACAGCCCGCGACTGAGGCAGCTGAGCCCGAGATGATCGAGGTCTGGCGTCCGGGACGTCCGGAAGGTGCGCCGCGGCAGCAGAACCGCCGCCCGGAACGGGCCGGCCGCCGCCACGCCCATGCGGTCGCGGGCCCATCGGCGGAAGCGCCAAATGCTGCGGTGGCCGCTACGGCTGCTCCGGTTGCCGGAGCGCCTGCGACGGACGCCCCTCGCGAACACAATGGTCATCGTCCCGGTGGCAAGTTCGAGCGGCATGGCCGGCGTGATGACCGCGGAGGCAAACGCGACGACCGGCGGGGCGATCGTCCGTCGCGCGATTTCAAGCCGCGCAACGACCGCAAGGATGATCATCCGCGCCGTGACTTCGCCCGGCCGGAGAAAGCGCCGGATCCCAATTCGCCATTCGCGAAGCTTGCAGCGCTGAAGGCGCAACTGGAAGCGAAAGACCGAAACTAGAACATGATCCGGTCCGGTGGAATCGATCATGCTCTAGATTCTTCTATGGGGTCGCGTTTTCTGCGGCGAACCGGTTTCCACCTCGCCGGAAAACGCTTTAGGCCTTCATCTTTCATGTGAGCGCGTTTGGTTGGACCGGCAGCGCATCGATAAATGGCTCTGGCATGCTCGCGTGGTGCGCACGCGAACCGCATCCGCGGCGCTGGTTGAGGCAGGTCACGTCCGCGTCAACGGCCAGCGGGTGCGGGCCGCAAGCCATGCGGTCAAAGCCGATGATGTCGTGACCATCGCGCTGGACCATTCCGTCCGGGTCATGAAGGTGACCGGCTTTGCCGAACAGCGCGGCGATGCCACGGCCGCTCAGGCGCTCTACATCGAGGTGAGCGTGTGACGCGCGGCAGTCTTGCGCCATGCGCGGGCTGCTTTCGGGTATGGACGGTCACTGAGAACTATAAATCCCGAATGGGACGCGTCGGCGCCGCGTGAGATCTAAGCCGCCGGCTGTCGCCATGTGTCGCGACGTCGGATGTCGAAGCCGCTTCAGCATTGCGGCGATGTGCGTGGAATGAGTGGGGCGATGGAAGGGTGGTCCGCGGCCAGTGACGAGACATGCGGCATTCCCGGACACTCGCGTGTCGCGCCGGTGTTTCAGGAGCCGCTTTCAGCACGATGCCGCCGCTGGCTTCTGGGGTCAGCCTATGCGCTTCAGCCCAAACGCTTTCATTTGATGCCGCGGGTGACGGCGCTGACGATCGCCAACATGTTCCACGGGAAGTCGGTTCAGCAACTGCTTCGCGAAAACTCGCTTTATGGTGAAGAAGGGCTGCTCGGGATTTCCGATGATCTGAGTGTGGAAGCCATCAGTGACGCCTATTCGGTCGGGGCATTCCCATTTTGCCATCTCCGGCCGATGAAATGGTGGAATCCCGCCACCCGCGCCGTTTTGTTCTTCGAAAACACCCATGTGGAAAAAGGCACGCTCAAGCTGATCAAGCGCAATCAGTTTGATATCGCTTTCGACAAGGACTTCGCGGGCGTGATGCGCGCATGCGCCGAACCCCGTGATGGCAGGACGCCGCTGACGTGGCTGACGCCAAAGGTGATGGACGCCCTCTGGCGGCTGCATCAGGCGGGTCACGCCCATTCCATCGAAGTGAGGGATGATCAGTCTCAGCTTGTCGGCGGGATCTTCGGGATCGCCATCGGCGGTATTTTCTTTGGTGAATCGCAGTTTTCCAAAGTGAGGGATGTTTCAAAAATCGCGTCGGCCATTTTGAACTGTCATTTGTCCCATTGGGGCTTTGCGGTGCGCGACGCGAAGTGGCTCACGCCGCATCTCACAAGTCTCGGCTTCACGACCGTTGACCGTGAAGCATTCTCGGCTCTTCTGAGGGATCACATTCATCGTCCCGGCCGGATCGGTCCCTGGGAATTCGACAAGACCCTCGACGTGGCCCAGTGGGCTGCGAGCCTGCGTAAAGCCCGGCACGCATAACAGTATGAAGCCTGGCTGCTCCGGCGCGGACATCCCGCTGCGCTGCGTCAATCGGTAACCTGTCCCTCGATATAAAAGCTGCGGAACGACATCTGACTGTTCGAAAAATCGACTTACACTCAGGCATCCGCAACTCAGGGAGGCGACCTTGGCATACGAGAAAGCTGGCACGGCAATTCCCCTCGCACTGTTCATGGCCATGGGCTGTGCATCCAGCGCGTCTGCACAATCGGTGCGGGCGGTTCCGGTCGGCAATTTTTCCAGTCCCGTCTATGTCACGGTCGCGCCGGGCCAGCCGCGGCTGCTGTTCGTCGTCGAGCGGCAGGGCCGCATCCAGGCTCTGCGCGATGAGGTGAAGCTGTCGAAGCCGTTCCTGAACATCAGCAACATTGTGCGCGGCCCGCCGGACGGCAATGCCGGTGGTGAGCAGGGACTGCTGTCAGTGGCCTTTCCGCCAAATTATCAGACATCACGGCGCTTCTATGTGGCGTTCACCAACAGCACCGGCGATGTCGAGATCTCCGAATTCCGCCGCCGCGCGGGCAGCGCCGCGGAAGCGGATCCGGGCAGCCGCCGCGTGCTGCTGACGATCCCTCATCGCGAGGCAGGCAATCACAATGGCGGGCAGCTTCAGTTCGGGCCGGACGGAATGCTCTATATTTCCGTCGGCGATGGCGGCGCTGCACCCAAGGGCGACCTCGCACGGCGTCTCAACAGCTTGCTCGGCAAGGTCCTGCGCATTGATCCGCTGCCGGCCGGAGGCAAGCCCTACGGCATTCCCAATGACAATCCCTTCGTCGGCAAGACCGGCCGGGATGAGATCTTCGCCTATGGCTTCCGCAATCCCTGGCGCTTCAGCTTCGATAACAACCGCATCGCCATTGGCGACGTCGGCGAGGTCCGGCAGGAAGAGATCAATGTCCTCAAGATCGAGGATGCGTCCGGGGTGAATTTCGGCTGGCCGCAATTCGAAGGCAACCTGGTGTTCGACAGCACCCGGCCCGGCCCGGGTCCGGCCAAGCCGCCGATGTTCGTCTACGGGCATAATGGCAGCAACTGCGCCGTGATCGGCGGCTATGTTGTGCGCGACCCGGACCTGCCGGCGCTCCAGGGCCGCTATCTCTATGGCGATGCCTGCAGCGGCGATATCCGCAGTTTCATTCCCAAGGTCGGAACGCAGACCGCCAAGGACGACAAGTCCACCGGGCTCACGCTTTCCGGGCTGAGTGGTTTCGGCCGCGGCTTCGACAACCAGATCTATGTGGTGCAGCTCGGTGGAGGGGTCTCGCGGCTGGAGCCTCAGCCATAACCCGGACGGCTAGCGCACCCGTCCCATCGACAAAGAATCGACGAAGGCGCCGTCGCGGAACGCATCCGCGCGGTGAATGCCTTCGTCAGCAAAGCCGAATTTCCGGTAGAGGCGGATGGCTGCCGCGTTGTCCGTATAGACCGACAGCTCCAGCCGCTTCAGATTCAGCCAGTTGTCGGCGGTATCGATCAGGGCGGCCAGCAGGGCGGTGCCGATGCCGCGGCCCTGGAAGTCGTCATGCACGGCGATGGCGAGGCTGGCGACATGGCTCCGCCGCCCGCCGGCCCGGACCAGCGCGGCAGACCCCACCACCGCGCCGCTGAGGACCGCCACCAGGCTGGTGACGGATTCGTCCGAGGCGGCAAGGCGGCGGGTGATCTCATCCTCGCTGCGCCATGGCAGGCGCAGGGTTCCGAACCGGACCTTCGGCATCTGCATCAGAGTGGCAATCGCGGGCAGGTCGCCAGGCTCGCGGGCGCGGATGACGATCGGGCCGATCGTCGGCGTTTCCTGTGGCACCGGCCCGGGCGTTGCGGTCGTCATGCACCTCTCCCTGCTGCCAATACAGCAAAAATATTCTTCGCTCCGGCGGCTGCCCGCCCGAAAACAAAAATCTGCCTGCTGGTCCTCCCTGGAAGGCCTGTCCTCTCTCATGCCCGCGCCATGGCCGTTTGTTGCCCGGAACGGGTCAAATATCGGGATGTTTGCAGGGCCGGCGGTTTCGAATGTGGCGGCGGCTTCCTATGTTCCCTTTACTCCCCCGCCCCCATGCGCTAGGCCACCGCGCCTAACGCAAATTGGACGCACCGCAAACAATGAGCCGGCCGCGCGTCGCGGAGTAATGAATGACCTACGTCGTCGTCGAAAACTGTATCAAGTGCAAGTACATGGACTGCGTCGAGGTCTGCCCCGTGGACTGTTTCTACGAGGGCGAGAACATGCTGGTCATCCATCCGGACGAGTGCATCGACTGTGGTGTCTGTGAACCGGAATGCCCCGCCGAGGCCATCAAGCCGGATTCCGAGTCCGGGCTTGAGAAATGGCTCAAGATCAACGCCGAATACGCCAAGAGCTGGCCGAACATCACCATCAAGCGTGAGCCGCCGGAAGATTCGAAAGAGTGGGATGGCAAGCCGGAGAAGGAGCAATATTTCTCCCCCGAGCCGGGCGAGGGTGATTAACCTTCAAAAAATACGAGAATCATCTGTTTTTGTTAACTGATTGTTAGGTTTTTCCAGCCGGAACATGGCTGGAATGCGAGCTTGTTCGCCGCAACCCTTTGATTTCAGCCAAAAATGTGTTATATATCCGAAAAATGAGCGGAATCGCCGCGTCCGGGAGGGCTCCCTATTTGGGGGCTTATTTTTTCGGACTCCGAGGAAAGCGTCAAACAGGGGCGTGAGTTCCACGCATAGTGCTGTGGCAGGAAAAACGCGTCAAAAGTCCAAGAAGCCGTCCGCCAGTGTGACCCGGCGGGCCAAGAAGTCATCCGCCGCGGTGCGTCGGGGGACACCACCCGCCGCGCGCAGCACAACCCGCAGTCGTGCGCCAGCGGCCAAAACACCACCCCGGCGCAAGCCCGAGGCGGAAGGAGCAGCTCCTGTAATGACTGTCAAGAAGACGACCCAGCGGCAAGGGTTCAAGACCAACGAATTCATCGTTTATCCGGCTCACGGCGTCGGCCAGATCATGGCGATCGAGGAGCAGGAAATCGCGGGCGCCAAGCTCGAGCTGTTCGTTATCAATTTCATCAAGGACAAGATGACCCTCCGCGTTCCGACCGCGAAGATCGTCTCGGTCGGCATGCGCAAGCTCGCCGAGGGAACCGTGGTCAAGAAGGCGCTGGAGACCCTCAAGGGCCGTGCCCGGGTGAAGCGCACCATGTGGTCGCGCCGCGCCCAGGAGTATGAGGCGAAGATCAATTCTGGCGATATTGTTGCGATTGCCGAGGTGGTGCGCGACCTGTACCGCTCCGAGTCCCAGCCCGAGCAGTCCTACAGCGAGCGGCAGCTTTACGAGGCGGCGCTCGACCGGCTGTCCCGTGAGATCGCGGCGGTGAACCGCGTGACCGAGACCGAGGCGGTCAAGGAGATCGAGGGCGCGCTCGCCAAGGGCCCGCGCCGCGGTCCGAAGCCGGCCGGCGAGGCGGATGCCGGTGACGACGCCGAAGCGGTCGAGGACGAGGCGGCCTGAGCTGTCGCCTGGATTGTTGGATGCAAAAGCCCGGCGCAACCGCCGGGCTTTTTGTTTTTGGATGAAAGGATGGGACACCGGCAGCGCTACGGTTTCGGCCTGCCTCTCCCGCAAGCGGCAGACGGAATGCGCCGAGTTCGCGGCAGGTGCCCGGTCCCGACAAGATCCGACAATCTCGCTCCAACTCAGACTTGAGCGCGCACCCCGCTTGAACCCGACGTCGCGCCAAGCGAGATTGCCACCCTCGGCGCAGTACGCCGCAAGACAATCAGGGGGAGGCGCTCATGAAACTGCTGTCCTTCAAGTCTGAGGCGGGCGTCCGCGTCGGCGCAGCCGAGCCGGACGGCATTCTCGATCTCACGTCAGCACTGGCGCGCACCCATCCGCATCTGAACGGCATGGACTCGATGCTGTCGCTCATCGAAAGCGGCATCGATATCGACGTGATTGGCGGGGAAAGCTTTGAGCTGCTGCGGCAGGCTGGCGTGTTAGGGAATTATCTGGTCGCCGATCCGGTCTGGCTGCCGCCGATCCCGCGGCCTCCGAAGATTCTCGCCCTGGCGCTGAACTATCAGGAACATATCGACGAGACCAGGCTCACCTTTCTCGATGAGCCTATCGTCTTCACCAAATACGCATCCAACCTGATCGGCCACGAGGCCGATATCGAGCTGCCGCCGTTCCCCCAGAAAGTCGACGAGGAACACGAACTGGCGCTGGTCGTCGGCCGCAACTGCCGTCATGTCCGCCCGAGCGAAGCGCCAGCCCATGTGTTTGGCTACACGCTCTGCAACGACGTCTCAGCGCGCGACCGCCAGCGCGAGCGTATGAAGATGGGCCAGCCTTACGCTTATGCAAAGAACCTCGCCACGTTCTGCCCGCTCGGCCCATGGATCGTGACGGCGAAGGAACTGGGCGATCCACGCGACCTCGCCTGCGAGGTCCGCATCAATGGCAAGGTCACCCGGCGCGGCAACACCAAGGACATGATCTTCGATCCGTTCGAGGTACTTGCCTACTGCTCGGACTATACCCCGATGGAGGCTGGTGACGTGATCGCGCTCGGCACCTTTGCCGGAGAAAAGCAGATCCGTGCGGGCGATGTGGTGGAACTCGCATGCGAGCGGATCGGCGTGCTGCGCAATCGTGTGGTGCCGGCGAGAGCGCCATGGCCGAACTTCACCGTGGGGGCCGCGACCGGGCCGCTGGTGAAAGAACGCGAGGCCCACCGGGAATGACCGAGCGCTGTTGTCCGGGCTTGTGCTGTAGCGTATAAGCTACATGTTCTCAGTTCGGCAGACTGACGAATTCGCCAAGTGGCTCAGGGCGCTGCGCGACAATCGGGCCAGGGCTAAAATTCTCGTCCGCATCCAGCGTCTTGCGGCAGGAAACCCCGGCGATGTCGCTCCGGTCGGAGATGGAATCAGTGAGCTGCGGATCCACTATGGCCCAGGATACAGAGTCTACTATCGGCAGAAGGGCGACGAGGTCGTGATCCTTCTCTGTGGCGGAGACAAAAGTACGCAAGACGGAGATATCCGCGAGGCGAAGAGGATTGCCCGCAGCTTGGAGATATGACGATGGCCAGGACAAAGCCGTTCGATGTTGCCGAGTATCTGGAAAGTCCGGAGGCTATGGCCGACTATCTGACCGAGGCCTTTGAGACGGCTGACGCCGAGTTCATTGCTCAGGCGATCGGGACGGTCGCACGCGCGCAGGGGATGACAAGCGTTGCAAGGGAAGCCGGACTGTCCCGCGAGAATCTCTATCGTGCCCTGAGCGCTGACGCCAAACCCGAGTTTAGCACGATTGTGAAAGTGCTGGACGCGTTGGGTATCCAACTGACGGCCAAGCCCAAGGTGGCTTGAGGCGTCCAGTTCCATGGATGCGGTTCCGCCTGCCGCAATCCTTGAAGACCTCGCAGCGCCGGAGCTGATAACGGTCGTGTGAAATCTTGTGTAGTGCTGCGGCGGTGGGCGGCCATTGTGGGCGTCCGGTTCGGTTCCTATTTACACCCCGCACGATGGGTAACTGCCCATCAACTATCACAACATGATTCTTGCAACCAGCGGTCGCCTCGCGCGTACAACGCTCATCAGCATGCGGGGTCAGGACGGCTATGCGGCAGAAGAACACGTCCGAGGCAGATGTGCTTTGCATACCTTGCCGCCAATGTGGCGGGTCGATGCATCTTCTTCGGAAGGTCGGCGCTTATGGTCAAATGCCGGCGATTGCGTCCTTTGCTTGTCGCTCGTGTGGTGAAATTGTTTTGTGCGAGGTTGCGGAAACGCCGGACGGCCAAACACTTCCGCCGGCGGAATGGCCTCGAATTTATGCTTAGAGCGAGTTCCACTTCAAGGAACATGCACCGGCTTTCCTTTTCTTTGATGTGAGAGGCGCCCCGAATGTCTTTGATGTCCGCCCGCGATGGCGGACATGTGGTGCTCCGTGCCGCTGCTGAACTGATCCAGGCTTCGCGCCGGCTATGCCAAGTCCCGGCTATGCCAAGTAATGCTCAAGCTTGTCGAGAGTCCCGGTCCAGCCACGCTGATGCCGTTCGCGCGCTGTCTCATCAAAGAACTGTTCATGCAACAGGGTCAGGATCGTCTCGCTGCCATCCGGCTTCAGCGTCACGGTCACCAGCGATTCCCGGTCCGGTGTCGAATGCCAGGCCCAGCTGAACACCAGCTTCTCGTTGGGCACGACCTCGCGATAGACGCCGCCGACGTTATGGTCCTCGCCATTCAGCGTCTTGAAGTGGATGTCGAAGCGCCCGCCGGCTCGCACATCCAACGAGGCGTTCAGCACCGGGCCGCTGTCCGGTCCCCACCAGTTGACGAGATGCTGTGGATCGGTCCAGGCGGCATAGACCAGCTCGGGTGAAGCCTTGAGGCGGCGCTTGAGCGTGAGGCTTGGCTTCTGTTGCATCCGCATCTCCAGAAGAGGCTCAGGGCATAAACCGGCCTGATGCATCGGGTCATGCTCCGGCTTCATTGTGTGGTCGCGTTTTCTGTGGCGAACCGGTTTTCACTTCGCCGGAAAAGCGCTTTAGCCGATGATCGTGACCGGGGCGACGACTTCGATGCCATCGATCGTCAGCGCGCAGCGCCAGGCGATGGCTTCGACGCCGGCTGCACGGGCCTTGTCAAAGGCTGCGCCGTAAACCTTGTCGATGTCGCGCGCGATGGTGAAGCGGTCGGCCGAGCCGATCTGGATCAGAAAGAACATCACCGCCCGGTTGCCGGCCGCGACCATGTCGATCAGCTCGCCGAGATGCTTGGCGCCGCGCGCCGTCACGCTGTCCGGGAATTCGGCTAGCCCCGCCTCACGCATCAGGTGGACATTCTTGACCTCGACATAGCAGGGCGGCTTGCCCTCGCTGGTCAGCAGGAAATCGACGCGGGAGTTGCGGCCGTATTTCACCTCGCGGCGGATGGTGTCGTAGCCGGCGAGTTGCGGGATCGCGCCGGCGGCGATGGCCTCGCCGACCAGCGGGTTGGGGTGGCCGGTATTGATGCCGACGATCTCCGGCCCGCGGCCGAAGTCCGCCTCCACCAGTTCCCAGCTATGGGCGAGCTTACGTTTCGCGTTGCTGGATTTCGACAGCCATACCCGCGCGCCCGGTGTCATCAGCCCGGTCATCGCGCCCGGATTGGCGCAATGCACCGTGATGGTCTCGCCATCCGGCATCACCACGTCGGCGAGGAAGCGCTTGTAGCGGCGGACCAGCGTCGCCGGGATGAGGGGAGATGGAAACTGCATGCCGCCGGTGTGTTTAGAGCATTTTCCGGAAAAGTGGACACCGGTTTTCCGCAGAAAATGCGATCAAATAAGCGGAATCCAGAGCGCTTTCCGATTCAGTCTGATCAGGAAGCGCTCTGGCCCTGCAGATGGGCGCGGAACAAGGCATTCAGTTCGGGGTGCGGCGCCGCGTCCCTGAGGCTGTCGAACTGCCCCTGCTCGGCAAGCTCCTTTGCGGCGCGCATGAAGCCACCCCAGGCGGCGCGCGCCAGCGAGCCGCCGACGCTGACGCGCCGCACGCCGAGATCGGCCAGTTGGGCCATCGTCAGGCCCGGTGCGCCGACCAGCACGTTCACGGGCTTGGGCGCGACGGCAGCGACCACCGCTGCGATCTGCTCGGGCGTGCGGATGCCCGGTGGGTAGAGGCAGTCTGCGCCCGCGTTGGCATAGGCCTTCAGGCGGGCCGTGGTCTCGTCAAGATCGGGACGGCCGACGAGGAAGCATTCGGCGCGGCCGACCAGCATCGCCGCCGGATCGATCCGGTCGATGGCGGCGCGCGCCGCCCTGATCCGCGCCACGGCATGGTCGAGGTCGTAGAGCGGTTTGGCCCTGTCGCCGGTCGAATCTTCGATCGACAATCCGGCGACGCCGGTCTCCACGCAGAGCCGCACGCTTTCGGCGACACCCTCCGGGTCGTGGGCATAGCCGTTCTCGAAATCGGCATTCACCGGCAGGTCGGTGGCTTCGACCAACTCGGCGATGTGCGCCAGCACCATGTCGCGGGGCACGCCATAGTCAGGCAGCCCGCGCGAGAAGGCGAAGCCCGCCGACGTCGTCGCCAACGCCTTGAACCCGAGGTGCTCAAGGTAGCGCGCGGTCCCGATGTCCCAGGGATTGGGGATCGCGAAGCAACCGCTCTGATGCAGGGTGCGGAAGGTCGCACGCTTCTCGGCGATGGTCGGCATGGCGTCCCCGCAGCTTCGAGGGTTTGATTTCGCGGGCAAGATGCGGTCAATTGCCGCGCGAAATCAATCCGGGTGCGCCTGCCGGGGGGCGGGCGATGACCGAAAGGACCATCATGCTGAGAACCGTCGCCGCCTTGGATCGTATGGGGGAAGAGAATGCCTTTGCCGTGCTGGCCCGTGCCAGCGCGCTGGCGGCGCAGGGTCGTGACATCATCAGTCTCGGCATCGGCCAGCCGGATTTCCGCACGCCGGACCACATCGTCGAAGCCGCGGTGAAGGCGCTGCGCGATGGCGAGCACGGCTACACGGCAGCAAACGGCATTCCGGTGCTGCGTGAGGCTGTCGCTGCCGACCTGCACAAGCGCTTCGCCGTCAACGTGTCGCCCGACGAGGTGATGATCGAGCCGGGCGGCAAGGTCACCATGTATATGGCGACCCTGATGTTCGGCGAGCCGGGCGCGGACATCCTGTATCCGGACCCCGGCTTCCCGATCTATCGCTCGATGATCGAATATACCGGCGCGCGGCCGATCCCGGTGCCGATGCGCGAGGAGAACGGCTTCGCCTTTTCCGCTGAGGAAACGCTGAGCCTGATCACGCCGCAGACCCGGCTGCTGATCCTCAACTCGCCCGCCAACCCGACTGGCGGCGTCACGCCGAAGGCCGAGATCGACAAGCTGGTGAAGGGCCTGGAAAAATTCCCGGATGTCTGTGTGATGTCCGACGAGATCTATGATCAGATGGTCTATGACGGCGAGCAGCACGTCACGCTGCTCTCCTATCCGGAGATCCGTGACCGTCTGATCCTGCTCAACGGCTGGTCGAAGACCTATGCGATGACCGGCTGGCGGCTGGGCTGGGCGATCTGGCCGGGCAAGCTTTACGACTATGCGCGCAAGCTTGCGGTGAATTCCTATTCCTGCGTCAACGCGCCGGCGCAATATGCCGGCCTCGCCGCACTCACCGGTCCGCAGGACGAGGTGCACAAGATGGTCGCCGAGTTCGACCGCCGCCGCAAAGTCGTGGTCGAAGGTCTGAACAAGCTGCCGGGGGTGTCCTGCGTGACGCCGAAAGGCGCATTCTATGCGTTCCCCAATATCAAGAATACCGGCTGGAAGGCGAAGCCGCTCGCCAATGCGATGCTCGACACGGCGGGCGTCGCGATCATCGGCGGCCCGGACTTCGGCATCCTCGGCGAGGGCTATGTGCGGCTGTCCTACGCCAACTCGACCGAGAATATCCTCAAGGCGCTGGAGCGCATGGGCAACTTCCTGACAAGCCAGAAGGCGGCGTGAGCGTTTGCCAGCGACATGTCCTCTCCGCCGTCATTGCCGGGCTTTACACTTGATCCGGCAATCCATCTCTTCTTCGAAAACTTTTGTCTTGATGGATCACCGGGTCACGCGCTTCGCGGCCCGGTGATGACAGCCAAACAAATAATACCCGGCTTCTGACAGAGTGCTCGGCTGGCGCCTGACTTCTCCGAAGTCACGGCTGCGCCGTGCCGGTTCAGCGTGACAGGCGCCGGATGGGCCGGCCGCAGTTCGCTGATCGGATAGGGGATCTCGATCTTGACGCCTGCACCACGCCGATGACGGTGGCGACTGCGGCCCGCAACTCATCCATGGCAGCCCCTGCGACCCGTTGTCCCGCCCATCCGTATCTCCATGATTCGTGCCATTCTGGCACGCGACTTGTTCTTGACCCGCTGCGGCTGGCCGTTCACGTCAGTGGATGACTGATCAGTTTCGGAGCGGACCAGGGACGCCGGATGCCTCATCACACCCCGCTGATTTCGACCATCGTGATGGGGCTGGTGCTGGCCTTCGTGCTTGGCGCGCTGGCGCAGCGGCTGCGGATCTCCCCGCTGGTTGGCTATCTGGTGGCCGGCGTGCTGGTCGGCCCGTTCACGCCCGGCTTCGTTGCCGATCAGGGCATCGCCAACGAACTGGCCGAAATCGGCGTGATTTTGCTGATGTTCGGTGTTGGACTGCATTTCTCGCTGAAGGATCTGCTGTCGGTCCGTGCAATCGCGATTCCCGGCGCGGTCGCGCAGATCGCCGTGGCGACGCTGCTCGGCATGGGGCTCGCCTACCTGCTCGGCTGGTCGCTGGGGGCGGGCATCGTGTTCGGCCTTGCGCTCTCGGTCGCCAGCACCGTGGTGCTGCTGCGGGCGCTGCAGGAGCGGCGGCTGGTGGAGACCGAGCGCGGCCGCATCGCCGTCGGCTGGCTGATCGTCGAGGACATCGCCATGGTGCTGACGCTGGTGTTCCTGCCGGCGCTTGCCGACCTGCTGAACAACGGCGGCACGCTCGGATCTGATCCGACGACGTTCATCATGCCGCTGCTGGTCACCCTCGGGAAGGTCGCGGCCTTCGTTGCGATCATGCTGGTGATCGGCCGGCGGGTGATCCCATGGGTCCTGCACTACATCGCCCATACCGGTTCGCGGGAGCTGTTCCGCCTCTCGGTGCTCGCCATCGCGCTCGGCTTCGCCTATGGCGCGACGACGCTGTTCGACGTCTCCTTCGCGCTGGGTGCGTTCTTTGCTGGCATGATCCTGAGCGAATCCGAGCTCAGCCAGCGCGCCGCCAACGAGACGCTGCCGTTGCGCGACGCCTTCGCGGTGCTGTTCTTTGTGTCGGTCGGCATGCTGGTGAACCCGGTCATTCTGCTGCGCGAGCCGCTGCCGATTCTCGCGACGGTGCTGATCATCACCCTGGGCAAGTCGGCGGCCGCCTTCTTCATCGTGCGCCTGTTCGGGCACCCGAAGCTCACGGCGCTGACCATTTCGGCAAGCCTTGCCCAGATCGGCGAATTCTCGTTCATCCTTGCGGGTCTTGGCGTGAGCCTGAAGCTGATGCCGGAGGCCGGTCGCGACCTCATTCTGGCGGGTGCGATCCTCTCCATCATGCTCAACCCGCTGTTGTTCGTCGCGCTGGACCGGTTCTCCGGGATGTTCGAAGCTCCGGCCACGCCGACCGATGCGGAGACTGCCGATACGGCACACACCACCCGCGAGCCGGTGCCGGTCACCACGCTGACGAACCATGTGGTGCTCATCGGACATGGCCGGGTCGGCCGCTTCGTGACGGCGTTGTTGAAGCCGACCGGCATTCCGGTGCTGGTCATCGAGGACAATGCCGACATCGCGACGCGGCTGCGCGACGAACAGGGCCTCGATGTCATCGCCGGCAATGCGACCGATCCCGAAGTGCTGACGGCCGCCAATCTCAGCGCCGCGCGCTGCCTGCTGGTCGCGGTGCCGGATGCCTTCGAAGGCGGCCAGGCGGTCGCCCAGGCGCGCACCATCAGCGAGACGCTGCCGGTCATCGCCCGCGCTCACTCCGAGGAGGAGATCGAGCATCTGAAGAAGCACGGCGCGACCACCGTGGTGATGGGCGAACAGGAGATCGCGAAGACCATGGTGCGGGACCTGATGGCGCTGCCCGCCTAGAGCGCTGTCCGGCGACGTGGAAACCGGTTCGCCGCAGAAAACGCGACCACATGAGGGAATCGAGAGCATGATCCGATTCCGTCAGAACGGGTCATGCTCCGGCGCAAAATCCGCCGCATCGACAAAACTTCATCTGCATTGGCGTTTGTGATTGCCTCGATGGCCGCGCGTCCCGCAATAATACGCGGGAGAATCTCGCACGATGGCTTCGCTTGATCTGATCAGTCTCGCAATCCTGCTGGGCGCCCTGCTGGTGCTGGCAGGCATCCTGTCGAGTCTGATCGCGATGCGCTTCGGCGCGCCGTTGTTGCTGATCTTTCTGCTGGTCGGCGTGCTGGCGGGGGAGTCGGGGCCGGGCGGCATCGAATTCAACGACGTGCGTCTCGTCTATCTCGTCGGCTCGGTGGCGCTCGCGCTGATTCTGTTCGACGGTGGACTGCGCACCCGCCTGGTGACATTCCGCAGCGTGCTCGCGCCCTCGGCGGCGCTGGCCACGCTGGGCGTCTTCATCACCGCGGCGGTGATCGCGCCAGCCGGAATGGCCCTGCTCGGTCTCAACTGGACCGAGGGCCTGCTGCTCGGCGCCGTGCTGGCCTCCACGGACGCCGCTGCGGTGTTCTTCCTGATTCATGCCCGCGGCCTGCGCCTGCGTCCGCGTGTCGGCGCGACGCTGGAGGTGGAATCCGGCATCAACGATCCCTTCGCCATCTTCCTCACGCTCATCCTCGTCGAGGTGCTGATGATCGGCGACCGGACCTGGCTGCAGATCATAGTCGCCCTTGCGCAGGAAACGGTGCTCGGCACCGTGTTCGGCCTTGCCGGAGGCTGGGCCATCGTCCTGGTGCTCAACCGGCTGAACCTGGCGCAGGGCCTGCACGCGCCTTTCGTCACCACCGGCGCAGTGCTGATCTTCGCGGTCGCGGAGATGCTGCACGGGTCTGGATTTCTGGCGGTCTATCTCGCCGGCCTGTTGGTCGGCAACCGCCCGACCCGTGCTCACAATCTTGTCGAGGTGTTTCTCGACGCGGTGACATGGCTGGCCCAGATCGTGATGTTCGTGCTGCTCGGCCTGCTCGCATGGCCGGAGCGGCTCGTGGGGATCCTGTGGCCGGCCCTTGTTGTCGCTGCCGTGCTGATCCTGATTGCCCGTCCGGTCGCGGTGGTTGTCTGCCTCGCGCCGTTCCGCTTTCCGTGGAAGGAAAAGGCCTTCATCTCATGGGTCGGCCTGCGCGGCGCGGTCAGCATCTTCCTGGCTTCGATTCCGCTGCTGGTCGGATTGCCGAACGGCAATATTTATTTCGACGTCGCCTTTGTCGTGGTCTTCGCCTCGCTGCTGGTGCAGGGCTGGACCATCGCGCTGGCCGCCTATGAACTTCAGATCGCGCTGCCATATGCGGAGGCGCCACGGCGCGTCGAGCTCGACCTGCCGGGGCAACTGGCGCAGGAGCTGGTCGGCTATGAGGTCGGTGAGCAGAGCCTCTATCTGCGGCGGCGCCTGATCCCCGGCTGGGCGCGGCCGACGCTGGTGGTGCGTGACGAAAAGATCCTCATGCCGGCGGAAGCCGAGCCGGTGCGCGAGGGCGACTATGTCTATCTGCTGGCGCCGCCGGAGAAGGCGCGGGCGCTCGACCGTTTCTTCGTCGAAATGCCGCCGCCCAGCGCTCCCGATCCGCGATTGCTGGAAGACTTTGTGGTGTCCGGTGACGCGACGCTCGGTGCGCTGCGTGAGATCTATGGTCTTGAGATTGCCGACAGCGACACCGGAATGCCGTTGTCGGATTATTTCGCGACGCATATCGACCACACGCCGAAGCCCGGCGACATCGTG
>Ga0182746_1001943_pt1 | contig 16879 bp, 19 predicted proteins | sample eDN3rd30CBELigOP_FD_128881 | JGI IMG/M metagenome (GOLD analysis project Ga0182746, IMG submission 128881) | Enriched Organic Plus compost microbial communities from Emeryville, California, USA - eDNA 3rd pass 30_C BE-Lig OP (version 2) (version 2) ... | reverse complement strand
CAGGCCCGCCTCGGCTGCGCCAGCTGGAAAGCTACGCCGCCACGGGCCTGCTCACCACATCGCCAGAGGGGGCCCTTTGGGACGCCGATAAGGGGCCACCATGCAACGCCGATTGACAATCCGGTGTCGAGAACTACAGGGAATGGGGGCCTTGCCACTTTGGGTAAAGATCGCCGGATGGTCACCGCACCTCAGCTTATTGCTCAGTGTGGAATGAACAGAGGTTTGCGGCGTTCATGTGGCACCGGAGTCCACTGCTCATGATTCACGATGGCGCGTGGTGCATGACACTCAATTCAAATCTTATGATGACTTGGTGCTCTGTCCCGGAACGGACAAGAATATTCGCGGCTATGATGACAGCGGTTTTCTCAAGGCGAGGTGGGGCAGGCCGCGACGCGGTTGTCGGTACAGGCCGCTAATGGATAAGATAGCGCCGCGCCGTTTTATCCGCCAAGGCAGCGCGGCGAATTTCAGATATCCACGCGTTGGTGGGTTGGGAAAGCAGGTCATGCCCTTTTCCCTCTCCCTCTCCGCATCGCCGATTGTTTTAGCTTGTATTTTTGGGGTCCGGAATGCGTAAGCGTCCGGTAAGAGCTGCTGCCAGAACTGCCAAGGTGCCCGTTCGGGTCTGCCGATAAAGCCGCAGCCGCAGCATTCCGGCAAAGGCATTTGGACCGCTGGCTTTCAAGATCTCTCCGAAACGCTCTAATAAGCGCTGGTTCTCGGGGAGTAGTCGGGAGGCGACAGGTTCCAGCGCCTTTTGGTTCCGTGCCAGCCAGTCCGCAAACTTTCCGTTTATCAGCATTGAGGCCCGTGCAGCCTTCGCTCGTGCCGTATCGTTCCGCCCCATCAGATTTTTCCGATGCTGGCGATAAAGCAGCACTTGCGCCCGGTCGCGCATGATACTCGCGCCCGCACCCGACAGGATTTGATAGGCCCACCAGTCATGCGAGATGATGCCTGCTGCTTCGGCTGCCGGGACTGTCGCCTGCAACAGCCGGATCGCCTGCGAGTTGGCAAGGATCGTATTGCCCGGCAAACAGGCTTGGATCAGTGCGTTGCGAAACGTAAACGGTCCGGGAAAATGCGGTGCCGCGGCAAGCGGGTTCAGCGCCTCGTCGCAGATTGTTGTTCGCGCGGCATAAATCGCTGCATCTATGCGTCCGTGCAGGAAGGCCACGCCGCGCTCCAGCCGGTCCGGCAGCCAGACATCATCCTGATCGGCATAAGCCAGCCACCCGCCGGCATCGACCCGTTGGGTCAGGTGCAGGAAGTTCCGGGTCGATCCTTGTCGGGGACCGTCTATCAGCTCTACTTGTCCCGAGGGGCGAGTGCGGGCAAACTCCGCAACAATCTGCCGCGTTCCATCCGTCGAGCCGTCGTCGGAAACAATCAGCTTCCAGTCTGAGATGCTTTGCGCAGCCAGACTGTCTAGCTGGGCGCGAATGAACCGCGCCCCGTTATAACTGGCCATGGCAATAGTGATCGGCGGATGCAACTGGGTCTCCGATAATATCGCCTCTTTCCTATAAGGATCCTGCGGATCGGGCCAGAGGGCGTTATTGCTCTTGTCGGCCAATATCCTCGATCAGAATGCGTCTGACATTCGGTCCCGCAGTCTTTTGCGCCGCTGCAAGCAGGGATGTTCGCAACTTTTGAAGCGTGACCTCAGAGGTGAAATTGCCATCAAAAGCGCCTGTATTTGCCTCGATCATCAGCGCATTGAGCAGGCTGTCCCGCAGGCGCAATTCTTGCGCTTCAATCTCGGCCTGGGCAGAGGCGGGGGTTTCGATGCCGAGTGACAGGATCATCACAGCTGTTGGTGAGCCATTGCGCAGGACAGGCACAAAAAACTGGGTTGGAAAACGGAACCACCCAAGGGTGTCGTCCTTTGTTGTGGACGAGCTTTCGCCTTTGCCTGTTTGGGATGCGGCGTCAGCCTGTTCAGTAGCTGTGCCTTGGGTTCTGGTTTCATCTGCAGGCTTGGGCTCACCAAAAATATCGCCACTGATCGCCCCCCCAACGAAGGCCAGTACGGGCAGCAAGATTAGCAATAGTTTTTTCACGACCGCTCCGCCTGCTTAATAGGGCAGAAGGATATCGGCGACCTGCTGACCGTAGCGCGGCTGCTGTACATCGCTGATCTGGCCGCGCCCGCCGTAAGAAATACGGGCACCGGCGATACGGTCATAGGCAATCTCGTTGCGGCGCCTGATATCTGATGGGCGTACAAAACCGCTAACGGTCAGTTCACGCACCTCGTTGTTCACACGTACCTCTTGCGTGCCCTGGATACGCAGAACGCCGTTGGGCAGGCGATCGACAACGGTAGCTGCCACCCGCAGAGTCAGTTTGTCACGTCGGGAAATATTCCCGCTGCCTTTGAAGCTGGAGGCAGCCTTGGCATCGGCCAGTTCTTTCATACTGGCACCCTCAGGCAGGGCCTCGTCGATACGTTGCGGCAGCCCGATCATTGAGGGAATACTGACCTTGTCTGACGAACTGCGACTGCGGCCCGAGCTGTTCTGGATCTCGGCCCGGTCGTCGATTTCGATCACCACGGTCAGGATATCGCCGCGCTGCGAAGCTCGGCGGTCCGCGACCAGAGAGTTTTGCGCGCTGCTCCACAGCGAGGCCGTGCTTTGCGGCCTGTCGGGCAGCTCATTGACACCATAGCCTGACGAGGTCATGGCCTGAAATTCGACGCTGCTTTCGGGTTCGGTCATAGATGGGGGGCGGCCAAGGTGAGACACACGTGCGCAGGCCGAAAGTGACATGGCAAGTGTCAGTGCACCAACTAGTGTGACAGAATGGGACGGCGTATATCGGGACATGAGATTCACTTTCAGTTATTCTGGACGATGACCGAACCGTCAGGCGCGACACGGCCGGAAACAGTCACGCGTGAGCTGCTGTTCAGTACCCGGATGATCTGACCGACCTTTCCGGCAGATAGCGCGCGCCCCTCGGTCTCGATTCGCAGAGCGGCTTTTTCATAGGTCAGCGTGACAAGCTGGTTGCGACCAATCAGGGTAGGTTCGGTCAGGGCAGATGGGTCGATCCTTCGCCCCTCATAGACCATGACACGCAGCTGCTGGCCGAGGATCTGGGTGATATCTTCGATACCTCCCGCCTGATCCGGGGCGAGGGTGACATCCTCGGCTGAGATAACCGTGCCGGCGGGTAGTGTACGGCTGGCGACTGCCGCACCGGCTGTGGCCCACTGCGGCAGTAGCATAAACATCAGGGCAATGGCGCGCATCAGCGGACCTGCACCGTTGTACCAAGCATCTGGTCTGCGGCAGAGATGACCTTGGAATTCAGTTCATAACCGCGCTGGGCCTTGATCAATTCGGCGATCTCGCGCACCGGATCGACCGCGCTTTCCTCAAGCCAGCCGGCGCGGATCGTGCCCAGCCCCTCTTGTCCCGGCGAGGCGACCCGGGGTGCGCCCGATGCCGTGCTTTCCAGAAACATGTTTGAACCGATGGCCTCGAGGCCCTTTTCGTTGATAAAACTTGCTAGGGTGATCTGGCCAAGGTTTTCGGGTTCGACCCGGTCGCTGAAATAGGCAAAGACTTCGCCATTGGCGTTGATCGAGATGCTTCGGGCATCCTCGGGGATGGTAATGTCAGGTACCAGCGGATAGCCTTCCGAGGTGACGATCTGACCTTCCGGCGAACGTTTCAGACTGCCGTCTCGGGTATAAGCCGAAATGCCTGAGGGCAGGGTGATCTCAAGATAGCCGCCGCCATCGATGGCGATATCCAGATCCCCATTGGTCTGGGTCAGCGACCCTTGGGCCAGCATGACGGATACGCTGGCCGGGCGCACCCCCATACCAAGCTGGATCCCTGCCGGAACCATTGTGCCGCTGGTTGAGGTCAGCGTACCCGGGCGAGTGACCTGCTCATATTGCAGGTCGGCAAATTCGGCGCGCCGGGCGTTATAACCAGTCGTGGACATGTTGGCGAGGTTGTTAGAGATGACCTCGACGCGCATCTGCTGTGCGCTCATCCCGGCGGCTGCTATCTGAAGTGCTTTCATGGTTTTAGTCCTTTTACCGGGTCAGAATTGTGATGGCCTGACGGATGCGCTGGTCCTCTTGATCAAGGAAGCTTTGGCCCAGTTGATAAGCGCGCTGAACCTCGATCATGCGCGCGATTTCAAGCACCGGGTCGACATTGGAGCCCTCAAGAAAACCCTGACGCAGTACTGCGTCATCCAGTGGTTCGGCTGCATCGCCGGGATCGAAAAGCGTACCCGCCACATGCTGCAGGCGGGACTGGTCCGTAACTGCAAAGATGCCCACCCGCCCAACGGGCGTGCCGTCGGCGGAAATTGTACCATCCATGCCGATACCGATGTCGCGCACGCCCGCAGGGATGACGACGGGTGCCTGTCCATCGTCGAGCAACTGATAACCGTCGGGGTTAACAAGTTCGCCCTCAGCATTGGTCATGAAGGCACCGGCCCGGGTCAGGCGGTTGCCTTGCGGTGTCTGGACCATGAAGAAACCCTTGCCATCAATCGCCAGATCAAAGCGGCCGTTCGTCAACGTCATGTCGCCAGGGCGCTGGTCGATCATGCGCCCATGGGCATTGGCCATTGCCAAGGTCTCGCCACGCCGATCAAGCGACACCATATATTCCGAAAATACGACACCTTCGCGCCGAAAGCCGGTGGTGTTGGCATTGGCAATATTGTTGGCAACAGAGCGCATTTCGCGCATCAACCCGGATTGCCTGGTCAGGGCGGCATAGATCGCGTTATCCATAACCTAGGACCCCGCAATCCCTGGCAGGACCTGATCGGTAAAGAACCCGGTCAGCATGGCGGTCATAAAGCTCATGCTGACCCAGAATACCGCCAGCATAAGGCCCACCTTGGGAACAAAGGTCAGCGTCATTTCCTGCACCGAGGTCAGGGCCTGCAAAAGACCGATGATCACACCCACCACCAGCGCCACCCCCAGCAGCGGTGCGGCCATGCGCAGCGCGATCCACAGCGCTTGCCGGGTGAGGTCGAAGATCAGGTTCTCATCCATGGCCAGATCCTCAGACCGGCATCCGCAGGATTTCCTGATAGGCCTCGACCACCTTGTCGCGCATGGCGACCACGGTCTCGAGCGCGATTTCGGCCTGGGCGATACTTTGCACCAGATCATGCGTCTCGGCCTTGCCGGTCATGGCGCCGGTGGCGGCGGCATCAACCTGATCCATCATCCGGGAAAACACTGAGGCCGCGCCTTGCGGATCGTGATTGCCTGGCGCGACGACGTTGCGCACGCGGTCATAAGAAGTAGCGGCAAGTGTCGGGGTAATCATGGCAGTTCCTTTCTTATCGGCGGATCAGGTCCAGCAATGCGCCGCTCATCTGGCGCGATTGCTCAAAGACGCGCAGGTTCGCCTCATAGCTGCGGCCCGCCTCCTTGGAGTCGGCGATCTCGATGATCAGATCGACGTTCGATCCTGCGTAATAGCCGTTCTCATCAGCCATCGGATGGGCGGGATCATAGATCTGAGGTAGTTCGCGCCGATCAAACCGGGTCGGCCCGGCGGTGACGGCACCGGTTCGGCGGCCAAAGTCGACCTGCTCTTCAAAGGCTACCACCTTGCGGCGATAGCCGGGCGTGTCGGCATTGGCGATGTTTTCGGAAATATGTCGCAGCCGCACGGCCTGCGCGCGCATACCCGAAGCGGCCAGTTCAATGGCGGAAAGCGTTTCTGACATCCTTATACCCCCTAGCCACGACGTCCGAGGCTGGTACGGATCAGATTGAGCGAGGATTTTGTCACCGCCAGCGCCAGATCGAATTCACGCCTGGCCTCGGCGCTGCGGATCATTTCATCCTCAAGCGAGACAGAGTTGCCGTTCGGCGCGGGCTCACCCTTGTCGTCGATCACGCGCGGGCTGCCGCCCCAACTGGCGCCGGTCAGATGGCGAGGACGTGAGGCGCGCATCTCTACCGCGCCTTGCGTGTGATAGGTTTTGGTAAAGCTGGCCAGATCGCGGGCACGAAAGCCCGGGGTATCGGCATTGGCCACGTTGCGGGCAATCAGCTTTTGCCGTTCGGCGGCATGGGCCGTCAGCGAATTGGCCATCCGCAAAGTCTCGATCCGGTCAAACATCGCGGCATCTCCTCAGGTTCCGATAAACCCGGTCTTAACCCCAACAGGTTTAGAAACCCTTTCCAGGACCGGACGGACCGGCAGCGGGGAGAAGCAGAAATTGGATAAAATGCTGTCTATTGCGGCGCGGATGGGACGAGTCCGCATGATCCGGCACTTTGGCCAGGTCAGCGCCATTCAGGCGGGCCTGATCCTTGCAGGCGGGCTGTCAAGCCATGCTTCCTTAGGGGATCGTGTCGTCTTTTCAAAGGGTTCTGGTGCATCTTTGGGCGGGGAGATCATCGCGCTGCACGACCATCAGGTGGCAATTCTGCCCGAAGGTCCGATGGAGGGGCTGTCGATCGGCACGCCCGTTGAGCTGGTCTTTGCACCCTCTCTTGCACCCGCCGATAGCTGGATCGGGCGAATCATCGATCCCTTTGGCAGGCCGCTGGATGGTCGTCCCCTTGCCGCCGGGGGGGAGGAACGGGGTTTCCGCACGCCTCCGCCGCCCGCTGCGCTGCGTAACCGGCTGGGCGTGCGGCTGGATACGGGGCTTGCCGTCTTTGACACCATCCTGCCCCTGGTGCGGGGGCAGCGAATGGGGCTGTTTGCCGGCTCGGGCGTGGGCAAATCCACGCTGCTTTCGTCCCTGGCCAAGGGCGTCTCGGCTGATGTGGTGGTGATTGCGCTGGTGGGGGAGCGTGGCCGAGAGCTGCGCGAGTTTGTCGAGGAAACGCTGGGCGAAGAGGGGATGGCACGTTCGGTCGTGGTGGCGGCTACCTCGGATCAGTCGCCGTTGATGCGCAGGCGCTGTGCCTGGGCTGCGATGACGGTGGCCGAGCATTTCCGCGACCGCGGACAGCATGTGCTGTTTCTGGCCGATTCGATTACCCGTTTTGCCGAGGCGCATCGTGAGATCGCGCTCGCCGCTGGTGAAAGCCCCAGCTATCGCGGTTTCCCCCCCTCGACCTCGCATCTGATCATGTCGCTGGCCGAGCGTTCGGGGCCAGGGCCAATCGGCTCGGGCGATATTACTGCAATTTTCAGCGTGCTGGTCGCGGGTTCGGATATGGAGGAGCCGGTAGCCGATATCCTGCGCGGCGTTCTTGATGGCCATGTGGTTCTGGATCGCGCCATCGCCGAACGGGGCCGTTTCCCGGCAGTGGATGTGCTGCGTTCGGTCTCACGCTCCTTGCCTCAGGCGGCGAGCACGGCCGAGAATGCGCTGATCGCGCGTGCGCGCGCGACGCTGGGAACCTATGCAGAATCCGAACTGATGATCCGTGCTGGCCTTTATTCACAAGGCTCTGATCCGCGGGTGGATGAGGCGGTGCGGTTATATCCGGCGCTGGATCAGTTCTTTACCCACAAAAGCCCTGATGCGCGACAAAGCTTTGCGTTACTGGCCGACGCTTTGGGTATGCCCCCGCCACGTCCCGAATGAAGGCATGGCATGGAAACAAATCCCTTACTGGCACAGCCGATAGCCACCCCGCCGCGCCTTGATGTCGACATGCAGATGATCGTCATGGGCGGCATTGCTGCCCGGCCCCAGGACTGTGGTGAAATGCAGGCAGGCGGCCCCGCGGATCGCGCGCTGAAAGGCCTCTTGCAGGTCGCCGCTGTCCTGCCGCGGCTTGATCTCGATCCGCGAGCCGTCCTCAAAACGGAAGGCGGCAATGTCGAAAGCATTGCCAAAAGCGTGTTCCGAAAGGTTTTCGCCTGTGGTCCCGACGGTCGCCCGGCATTGATAGGTCGAACCGGGCTCCAGCGCCGCAAGCCGGGGCCGATCAGGCAACAGGGCAGCGGCGGGCAGGACAAAATCACGCAGCCAATGGGCAAGGTCGCGGGCCAGATCACAGCGCATCAGGGCACCGCCCGGTATCTCGATCCCCGGCAAGGGCCGGCGCAAAAGCACGGGCCGGTCAATCCCGCAATCACGTTGGTCGGGATCGAGGACGGGTGCTTCCTCACTGTAATCGGCGCCAAGCAACGTCAATTGCAGCAGGCAGGCAGAATAATCGAAATCGCTTTCCCGCAACTGGCTGTGAATGGGCGGGCCGACCGGGGTGGCCGGGGTTTCTGGCTTGGCGGTGGGGGCGGCTGGTGCGCTTGTACTATCGGTGGTGTCGTCAGGGGCGGGCTGAGGCTGCTCGGGGTTGGTCTCGGCTGCCTCTGGTCGCGGCGCAGGGCGAATGTCCCCCGGGCTTTCCTCGGGTTTGGGAGGCGGGGCGATATCATCCAACGGCGTCTCGTCCAAAGCCAGCGAGGGCAGGCCAGGCAGTGCCGAGATCAGGATTGCCGAAAGATATCGCCCCGGCCTGCGCATTCAGGGCTGCCCGGCCTGCGGATAAAGCGTGACACTGCCCGGGGCTTCGCCTGGCAGGCTGCTTGGCAGGGTGACGTCCGAAGGATACTCGGGCTCCTCGGTCGCCGGGGCGGCAGGCGGGACCTCGGGCACCAGAGGCTCACTCGTGGCAGGGGTCGCGGGGGTGACGACCAGAGGCTCAGAGCCTGCCGCGGTTGCAGCGGCAGTTGGTGCGCCAAGGGCGGCGGCGGCGGATGTGGCAGCAGCAACGGCGGCCGGAGCGGCTTCGCCTGCGAAGGCCGCAGGGGGCAGGCGGTTGCCGCGGGCTGGTGGCCGGGTCGAGGCGATTGCCGTGGTCGCCGCGGTCTGTGTCGCCGCAGCCACCGGCGACACGCCGGTCACGTCAGAGATTCTGACCCCGGGGGGCAGGAACTCGACCGTTGTAACCTTGGCCTTGACCATATGCGCCAGCTCCCATGCGTCCCAGTTCGTCAGCCGCACGCAGCCATGCGACTGGCTCAGGAACAATTGCGAGGGCGTGGCGGTTCCGTGGATGCCGTAGGTCGGCTCGGAAAGGTCGATCCAGACATTGCCCACAGGCCCGTTGGGTCCGGGCGGGATGATCAGTACCCGATCATTCTGTCCCTGCTTGAAATTGCGATGCGGGTTATAGGTATAGGTCGGGTTCAACGCCACGGCATCGACGACGTGATTGCCATGTGGCGATGGCGTATCAGAAGAGCCGACCGTTGCCGGATAATCCGCGACCATATTGCCCCGCGCGTCATAAGCGGCGACACGGCGGGTTTCCTTATCCACGATGATCCGGGTGACGGTGGCGCGGATCGGCTTTGCCGGGACGGTGACATGGATGGTCTCGCCGGGCTGGAAACTTGCGCCGGGGTTCAGCTTGGCCAGAAACTTTTCATCCATGTGAAAGCGTTCGGCCAGTCTTTCCAGCACGCTCGTATAACCCTGCGAGGTCATCGCAGCCTTTTCGGCATAATCCGGGGGAATGCGATCGACGAGGCCAGTCGCGTCCTTTTCGACGATGGTATATTCCATGGTCAGCGGCGGGCCAGCATAGCCCTGCAGCAGTTCCCAAACCGCGTGATCCATGCGACCGGTCATCGGCAGACCGGCCCGCCTCTGAAAGGCCTTGATGGCGCTTTCACTCATCCCTCCGCGCCAGCCGTCCACGACCCCCGGCGAGATGCCCGAGCGGTCCAGCAGGATCTGCACCTTGGCCGTCAGTGCCGACTGACCGGGGGGCAGGCCGGTGCCGTCATAGGTGGCCTGCTCGATTTCGGCGGGGGTGATCGACACCAGCGCCTTTGGCCGAGGCGGTGCGGTCGGAGCTATCGTGGTCGCGGCGGACGTGCCTGAAGGGGCCGCCTGTGCCCATCCGGGCGAAAGCGGAATGGCCAGGGTTGTCGCCATCAGGGCGAAGCGCAAAAACGCACCCCTGCGAAATCGGGTCGGGAACATGCTCGGCTCCGGTCTGCTTGCCTGTATTGTTCTGGTTGTGTCCAGCACATTTGGCCAAATGCGCAGGACAAGGCAAGCAAATGCCGGTCAACTCGGGTTGATCGCGACCTTTCAGATCGTCGCGGCAAAGCGGTGATGCTGCGGGAAATAACGCCGGGTAAGCGATATAGGCATGTTGTTCAGCCAGTCCAGCCGCTCGACCAGCAACACGGGGTCCCCGGGCTGCAGTTGCAGCGCGTCGGTTACGAAACGCTCATTTGCAAGGGCGGCGCCGATTGCCATGCTTCCGCGGTTGATCGGCACATGGCCAAGCAGCCATTCGCAAGGGCTGATCCGGCTAAGCGCCTCACGCGTCAGGCCGGGGGTGGCAAAGTGGTTGATCCAGCGTTCTTCGCAGCAATAGGGCGCGCCATCGGCGGTAAAGCTGGCGCGGACGCGCAGCAGCCGGTCATCGGTGCGCAATAGCATCGCCTGGGCAGTATCGGGCGGCGGAGGACATTCTTCGTAAAGCAGCAGCGAATAGCCGTAGGCCTTGCCTGTCGCCTCGATCTCGCGCCGCAAAAGAAAGCGGACCATCTGGACGCGGGGGTGCTGTGCGACGCGGGTGCCGACCTTGCGGCGGCGCTCAAGAACGCCGCTTTGCGCAAGTGCCTGCAGGGCGCGGTTGACGGTGGCGCGCGCACAGCCGAACTCGGATGCCAGCTCGGCTTCGGTCGGGATCAGCTGCCCTTCAGCCCATTCTCCGTTGTGGATGCGGCTCAGGACTTCTTCCTGGACGGTTTGCCAGGTCATGTTTCGTCGCTTGCGTTCCTGCAGCTCTGCCGAAAGTGCCTGTGCCATGTGGCTGGGTAGCTCGATCATTGTTTCAGAATACGTCTTTGTTCATTGAGGTTGCGGCAGAACTCAATACGCAGGCACTTGAACGAAAGCACTGCCCGAAGGGGGTGAGCACCGGATTCCAGAGCGGCCAAGCCAGCCCGACCGGGGGCCTGAAACTGGACCCATTCGTTCAGTTTTGAGTGCAAATTCCTGCAGGGGTCAAGGATATTTCCGAACGCCGGCCAGGATCCGCCTGTCACGGTTGACAATCCTCCGGCCCAGCACGACAAATCGGGCGATTTTCAAGAGGTGAGATTCTGTGTCGGACGTTTCGACATTCCGCGGCCAGGGTGTCTCTGCCACGGCCTGGACGGTGCTGGTCGCGATCAGCCTGTGCCATATGATCAACGACATTATGCAGTCCATGCTGGCTGCGATTTATCCGCTGCTGCGCGAAGAGTTCTCGCTGACTTATTGGCAGATCGGGATGATGACCTTTGCCTTTCAGGTCACGGCCTCGCTGTTGCAGCCGGCGGTCGGTATGGTGACGGATCGTAACCCGATGCCGCGCTCGCTTGCCTATGGTATGGGGGCCACCGTGGTCGGGGTGCTGCTGCTGGCGTTGGCGCATGAATATTGGGTGCTGTTGTCGGGGGCGATGCTGATCGGTGTCGGCTCGGCGGTGTTCCATCCGGAAAGCTCACGCGTGGCGCGCATTGCTTCGGGCGGGCGCTATGGCACTGCCCAATCACTGTTTCAGCTTGGCGGGAACTTTGGTCAGGCGTTGGGACCGCTGCTTGCGGCCTTTATCGTCGTGCCGCTGGGCCGGCCTTCGGTCGCCGTGTTTTCCATAGCAGCAATGATGGGCTCGGCAATGTTGTGGCGGATCGGCGACTGGGCCGAGGGGCGGCGCAAGGCCACGGTCGCCCGGACGCCGGGTAGCATACCGCTGTCGCGGCAGAGGGTGGCTTGGGCCATCGTGGTACTGGCGCTGCTGACCTTTACCAAAAACATCTATATGGCCAGTCTTTCGAGCTATTATACCTTCTTTCTGATCGAAAAGTTCGGGGTTTCCACCCAGCAGGCGCAGGTGATGCTGTTTCTGTTCCTTGCCGGAACGGCGGCGGGTGTGATCCTGGGCGGGCTGATCGGCGACCGGGTGGGGCCGCTGAGGGTGATCTGGTTCTCAATCCTGGGGATTTTGCCCTTTACGCTGTTGCTGCCTTATGTCGGGCTGGCGGCAACCGGGGTGCTGACGGTGCTGATCGGGCTGATCCTTGCATCGGCCTTTCCCGCCATCGTGGTCTTTGCACAGGAACTGGTGCCGGGCCGGACAGGGATGGTCGCGGGCATATTTTTCGGCTTTGCCTTTGGCATGGGCGGGATTGCGGCCGCCGTGCTTGGCCTTGTTGCCGACGCAAAGGGGATCGAATTCGTTTACCAGATCTGTTCTTATCTGCCGCTGATGGGACTGTTGACCATCTTACTGCCGCGGATGGAGCGGTAATTGCTGCCGGCCCGGGGGCTCTGCCCCCGGACCCCCGGGATATTTTGACACGGAAGAGACATGACGACGATCAAGGCAAGGCCGATTACAGCCGAGGAATTTGCCCCTTTTGGTGAGCTGCTGATTCCGCGCGAGGCGCCCAGCAAAATGATCAACGCCGGCCGTTGTGAGCGGCATCATGCGCTGGCCATGGTGGAGCGTGGCGGTGGTGAGGCGATCATCTCGATCTTTCGTTCGGAGCCGGTGAGCCTGCCTTACGACTGTGCGTTGCTGGAGCGGCATCCGCTGGGGTCACAGGCCTTTATGCCGCTGGGGCCTGATCCGTGGCTGTCGATCGTGGCGCCGGATGAAGGAGGGAAGCCGGGGGCTCCGATCGCGTTTCTGGTGCCCTCGGGCATAGGGGTGAACCTGCGTGCAGGGGTCTGGCATGGTGTCCTGACGCCTTTGGATCGTACAGCCGATTTTCTGGTCGTGGACCGCGAAGGTGAGGGCGTCAATCTGGAAGAGGTTGAGATCGCCCCGGTGACCGTCGAGGCATGAGCCTGCCCGATTATTCGATGGAGGAGGCCGCGCTGCGTGATGGCGCGCGCCTTGTTGCAGGCGTTGATGAGGTTGGACGCGGACCTTTGGCCGGGCCGGTGACGGCGGCTGCGGTGATCCTGGATCCCACCTGCATTCCCGAAGGGCTGAATGACTCAAAGAAGCTGACGGCCAAGAGGCGCGAGGTGCTGGCCGAACAGATCATGGCGTGTAGCGACTGGGCCGTCGGGCACGCCAGTGTCGAGGAAATTGATCAGCTGAATATCTTGCGCGCCTCGCATCTGGCGATGTGCCGCGCGATTGAAGGCCTGCGGCAGCGACCCTGTCTGGCGCTGATCGATGGCAACATGCTGCCCCGCGATCTGCCAGTTCCGGGGCTGGCTGTGATCAAGGGCGACGGGCGCTGCCTGTCCATTTCCGCAGCCTCGATCGTGGCCAAACTGTTGCGTGATCGCATCATGGTGGATTTGGCGCAACAGCATCCCGGATATGGTTGGGAGGTTAACGCCGGTTACGGCACACCTGCGCATCGCAAGGCGCTGCTGGATCTGGGCGTGACCCCATATCATAGGCGCAGCTTTGCACCCGTCCACAACATCTTGTGTAAAGAAGAAACCTCAAACCGTTGATTCAAAAAAGAATTTGACGGCGAATCGGTGCTGACTCATTATCGGCTCATAAATCGGCACCTAATAGCCGAAACCCGAGGCAGTGATGACTAAGCACGATACAAAATCCCGCGCCGCGGCGCGAACGCTTCCGCTTAACCAGATTTTGGCCGGAGATTGCATTGAGATAATGAATGGGCTGCCCGAGAGCAGTGTTGATCTGATCTTTGCCGATCCTCCGTATAACCTGCAGTTGCGGGGCGATCTGCACCGGCCCGACAACTCAAAGGTCGATGCGGTCGATGACCATTGGGACCAGTTCTCGGGCTTTGCCGCCTATGACCGTTTTACCCGCGACTGGCTGGCCGCCGCGCGCCGGGTGCTAAAGCCCGATGGGGCAATCTGGGTCATCGGCTCTTATCACAATATTTTCCGCGTCGGGGCCGAGCTTCAGAACCAGGGGTTCTGGATCCTGAACGATGTGGTCTGGCGCAAGGCCAACCCGATGCCGAACTTTCGCGGCAAGCGCCTGACCAACGCCCATGAGACGATGATCTGGGCAAGCAAGACCGAGGGTGCGAAATACACCTTTAACTATGAGGCGCTGAAATCGCTGAACGAAGGTGTGCAGATGCGTTCGGACTGGGTGCTGCCGATCTGTACCGGGGGTGAGCGGCTGAAGGATGCCGATGGTGCCAAGGCCCATCCAACCCAAAAGCCCGAGGCATTGTTGCATCGCATTCTGGTCGGTTCGACCAATCCCGGCGATGTGGTGCTGGACCCGTTCTTTGGCACAGGCACCACTGGTGCCGTGGCCAAGATGCTGGGCCGCGACTTTATCGGGATCGAGCGCGAGGAGGCTTATCGCGAAGTGGCCGAGAAGCGTATCTCGCGCGTACGCCGCTTTGACAGTGAGGCGCTTGCCACCATCCGCGCCAAACGTGCCGAGCCGCGCGTGCCCTTTGGCCAGGTGGTCGAACGCGGCATGTTGCGTCCGGGCGAAGAGCTGTATTCGCTGAACAACCGCCATAAGGCCAAGGTGCGCGCCGATGGCAGCCTGATCGGCAATGACGTCAAGGGCTCGATCCATCAGGTCGGTGCTGCGCTTGAGGGCGCGCCAAGCTGCAATGGCTGGACCTACTGGCACTTCCGGCGCGAGGGGCGGATGGTTCCGATCGACATTCTGCGCCAGCAGATCCGCGCCGAGATGGAGGCCGAAGAAGGCCGCGCCCACTGATTTTCCCGGTTCGCCAAGTCCCGAAGCTCCGCGAGCTCTGGCGCGACCGGGACCGCCTTGCCCCGTTCGGCTAAAGGCCGGGCGGGGCCTTTTGGGTTGGGCAGCGCCCTATAGTGCGCCGCGCGGCATGGGCAGATCGCCGCGGTTATAAGGCTGCCAGTCAGTGATCTCGGGATAGAACTGCCGCCGCCATGCCCTGACGCGCGCGTTCATCCGCCGCCGCCACAGGGGCGGGACCATGGCAAGGAATGTCATGGCGGGATAGCCCATCGGCAGCTGTGGAGCCTCTTCGGCGCTATAGGTCTGTAACAGCGGAAACCGCCGGTCGGGCTTGTAATGGTGGTCCGAATGGCGCTGAAGGTTGATCAGCAGCCAGTTCGTCGCCTTATGAGCGCTGTTCCAGCTGTGACGGGGCAGGACATGTTCATAGCGTCCTTCGCCCAGATATTTGCGGGTCAGGCCGTAGTGCTCGACGTAATTGGTCAGTTCAAGCTGCCAGACCGCGATGAAGGCTTGCCAGATGAACAGCAACAACCCCTGCCAGCCGCCAAGGATCAGCGCCAGCGCAAGCATTGCCAGTTGCAGCGCGCCGTAACGCCAGAACGGGTTGCGACCGTCGAATTTTGAGCGGCCGGTACGTTCCAGCCGCCGCGCCTCGGCCTGCCAGGCGCTTTTGGGGCAATCGATCAGCACGCGTAGGAAAAAGCGAAAGAAACCCTCATTGTAGCGGGCCGAGACTGCATCGCGCGGCGTTGCCACCCATGAATGGTGGACAAGCAGATGTTCGGTGCGAAAGTGCGAATAGAGGGTCGAGGCCAGCAGCAGATCGCCAAGCCAGCGTTCAAGGCGGTTGCGCTGATGCAGCAGCTCGTGGGCATAGACTATGCCGATGGTGCCCGAGCCGATGCCGATACCAAAGAAAAGGCCAAGCTTTTCCCATCCCGACAGGTCACTGCGGGTCGCATACCAGATCGCGCCAAAGATCATCACCGCCTGTAGCGGAAACCAGATGATGGTGATGGCGCGATACCAGAACAGCTGCGTTTCCGGCGTCTCGGTTTCGGGGTTTTCTTCGTTCAGGCCCAGAACCGAGTCCAGAACGGTGGTCAGATACCAGGCGTAAACGGGCATCAACAGGAACCACCAGCCGCCACGCCAGGCGGCAAGGGCGGCAAGAGGTACAAGCCCTAGCGAAAGCCAAAAGGGCAGGGCGTCTATCAGGCGGGAACGGAATGGCGTTTGCATGGGCGGTACAATGAAACCGTGATGGGGCAACAGGCTAAAACGACAAAACAGACGGACTTGAACAGCCAGACATCGCAGATGCGATTATGGCGTGTCCGGGCTGGGCTTGCCATGGCGGCGCGATGTCGCGGGTCTGGCCAGCGCCCATGCCTTGCGCATCAAACCGGGCAAAGCATCAGGACTGAAAGTGCCGAGCGGTGTCAGACTGCCTCTTTCCGGCGCGGCGGTCAATTCCGCTGTCATTACGGTCAGATCCAGAGAGAAGTGGGTAAAGACATGGCGAACGATGCCGATTTCCCGCCAGTCCGCTGAGGCGGGTGGTGGCACGTCCGAGCCGTCCCAGCCTGTCGAGGGAAAGGCCAATGTGCCGCCGAGCAAGCCCTTATCGGGCCGGGTTTCGACCAGTACGGCACCTTTGTCAAAACCGATCCAGACCATGCCCTGGCGCAGGGGCCTGGCCTTTTTGGGCATCTTGCGCGGCAATTCGGCGGCAATGCCTTTGGCCCGGGCAGAGCAATGGCTGATAACCGGGCAGATGCCGCAGGCCGGGCTGCGTGGCGTGCAGATGGTCGCGCCCAGATCCATCATCGCCTGGGCAAAATCGCCCGGACGCCCGGCCGGGGTCAGGCCGGTGGCCAGCGCGACAAGCTCGGGCTTGGCGGCGGGCAGGGGCGTTTCGACCGCAAATAGCCGGGCGGTCACACGCTCGACATTGCCGTCCACCACGGTTTCGGGCTGGTCGAAGGCGATGGCGGCAATGGCAGCCGAGGTATAGGGGCCGATGCCGGGCAGGGCGGCGAGGCCTTCGCGCGTGTCGGGAAACGCGCCCAGCTCCGAAACCTTGCGTGCGCAGGCGATCAGGTTGCGGGCGCGTGCGTAATAGCCAAGCCCCGCCCATTCAGCCATCACCTGCGCGTCCTCGGCGGCGGCAAGGTCGTGAACGGTGGGCCAAAGGCTGGTAAAGCGTTCGAAATAGGATTTGACCGCTGCGACGGTGGTCTGTTGCAGCAT
>Ga0182746_1001940_pt1 | contig 16900 bp, 14 predicted proteins | sample eDN3rd30CBELigOP_FD_128881 | JGI IMG/M metagenome (GOLD analysis project Ga0182746, IMG submission 128881) | Enriched Organic Plus compost microbial communities from Emeryville, California, USA - eDNA 3rd pass 30_C BE-Lig OP (version 2) (version 2) ... | reverse complement strand
CGGCCGTCGTCACCGGCGCGACCAGCGGGCTCGGTTATGAGACCGCCCTCGTTCTCGCCGGCGCCGGTGCGCGCGTCATCCTGGCGTCGCGGAACGAAACAAAAGGCGCCGAGGTTCTGGCCAAGATCCGCCGGGCTCACCCGAATGCCGATGTCAGCTTCGAACCTCTCGATCTGGCCAGCCTCGCCTCGGTCGCGGCCTGCGCGGAACGCATCGCCAAAGCCGCGCCGCGGCTCAATCTTCTGATCAACAATGCGGGGGTGATGGCGATCCCCACGCGCCACGTCACCGCCGACGGCTTCGAGATGCAGTTCGGCGCCAACTATCTCGGCCACTTCGCGCTGACGCTGCATCTGATGCCGCAGATCCTCGCGGCGCCCACGCCGCGGGTGGTGACCTTGAGCAGCCTCGCGCACCGCAGCGGTCGGATCAACTTCGCCGATCTGCAGTTCGAGCAGAGCTATCGGGCATGGGCGGCCTATTGCCAGTCCAAGCTGGCGACGCTGATGTTCAGCCTGGAGCTCGAGCGCCGCGCGCGCATGGCGCAGTGGCCGCTGACCAGCAACGCCGCGCATCCGGGTTTTGCACTGACCGGCCTTCAAAGCGCGGGGCCGCGCATGGGCAACGAAGACCGGGTCTCTTTGTTTGAACGCTTCAGCAACCTGCTCGCACCATTCCTGTCTCAATCCGCCGCCGAAGGCGCGTGGCCGACGCTCTATGCGGCGACCGCACCGGAAGCCGCGGGCGGCGTGCTCTATGGACCGGACGGCTTCTACGAAATGACAGGCAAGCCGAAGCCGGCGAAGATCGTCAAAGCCGCTCTCGATCAGAAAGCCTGGCGGCGGCTGTGGGAGGTCTCGGAGCGATTGACCGGTGTCACCCTCCTGCAGGGGAAAGCGGCCTGAAAAGAGGGAACCGCCCAAAAGAAAAAACCCCGGCCCAGAAGGCCGGGGTAAGCTGTGTGGACTCTCAAACCAGATCAACGAAACGCCCAGCTCACGGGATGGTTCCCTGCCCGGCAAAAGGCTACGGGCCAAGCAGCGAACAGCGTTAAGCCCCGATGAACGTCACGCCTCGAAGACGTGGGCTTTGCCGGTGACGGTAATCCGCACGCGCGATCCTACCGGCGGAAGGTCGTTGCTCAGCGAGCGGATCATCAGCGGCGCTCCAGACATTGCGGCATTTGCGGCAGCGCCGGACGGGATCAGCAGCGACACGGCAACCATGCACACCGCACCGGCGAATTCGACATCGGTGACCTGCCCGTAGCAGCCATGTGCTTCGGCCTCTCCCACCTCCGGCCCGGCCTGCACCAGTTGCACCTGCTCGGGACGCAGCATGATCTCGGCCTTGCCGCGCCGCGCCGGCGCATCGACGGCCACACGGCCGAGCCTGCACTCAGCCCAGCCGTCGCGCAGATCGGCCGACAGCACGATGGTGTCGCCCAGGAACTCCGCCGTCTTGCGATCCGCCGGATGGCGATAGATGTCCTGCGGCGCCCCCACCTGCGCCAGCCGGCTATCGCGCAGCACCGCAACCTGATCGGCAAAGGAGAGCGCCTCAGCCTGATCGTGAGTCACCAGGATGGCGGTGATGCCGGCCGCCTGCAGCACCTTCGCCACGGCCTTGCGCATCGTCTCCCGCAGCCCGGCATCCAACGCGGAAAACGGCTCGTCGAGCAGCATCAGCCGCGGCTTGCGCGCGAGCGCCCGCGCCAGCGCGACGCGCTGCTGCTGGCCGCCGGACAATTCGTGCGGCCGCCGGTCCAGCATCTTCCGGTCGAGTTCGACCATGTCCATCAGGTCGAGGATGCGCGCATCCCGGCCGGGCATGGCCCGGTCGAGGCCGAAGCCGATATTCCGGGCGACGCTGAGATGGGGAAACAGCGCGCCATCCTGCGGAACGAAGCCGATGCCGCGGCGATGTGCGGGAACGACATGGGGACCGTCGGCCAGCACCTCGCCATCCAGCGTGATGCGGCCGGCATCCGGCACTTCAAAGCCGGCGATGATCCGCAGCAGCGTGGTCTTGCCCGATCCCGACGGTCCGACGATAACCGTGCGGCTGCCGGCCGGCACAGAAAGATCGATGCGGTCGAGGGCGACCACCGGGCCATAGCGCTTGCTGACATCCTGAACGCCGAGAAGGATCATCGCCCGGCCGCCCGTTTCGATTGCGCGTAAAGCATGACTGTGAGCGGCAGCGACCAGAGCACCATCATCAACGCATAGGGCGCGGCGGCGGCGTAGTCGATCTCGCTGGTCAGCGACCAGAATTCGGTCGCGAGCGTGCGCGTCCCGTTGGGCGCGAGCATCAGCGTCGCGGTCAGTTCGGTGGTGATGCCGAGCCCGACCAGCGCCATGCTCGCCGCGACGCCGGGCGCTGCAAGCCGCATGGTGGTCTGGCAGACCGCCTGGAACGGCGTGCGGCCGAGCGCCATCGCAACGCGTTCAAGCTCGACGGGCGCCTGCGCGATGCTGGTGCGCAGCCCGATCAGCGCGCGCGGCAGGAACATCAGCATGTAGGCCATCAGCACGGTGGCGAAGGTCTGATAGAGCGGCAGCGCGACCCGCACCGTGACGGTGACCAGCGCGAGCGCGATGACCACGCCCGGCAGCGACCCGACGTAATAGTAGCAGCCTTCCAGAATGCGCTGCAGGCGGCCCGGCGCGCGCACCGAGAGCCACGCCATCGGCGCGGCCGCCAGCGTGGTGAGCGCCGCACCGGCCAGCGCCAGGGCGAAGGTCTGCACCAGCGCCGCGCTGATCGCCGGCCAGCGCCAGATCTCCGCGCCGCCCGCCACCAGCCAGCGGGTCAATGTGACGAAAGGCACGCCCAGCGCCAGCGCGGTCGTGACCGCCGGCAGCAGCAGGCACAGCCACGTTGCGGGGCCGAGGCGGCGTTTGATGGCCATGCGGGCGGCGCCGGAGCCGACGCGCGCGTAGCGCTCGTTGCCGCGGATGAGGATTTCGAGCCCGAGCAGGAACAGGCAGCACACCACCAGCACGCCGGCGAGCATGTTGGCGGCGGGGCCGTTATAGGCCGACTGGAACTGATCGACGATCGCGGTGGTGAAGGTGTCGAAGCGGATCATCACGAAGAGGCCGTACTCAGCCAGCAGGTGCAGGCCGATCAGCAGCGAGCCGCCGCAGATCGCCAGCCGCAATTGCGGCAGCACCACGCGGCGGAACACCGCCCAGGGCCCAAGCCCCAGCGATGTGGCTGCATCCTCGATCGCCGGATCGAGCCGCCGCAGTTGCGCCGATACCGGCAGATACAGGAACGGGAAATACGCGATCACCGACACCAGCACGCCGGCGAACAGGCCATGCAGGCCCGGCGCAAGGCTCACCCAGGCATAGCTGTGCACGAAGGCCGGCACCGCGAGCGGCGCGACCGCCAGCCACGACCAGATGCGGGCGCCCGGCAGGTCCGTACGTTCCGTGAGCCATGCCAGCGCCACCGCGAGGATGATTGTGAGCGGGATCGTGCAGGCTTCCAGCAGCACGGTGTTGACGAGAAGTTCGCCGACCCGTGGCCGGAAGACCAGCGCCGTCGCCGTCTCCCATCCGGTCTGGATGGTGATCCAGATGACAAAGCCGACCGGCAGCAGCGCGAACAGTGCGACAAGCGCCGCAATGCCGCTGACGAGGTCGCCCGGCCGCAGACCGCGCCGCATCACCGACGACAGAAGCCCTTCCCTCGCCGCATAAACCGGACTGGCATTAGCAACAGGCGGCGAGGATGGAAGGACGCTCATAGACTCTGACGTGATGGCATCAACGCTGCGGCCGCACCGTCACAACAGGCCGGCCGCAATCATCAGGTCGGTGACCTTCTTGCTGTTGAGGCTCGATGGATCGATCTTCGGCGCCTGCAGATCGGCCAGCGGCACCAGCTTGGGATTCGACTGGGCGCCGACGCCCACCGCGTATTCGTAGGAGTTGCCGGTCTTCAGCACCTCCTGGCCGCCCTTGCCGGTGATCCATTTGATGAAGGCTTCCGCCTGAGGCTTCTTCTTGCTCGACGCCAGCACGCCGCCGCCGGAGATGCTGACGAACGCGCCCGGATCGTTGTTGCGGAAGTAATAGAGTTCAACGTTGTTGCTGTTCTCGCCGGTCCGCGCCTGATCGCCGAAGTAATAGTAGTGATAGATCACCGCGCCGTCGGCTTCGCCGGCATTCACCGCCTTCATCGCCACGCCGTTGCCGCGATAGCGGATGACATTCTCCTTCATCGCCTTCAGCCAGGCCGCCGTGGCCGCCTCGCCCTTGAGCTGCAGCATGGCGCTGACGATGGCCTGAAAGTCCGCGCCGGCGGGCGCCGCCGCCCAGCGCCGTTTCCATGCCGGATCGGCAAGATCCATGATCGACTTCGGCAGCTGCTCCGGCTTCAGCTTGGTCTTGTCGTAGGCGAACACCGTGGAGCGGGCCGCGACGCCAACCCAGCGGCCGCTCGATGGCCGGAAGCTCTCCTGCACCTGGGCGAGGATATCCTGCCCCAGCGGAGCGAACAGGCCGGCGCCATCGACCAGCGCCATTGCCGGGGAATTCTCCGTCAGGAACACATCGGCCGGCGACGCCGCCCCTTCCTGCAGGATCTGGTTGCCGAGCTCGGTGTCGCCGCCGTTGCGCAGCACCACCTTGATACCGGTATCGCGGGTGAAACCATCCGCCCAGGCCTGGGTCAGGCTCTCGTGCTGCGCGTTGTAGACGACGATCGAGTCGCCACCGCTTTGAGCTGCCGCGACGCCCGGCAACCCCAAGGCGGAAGCCGCCAGTGCGAGAGCGCCAACGAGACGGAGCAAGGACATTCCCATATCAACCTCTGCCGACCGGCCAGTCATGAACCAGCCCCACGTTTCCGTAAGCCCCGGTGCGACAGGGTGTCAAACACTCTAGTTTTGAATGACTATGATCTGGCTGCTGCTGGTCAGCCAGGCTGAAGAAGCCGGCTCGTCTCGCATCTGATCAGCGCGCAGACGTCTGCACACAGCCGATCGGCCAAAAGAAGAAGGAGCTCTCGCTCCTTCTTCTTCACGCATCCCGTGCCTGCTGCACTGAACCGTCAAAGGTCAGGACTGGCCGCCCTTGCGTCCGGCTTCGGCGGCGAGACCGCGGTTCTTGGAGAAGCTGCGGTCCTCGTCAGCGACGCTCTGGCCTCCCTTGCGTCCAGCCTCTGCCGCAAGCTCGTGATCCCGCGAGAAGCTGCGCTTCTCATCCGGAACGCTATGACCGCCCTTCGCGGCGATGCCGCGCTGCTTGTCATCGTCCATGCTGGCGAAGCCGCGGTTCGAGGTGCCTTGGTTCTGTGCCATGGTTTGTCCTTTCAGATTGACTGAGGCTGACAGAGTCGTTTTCTCACGACGCCTGGGCAACGGCAGGCCCTTCACATCGTTCCTCGTGCATCCAAATAAGCCAACAAAATCAAGCGCAGGCTGAGCCATATCGGGGCGCAGGATGCGCGCAGATGAAGCGGGATCAAACTGATCACAGGCTCTTTCAGTTCGGGTTCCCCTCGCGCCGTCTCGGTCATCTGAACCTGATCTTCGATCTGTTCCGTGGAACATCAGCTCCGCTGCGTCGTTTGCGGACAATGGTGAGAGACGGCATGCGAGCTCTCACTCTCAACACGACAGCCACAGCAGGGAAGGAACAAGCCATGGGCTTATTCTCAAAGGACATCCAGACGTTTGACGATCTCTTCGTGCATACGCTGCGCGATATCTATTACGCCGAAAATCAGATCCTGAAGGCGCTGCCGAAGATGGTCTCGAAAGCGTCCGACCCGAAGCTCAAACAGGCCTTCGAGACTCACCTCATGGAAACCAAGGGCCAGACCGAGCGCCTGAAGCAGGCCTTCAAGTTGTGCGGCGTTGACGCGAAGGGCGTCGACTGTCCAGCCATCGATGGCATCATCGAGGAAGCTGAGGATGTCGCCGGAGAAGTCGAGGACAAGAACGTGCTCGATGCCGCCCTTGCCGCCGCCGCACAGGCTGTAGAACACTACGAGATCACCCGTTACGGCACGCTCGTGACCTGGGCCAAGCGGACGGGCCGCGGCGATATCGCCAATCTGCTCCAGCAAACTCTCGACGAGGAAAAGGCCACCGACAAGAAGCTGACAGCGCTCGCCGAAGCCTCGCTCAATCTGAAAGCTGCAAGCTAGTTGTTGCTCAGCCGCGCCGCCCGAAGCTCCTCGCGAAGGGGGGCTTCGGGCGCGCAACATCTGTTTATCCCGATTTGTGTATTCCGCGATGCTCGCCGTGAGATGCGAGGACAGCGGACGATGGAACAACAAGAACTGTCTTTGGTTTGCTGGTAAAGCCAAGGGAGGCGTAGCCATGCGTGCCAAACGCCAGGGTGGAAAGAAATGGTCCGCGGACGTGACAAGGACCAGCGACGCGCTTGATCTGGAAAGCGAGGTTTTCAAAGGCTCGCCCGAGGATATCGCAAGGTCGCTCAAGAAGTCCGCCGAACACAGCCATCGCCGCAAGTCGAGCCCGTTCCGCTCGGCCATGTCGATGCTGACATTCTACATCAATCGCGCGGGCAAGAACCTGTCGGCCAGCCGGCGCCGAAAGCTTGAAGCGGCGAAAGACGAACTCCGCAGCGCATTCGGCAAAAGCCCGCAGTGACCCATGACGAGGCAGCCAGATGAAACAGAATCCGGCAAGGCAGCCATCGAAGCCCCGCAAGCCCGACGGGAAGGAAGGAAAATCCGGCCCGCATCCGCACAGCGGCAGCGCTCACACCACGCGACAGCAGCAGGAGCATGCCGGAACCGGATGGCGGGTCGCGGAAGAAACAGTCGCTGAGAAACCAGATGATCCGGACAAGTAGCGGCCCTGCTTGGGGACAGGGGCAGCTATCGCGATTGTACCGATGGCTTGACCCGAAGCACCTCATCCCGCCACTGGAAACCGCGGCGGATGAGCACGGCCTCCGTCACCGGCGGGCTGATCAGATATCCCTGGATTTCGTCGACCCCTGCCGCTTGCAGCAGCACGAACTGCTCGGCGGTTTCAACACCCTCCGCCACCGTCCGGATATCCAGCGAGCGGGCAAGACCCGTGGTTGCCGAAATGATTGCGGCCGAATGCCGGTTGGTCGAGATCTCGGCGACAAAGGAACGGTCGATCTTGATCTTGTCGAACGGAAACGAGCGCAGATAGCTCAGCGATGAATAGCCCGTGCCGAAATCATCGAGCACGATCGAAGTGCCGAGATTGCGAAGCCGGTGCAGGACCTTGACCCGCTCGGGCGCGCTTTCGAGGAGCAAAGACTCGGTGATCTCCAGTTCCAATCGGCCGGCCTTCACGCCGGTCATCGACAGGCCGTTGATGATGACCTCCAGCAGGTCGCTCTCGCGGAACTGCACCGGCGAAAGATTGATCGCCACCTTGATGTCATCGGGCCACCGTGCGGCTTGCGCGAGCGCGGTCATCAGGATCCACTCGCCGACCTTGGTGATCAGCCCTCCCTGCTCCGCCACCGGAATGAATTCGCCGGGCGCGATGAGGCCGAGCGTGCGATGGCGCCAGCGCACCAGCGCTTCGAGGCAGACCGTGCTGCCGGTCAGCGTATCCACGACCGGCTGATAGTGAAGCTCGAGATCGCCATGTTCGATCGCCTTGGGGAGCTCCTGCTGGAACAGGTGGCGGGCATGCGCTTCCGTTTCCATCTTCGGCTTGAAGACGCTGTAGGAGCCGCGGCCCTTGGATTTGGCGTCATACAGCGCGAGATCGGCCCGCTTCAGAATAGTATCCACATCTGCGCCATGTTGAGGCGCCACGGCGATGCCGATGCTGGTGCTCAGCGAGACGGTCCAGTCGCCAAGGTCGAAGGGTCGCGACATCGCATCGAGAATGCGCTTCGCAAGGACGCGGGCACGTCCCGAATTCGGCCGGGTGCGGAACTGAAGCACGGCGAACTCGTCGCCGCCAAGGCGCGCCGACATCTCGCCCTCATGCAGGCAGCCCTGAAGACGCTCTGCCGTCATCTTCAGGATTATGTCGCCGACGGCGTGCCCCAGCGAGTCGTTGATCTGCTTGAACAGGTCGAGATCGAGCATGAAAACCGCGATCTCAAGATACGACTCCTTCGACCGCTCAATCTCCTCCTCCAGCGTACTCGCCAGCAGGGTCCGGTTGGCGAGATCGGTCAGCGGATCGTGATGCGCCATGTGAACAAGCATCGCCTCCGTTCGCCGCTGTTCGGTCACATCATTGATGACGGCGACGATATGCGTTGCCGCACCGGCGGGATCGCGCACCACGACACGCTGGGTTGATAAAATCCGCGGTTCGTCCGCCACCTGGACCTGGGCTTCCGTGGCCAGCGCCGAGCCACCGCTCTCGACCAGTTGCTTGTCGTATTTGGCGATGCTGCTGGCGTGCCCCTTCGGAAGCAGCTCTTCAATCGTCTTGCCGATGAAATCGCCAGTGGTGTGCCCGAAGATGCGTTCAGCCGCCTTGTTGATGATCTGATATTTGCCGCTGGCAATATCCTTGACGACGATTCCGGTCGGCACGCTTTCGATCACGGTGGTCAGAAAGGTCTGGATCCGGCTGAGTTCGGTTTCGGCGCGCGCCTGTTCGGTGACATTCTCATGGGTCGACACCCATCCACCGTCCGCGGTCCGCTGCCGGATGATCCTGATGATCTCGCCGTGTTTCGTCGTGACGGCGACGTCCGTCGGGCCGGGCAATCCCCCCTCTGTTTCGACCTCGGCCGCATAGGCTTCCGCAACGTCCAGGGGAAACAGCTGCTGCGCCTGCATGATCGCGCGAAACGGGCTGCCGGGTCCGATATCGGCCGGCAGGCCATACATCTTGCGGAACCGGTCATTGCACAGCACCAGCCGGCCATTCGCATCATACATGCAAAGGCCGTGGGAAATATGCTGCAACGCCACCTCGAGCCGGCTGAGAACAGACGACGAATGACGCGAGGTCCCCAATGGGTCCTCGGATTGGTCTGGCGCTCCCGGTTCGCGTTGCGTTGTCATTCGTGGCTAATCCCGACCACAGATAGCATGGGCCGCTTAATTTCCGGTTGTACGAGCCAGCGCACACCAATTATTGTTAAGAAGTCATAACGGGCCCATCATTTCCACAGTTAATCACCGGGTCCAGTGGCGACTTTTATCGAGCCCTCCCCAGCCGGCCATTGCACCCAGGGCCATCACCGGCGATGAGAAGGGGATGCTTGATCCTGGACTGCGACCGAAAGGCATTGCCACGAGGCTGACCTCCCTGCTCTCGAATTTTGGCTTGTCCGAGTTTTGGAACTTCATCGCACGGCACCGGGTCAGCGTGACGGACCTGAGCCTGCTTGCCGCCGTCATGCTCGTTCTCGCCTATGTGGCGTTCGAGATCGATATTTTCGTGACGTCGGGCACGGCCACTCCTGCGGACAAGACGATCGACCTGAATGAGACGCTGTTGCTCGGCGGCGTCTTTGCAATCGGCCTGCTGATCTTCGCTACCCAGCGCTACGTCGCCTTGAAGCGCGAGATCGTACGGCGCATCGCGGCCGAACGGCAGGCGCGGGAGCTGGCCTACCAGGACCCGCTGACCGGCCTCGCCAACCGCCGCCAGTTTGAGGAAGCCCTGAGCGTCGCCGCGGCTTCGCCGCCGCCGGGCGGCGCATCCCACGCCGTGATCCTGGTCGATCTCAACGGGTTCAAATATGTCAACGACACCCACGGTCACGGCATCGGCGACGAGGTTCTGCTGATCGTCGCCCAGCGCCTCCTGCGCGCGGTCCGGCAGGGAGAACTCGTCGCCCGGCTCGGCGGCGATGAATTCGCCGTCCTGGCGCCTCACCTGCTCGGCCCCGAAGCCGCCGCCAACATAGCGCTCCGGATCATCCAGGGATTTGCCGAGCCCATCAAGACCGGCAACATCCGTCATGACCTCGGAGCCGCCATCGGCATTTCCCTGCTGCCGGATGACGCGCAATCCGTGGATGAAGCGATCCGCATGGCCGACGTCGCGCTCTATCGCGCCAAGGCCGAGCGGCGCTCGACTTTCCGCTTTTTCGAAGCCGACATGGACCGGATGGTGCGTGAACGCGACCAGATGGAGCGTCAGCTCAAACAGGCGATCGACCAGGAATTGATCGTGCCGTGCTACCGGCCCTCGTTCGATCTGCGGACCGGGAAGGTCGTGAGCTTCGAGGCGGTGCCGAACTGGGTGACGCCGGACGGCACGGCCATCCCGCCGGAGCGCTACCTGCCGATCGCAGAGGAAACCGGGCTGATCTTTCCGTTGACCAGACACATTCTGGAGAAGGCCTGCGCGGCGGCCCTGCACTGGCCCTCGCAGATCATGCTGTCCATCGATGTCGTCCCAATCCAGCTCAAGGATCCCGACTTCGCAGGTGGCGTCCTGGATGTTGTCCTCGCCGCCGGCCTTGCTCCCCGACGGCTCGAGATCGAGATCGCCGAAAGCACCATCGTCCGCGATCTCGATGCGGCCAAGGCCAGCCTCGCTCCGCTTCGCGCCGCCGGCGTCTCCATCGCGCTCGATAATTTTGGAACCGGCTATTCCAACCTCTATCACCTGCGCGAACTCAAGCTCGACAAGGTCAAGATCGACCGTCGGCTGACGGACCATCTCGGCGATGACGGCGCACGGAAGATGGTGCAGGCGCTTGCCGGCCTGGGCCAGGGCCTCGGCCTCACCGTCTGCGCCGAAGGCGCGCCGGGAGCGATCGACAGCCACTCCCTGCTGAAGGCCGGCGTGCAGCAGGGACAGTCGGTGGCGGATCTCATCTCCGGCGATCAGGCCCAGCGCCTTGCCAACGCCGCCTGACGATCAGAGCGGCTTTCCTTTCGAGCGGACAGGCCGGCCTTCAAAAACTCTCTGACCCGTCATCACCGGGCCGCGCGATGCGCGAGACCCGGTGATCCTGCAGACAAAACAAAAACGCCGGGCAGCCATCGAGGGCTACCCGGCGTCGCGTCAATCCAACTCAGGCGATCACTTCACCAGCTTGACGCCAGTGATCTTCTCCAGGTTCTTGTAATAGACCTTCTCGCGGTCTTCCTTGGACATGTCGCGCTCCTCGAGGATCTTGAGGGTCTCGCGGATATAGCCCGGGCCCTTCTCCGGATCGAACGGGCAGTCCGAGGCGAACACCACCTGATCCACCGGGAAGAAGGCGAAGCCGCATTCCATGCCGCCCTTCGAGCCGAAGGTCGCGGTGTCCGGATAGAAGTCCTGCTTGAAGTAATCGAGCGGACGCTTCTTCATGTTCTTGCGCAGCGTCACGTAATCCTCGTCCGAGGTGCGCGAGCCGAGCTGATCCCAGCCGGGTCCGATGCGGCCTTCCAGCATCGGCACGATGGCGCCGAAGTGATGCACGATCGGCTTGAAGTTCGGATACTTGTCCAGCGTCTTGGAGAAGACGAGGCGCGACATCATCGCGGCGGTCTCGTAGGCCCAGCCGAGCGCCCACCAGATCTCATAGAGCGACTTCTTCTCGTCCATGTAGTCGGGGTGGTTGGCGCCGCGCGCGGGATGGATCCAGACCGGCTTGCCGAGCTCGTTCATCTTGGCGAAGAACGGCTCGAATTCCGGACGGTCCAGCGGCTTGCCGTTGACGTTGGTGTAGATCTGCACGCCCAGCGCACCGAGATCCTTGACGGCGCGCTCCGCCTCTTTCACGCCCGCGTCGGGAGCTGCGAGAGAGATCTGCGCGACAAAGCCCGGGAATTCATCCGAATGCTTGCGGCAGATTTCGGCAAAGCCATCGTTGATCAGCGTGCTGAGCTCGTTGAACTGCTCGCCCTGCACCAGTTCCTCGATCGGCGGCATGGCATAGGAGATGACCTGCGAATAGTCGGGAAACTGGCCGACGATTCTGCGGCGCAGCTCCAGATCATGGATCGCCGGAATGCCGCGCATGCGCTTGCCGATATCCGCAAAATTCGCGGCGTTCTTCTGCGTCCATTCGAAGAACGCATTGGGAATGAAGTGACAATAGGCGTCGACGCGCATGGACATCCTCCGATCGTTCTCGCGGGGCCGGTGGGCCGAATGGTGGGACGTCGTTAGCCGGTCGGCCGTGCGGAGTCTACCGACTCCGCAGGCATGGTTGCCCTGCTTCCGTCAGCGCGGCTGCATGCGGATCGCGCCGTCGATGCGGATCGTCTCGCCGTTCAGGTAGCTGTTGCTGATGCAGGTGAGCACCATCGCCGCGTATTCTTCGGGCTTGCCCAATCGCTTCGGGAACGGAATGGCGGCGGAGAGGCTCTGCTGGGCCTCTTCGGACAATCCACCCAATAGCGGGGTATGGAAGATGCCGGGTGCGACCACCATGGAGCGGATGCCGAACTGGGCGAATTCGCGGGCGACCACGATGTTCAATGCGACGATGCCGCCTTTTGACGCCGCGTAGTGCGACTGGCCGATCTGTCCCTCATAAGCGGCGACCGACGCGGTGGACACGAAGATGCCGCGTTCGCCATCGGCCAGCGGTTCGAGCTTCTGCATCTCCGCGCCGACCAGCCGGATCATGTTGAAAGTGCCGATCAGGTTGACCCGGATCACCTGCTCGAACTCCTTCAGCGGCATCGGGCCGTCGCGGCCGACCATGCGCTTCGGCGTGCCGATGCCGGCACAATTGACCAGGATGCGCGTGCCGCCATTCTTCGCATGGGCCTCGGCGATGCCATCCAGCACGGCGGCCTCATCGGAGACGTCGCAGCGGACGGCGTGTGCACCGATCCTCGCCGCCGTTTCGCGGGCGAGATCGATATTGATATCAAACAGCGTCACCTTCGCGCCGGCCTTGATCAGGGCTTCCGCCGTCGCAGCGCCAAGGCCGGACGCTCCGCCGGTGACGATGGCTGGGCAACCTTCGATTTGCATGGATCAATGCCTCATTTTGACGTCGTGGCGACGAGAATGCCTGGCGATGGCGTTGCAGCGTAAAGCTGCTCGACCGTGTTCGCACGATTGCGCAGCACGGCCCGCTGGTTGATCGAGCCCTTGTCGGTCGCTTCACCGATATCGAGGGAGAGCGGTTCGGTTTCCACGGTAGCGCGCATGATGCGGTTGGAACTGCCGGTGCTCTGCTGGGCGAATGAATTCAGCCGGTCTTGAATGGCCGTGCGGACACGCGGATCAGCCATCAGGTCCGAGGGCGGCGCCATCTTCAGGTCGGGCGCCAGCCGGCGGCATTCCTCGATATCGGGAAAGATCAGCGCAACCAGGAAATCCCGGTCCGGCCCGGCGATCACCACGTCCCGCACATAGGGCGCGAAGTGAGAGATGAAAGCCGCGCGCAACGGCCCGAGATTCACCCAGGTGCCGGTGGCGAGCTTGAAGTCCTCGGCAATGCGGCCCGCGAACAACAGCCCCTGTCCGGGGTCGTCCGGATCGGCGAAGCGCAGTGCATCGCCGAGCTTGTAGAAGCCCTCGTCGTCGAACGCAGCCGCGGTGAGGTCCGGCTGTCGCCAGTAGCCGGGCGTGATGTGGGGGCCCTTCAGCCGCGCCTCGTAGCGGTCCTCGTTGGGGACGAGCTTGAGCACCGTGCCGACGGCCGGCAGGCCCATGTTGATGGCGCTGTCGCTGTGCCACATCCGGCTCAGCGCGAAGGGGGAGGTCTCGGTGGCGCCGAGCCCGGTGAGGAACAGGATGCGTTCGCCGCTGGTGCGCAGCGCCAGGTCCTGCATCTCGTCGAATGTATGCTGGGCGAGCGCCGCGCCGGCGAACCACAGCACCTTCAGGCGGCTGAAGAACGTCTCCCGCAGCGCCGCATCGTCGCGCAGGTAGGGCAGCAGCGCCTCATAGCCCTTGGGGACGTTGAAGTACCAGTTGGTCGCCACGTCGCGCAGGTTGCGCACGGTGGCGTCGATGGCGCCGGGAATGGGCTTGCCGTCATCGATGTAAAACGTGCCGCCGTTGAACAGGATCAACCCGAAGTCATGATTGCCGCCGGCGGTGTGGTGCCACGGCGCCCAGTCGAGGGTCACCGGCGGCTCATCCTGAAAGAATGCCAGGGCATGACGGATCATCACCTGGTTGGAGCACCACATCCGCTGGGTGTTGATCACGCCTTTGGGCTGGCCGGTCGAGCCCGAGGTGAACAGGAACTTGACGATGCTGTCCGGGCCGACGCGGTCGTGGGCGGCATCGACGGCGCTGGTCGGCTCGGCATCAAGCTCATCGAACAGAGTCACTGCGCGGCCGGAGGGCGGATTGGCCGTGACCACAACTTCGACATCCGGCGCGACGACTGCCGCAAGAGCCCGCTGATAGGCCGCGCCGTCGGCGGCGAATACCATGCCCGGCGTCAGCAGGCCGAGCACCTGCTTCAGCTTGGCGAAGTCGCCCGAGATCAGCGAATAGGCCGGTGACACCGGCGCAAACGGCACGCCGATATACATCGCCGCGAGGCCGAGCAGCGCATGCTCGATATCGTTGCCGGACAGGATGGCGATCGGCCGCTCGGCCGAGAGATCGCGCGTCAGCAGCGCGGCGGCGATGCGGCGGACCTTCGCCAAGGTCTCCGCATAGGTGAGCTTGCGCCATTCGCCCTGGGCGTTTCGCTGGGCGAGGTAGGTCCGGTCCGGCGCCTCGGCGGCCCAGTGCTCCAGCCGCTCGGTCAGCTTGTCCGGATAGGGGCCGAGCGCATGGGGCGACCAGATGTAGATCGTGCCGTCGGCGCGCCGGTCGATGATGAAATCATTGCCGCCCAGCCGCACGGGCCGCGTGCTCGGCGCAGCCAAAGGCTCGCGTCTGGTCTGTGATGATGTCGACATGCTCCGACCGGCGTTCGACCCTGGATGCTATTCGTTATGGTTCATACCTATTGTCCCGGTCTGCGTGTCCCGGGTCAAGCGCCGTGATCAGCGCAGGCTACAGCACTTCATAGACATCCAGATGCACCGCGTTCCGGTCGCGCCGCCCCTTGGCAATCGCAAGGATGCGGTTGAGCCAGTCCGCCTCTGGCGCGGCGGTCTCGAACCGCATCACCGTGCGGAAATAATACAGCGACGGATCAACCGCCTCGCCGCGGGCCATGGCGGCGAGCACCTCTGCGGGTCCGTGACGCAGGCCCTCGCTTGAGACGAGAACGAGCCCGCCTTTATCGGTCTCGATCGTATAGCGCGCCTGCACGTCGGTTGCGCCGTCGGCGCGGATGATCTGCCAGTCCGCCCCGCCATTCAGCAGGCGGCCGTTGAGGCGCGGCCCGCTGACGGTTCCACCAAGGATGTTGATGACGCGCCGCTCGCCATAAGGGCTCTGGCCAAAGGCGAGAATGTCGGCGAGTTCGGCCTTGATGTGGAAAATCGGATGGTCAGACAGCATGGCGGTCCCGGTGCGTGTCGCGGGCGCCGGCATTTGACCGTGCCGGACCAGCCCCGCTATGAACGGAACAACTATAATCGGAAACGTCCTGATGTCGCGCTTTCTCTCCCTTGCTGAAGCGGTCGGCTCGGTGATCCGCGATGGTGACACCGTCGCGATGGAAGGCTTCACCCATCTCATTCCTCACGCCGCGGGACACGAGATCATCCGTCAGGGCCGCAAGGACCTGACCTTGATCCGCATGACGCCGGACCTGATCTACGACCAGCTCATCGGCATGGGCTGCGTGCGCAAGGTCGTATTCTCCTGGGCGGGGAATCCCGGAGTCGGCTCGCTGCACCGTTTTCGCGATGCCTATGAGAACGGCTGGCCGAACCGGATCGAGATCGAAGAGCATTCCCATGCCGCGATGGCGAATGCCTATGAGGCCGGCGCGGCCAACCTACCGTTCGCGGTGTTCCGCGGCTATCTCGGCGCCGACCTGCCGAAGGTCAATCCGAACATCAAACAGATCACCTGTCCCTATACCGGTGAGACACTCGCCACCGTGCCGGCGCACCGGCCTGATGTTGCGGTGATCCATGCGCTCAGGGCGGACCGCGACGGCAATGTGCTCCTCGAAGGCATCGTCGGCGTGCAGAAGGAAGCGGTGCTGGCGTCCAGGCGTTCAATCGTCACGGTCGAGGAGATCGTCGATGACTTCGGGCCGCGCAACCTCAACGCGGTGATCCTGCCGCACTGGACGGTCACGGCGATTGCCCATGTGCCGGGCGGCGCGTTCCCGTCCTACGCACAGGGCTACTATCCGCGCGACAACTCTTTCTACAAGGCATGGGACGGCATCACCCGCGAGCGCGAGACGTTCATGGCGTGGATGAAGGAGAATGTGCTGACCAAGGGGCCGGAGGCTTTTGCCGCGCATGTGAATCGCAGGGCGGTGGCGTGATGGTTTGCGGCGTTGCGATTTGGGATGAGTTGTCAAGGCCGGTGCGGCAGCGACAACGGCAGCCTGCTCCTTCTCCCCGCGTGCGGGGAGAAGGGTGGGATGAGGGGGCGCCAAGAGACGCTCAGACTCGCGGCCACGCCCCCTCACCCGGCTCGCAGGTCCGCTGCTCGCCACCCTCTCCCCGCACGCGGGGCGAGGGTCAGGCTGAGCGTGCCGCGCCGCTTGGGCCAAAGAGCATCGCGATACAGAACCATGCCTGAGACCTACACCGCCAACGAGATGATGACGATTGCCGCGGCGCGGGCGCTGCGCAATGACGATGTTTGCTTCGTCGGCATTGGCGCGCCGTCGGCGGCGGCGAACCTTGCGCGGCTGACGCACGCGCCGGGCATCACGCTGATCTACGAGTCCGGCACCATCGCGACCCGGCCGAACGTGCTGCCATTGTCGATCGGCGATGGTGAACTCTGCGAGACCGCGCTGACCACGGTGAGCGTGCCGGAGATGTTCCGCTACTGGCTGCAGGGCGGGCGCATCACCGTGGGATTCCTCGGCGGTGCGCAGATCGACCGCTTCGCCAATCTCAACACCACGGTGGTCGGCCCCTATGACGCGCCGAAGGTGCGGCT
>Ga0182746_1001923_pt1 | contig 16994 bp, 16 predicted proteins | sample eDN3rd30CBELigOP_FD_128881 | JGI IMG/M metagenome (GOLD analysis project Ga0182746, IMG submission 128881) | Enriched Organic Plus compost microbial communities from Emeryville, California, USA - eDNA 3rd pass 30_C BE-Lig OP (version 2) (version 2) ... | reverse complement strand
CGTTCGCGAACACGAGCGTGCCCGCCCCCATGGTCGCGACCGACCGGCCGACCTGCACGACCGTGTCGAACATCGTCATGGCGTCGAGCCAGACGGTCCCGGGCGCCCAGCTGTGCTCGTCCGACTTGGTGAACGCGATCGTGGGGAGCGTCCAGACGTCGAGCCCGCCCGCGGCGGCGGCCTCGACCGCGGCGTTCCCGATCTCGTCGGCGAGCAGGTAGTCGGTCTGCAGCGGCAGGTGCGGCCCGTGGTGCTCGATCGCCCCGGTGGGCTGGACGACGATCGTGTCCTTCGTGAACCGTCCGGCGAGGGTCGGGCCCGGGAGCTCGACCAGCCGGCGCGTGCCGCTCACTTGCCGAACCCGGGGATCGCGGCGGCGGGCTGCGCGGAGGCCGTCGCGTCGCCGACGGCCAGCCCCTCGGGCGTCCCGAGCTTGCCGGGGTTGAGGAGGCCGTCGGGGTCGGTCGTGGCCTTGAGCGCGAGGAGCTCCTCGACGCCGTGGTCCACGTAGTACTGGTGCGGGCTGTGCACCCGGACCCCGAGCTCCTGCAGCCGCGGGTACCCGGCGTAGACGTCGTCCGCGCCCGTGTACGGGGCGGTCAGCATGCCGATGGGGAACAGGTGGGCCGCCTCGATGTGCAGCATGCCGCCCGGGTAGACCGCCTGGACCTCGTCGATCGCGTCGATGAGGGCCTCGCCCCCGACCTCGACGTGGAAGTAGACGGTGTCGGGCTCGTTCTTCTTGAGCCACCAGATCGGGTGGTTGTAGGAGAGCATCGACACCTTGAGCGTCTGCTGGGCGCCCTCGCGCACGGCCGTGACGGTCCCGCCCGCGGCCTCGACGAGCGCCGTGACCTCGTCGAGCGTCTCCGCGTCGACGATCGCGCGCAGCGACGACGTGCCCGTGACGATCGCCGGGTCGGCGGGCAGACGGTCCGCGACGAACGGCAGGTCGGCGCTCACGAGCCGCGGCGCCGGGGTGATGCCCCGGAGGGTGCGGACCGCGGCGAGCGCCCCGCCGAAGTCGCCGAAGCTCGCGTACACGGCGCGCCAGTCCTGGAGCGGCTCGAGCCGGACGGTCGCCCGTGCGATGACGCCGGCCGTCCCGTACGTGTGGACGAAGGTCTGCGCCTCCTCGCCCTCGACGTGCCTCAGGGCCGTCTCTCCGGGGAGCGCCACGTCGAGAGCCGTGACGAAGCCCTCCCAGTTCGAGCCGTGCGTGATCGACCCGGTCCCGCCCGACCCGCCGGACAGGAACCCGCCCACGGTGGACTGCGCCGTCGACGGGTACATCCACAGCTGCTGCCCGGCCGCGTTGGCGGCCTGCTCCAGCGCGACCATGGACGCGCCCGCCTCGGCCGTCACCCAGCCGTCGCCGACCTCCAGGACGGCGCGCGCCCGGGACGTGTCGAGCACGAGCCCCCCGCGCAGCGGGATGCCCTGCCCGTAGTTGCCGGTGCCCTTGCCGCGCGTCGTGACGGGCACGCCGTGGCGGCTCGCGGCGGCGACCACCTGGGCGATCTGGTCGGCGTCCGCCGGGTAGGCGACGAGGTCGGCCAGCCCGAGCGGGAGCTGCTCGCTGAGGATCGGGCTCATGGTCGCCTCGTCGACGGAGGCCCGGGCGCGGGTCCTCTCGTCGTCGCTGACCCCGCGCTCGCCGAGCGTGGCGACGAGCTCGGCGCGCAGGGCGGCGACGGCCTCGGGTGTTGCGGACATGGGTGCTCCTTCGGGGGAGGGCGGGAGTCAGGGGGTGCGCCGGGGCCCGTCCGGGCCCCGGCGCGACCGGCTAGAAGCCGATGGAGGTGTCGAGGAACTCGTTGGTGAACAGGTCGTCGGCCTTGAGCCCCGACTTCACGTGGCCGCCGCTCTTGTCGAAGATCGGGACGGCGACCTTCATGAGGTCGTTCACCCGGGTGTCCGACATGTCGCCGACGTAGTCGTTGTCACCGTTGGTGGCGATGTTCAGCGAGCGCATCTGCTTGGCCGCGAAGGCCCCGACCTCGGCGTCGTACGTCCAGCCGTTGTTGTAGGCGTTGACGAGCTTGACGATGAGGTCGTTGGTCGGCGCCGGGTCCTTGAAGTAGTCGACGTCGGCCTGCTGCATGACGGGGACGAGCGCCTTGAGGCACGGGCTGAGCTTCGTCAGGTCGCCGCTGCGCACCGACATGGACTCGGGGTACGGCGACCAGCCGGTGTCGGCGATGAGCTGGTACGCGACCGGCTTGCCCCACGCGCCGACCTCGTGCTCGTAGACGTAGGGCTCGGCGGTCGCGAAGCCCTGCTGCCCGTCCTTGCCCTTGGCGGTGACGAACTTCGCGGGCGTGCCGTCGTAGGAGCCGTCCGTGGTGGACTTCGGGAGGATCCCCGACTCCGTCAGGTACGTCATGTAGGCGGCGCCGTTGAAGTAGCGGACCACCCCGCCGTCCTGCTGGAGGGACTTGCCGAGGTCGGCGATCGTCTTGACGTCCGGGTACGTCTTGGGGTCCCACATGACGACCATGGGCGACTTGTCGTTCTCGGCGAACACGGCCTTCGTGGGCAGGCTGCCCGAGAACTCGATCGCCTCGTCGGTCGAGACGTAGCCCATCGTGATGCTCTTGTCCTGGTACATCTGCGCGCTGACCGTCGAGTAGCCGATCGCCGGGCCGCCGGCGCGGACCTCGAGCTTGACGCCCGTCGGCTTGCCGTTCGCGTAGAGGTCTCCGGTCACCGACTTCTTCTCGGTGTCGATCGACGGGTTCGGCCCGAGCATCTGGTAGACGTGCGCGTGGTCGGCCTCGGGGTTCCAGTCCGTCTGCACGACGACGGTCGCCGGGCACACGCCCGACAGGTCGACGGCCGGCCCGGTCACGGCCGCGGACGACGTCGCGCCCGTGGTCGATCCGCTGGTGCCGCCGCTGCAGCCCGTCAGCGCGACGGCAGCCGCTGCGGCGACGGACGACCAGGCGACGATGCGGTTTCTGGTGCGCATAGGTGCTCCGTTTCAGGGGTCGGGAAAGACACGTGGGTGGGCGGGGAGGTGGTGGAACCGGCGGCCGCGGCGCGGCGCCGTGGGTCAGCGGGGCCCGGGCGGGCTCAGCTGAAGTCGTACCAACGGCCGACGGCGAGGCGCCCGAGCAGGCCGAAGAGGAGGAAGACCGCGACGCCGAGCAGCGAGGCGACGATGATCGTGGCGTAGAGCTCGGGGCCCATGAGCCGGGACGCGGTGACCTGGATGAGCACGCCCAGGCCAGGGTTGCCCCGCTGGAAGAACTGGTCGCCGACGATCGCGCCGATCACGGACAGGCCGGCCGAGGTGCGCAGGCCCACGAAGATCGACGGGAGCGCCGCCGGGAGCTGGAGCTTCGCGAGGCGCGTCCCGCGGCCCGCCCCCTGGAGCTGGAACAGCTCGCGCTGGCCCTTGTCCGTGGACTGCAGCCCGAACAGCGTGTTCGACACCATCGGGAAGAGCGCGATCATCACGGTGACGATCACCCGGGACGGGAACCCGTACCCGAACAGCGCGCCGATGAGCGGGACCAGCGCCAGGATCGGGACGCACTGGAGCACGACGGCGTACGGGTAGAGGGAGCGCTCGAGCCACCGGGCCTGGGACATCAGCACCGCCCACGCGACCCCGATGACGATCGCGATCGCGAGACCGGTCAGGGCGACGGTCGTCGAGCGTCCGAGCGCCTGCCACAGCTCCTGGTTGAAGGTCGGCTGCGTCGGGTCGTTCACCAGGGCCTGGAGGACGAGGTGCGGGTAGGGCACGAGGAACGCGAGGCCCTTGGACTTGTCGTAGTAGGCGGCGACGAGCCACCAGACCCCGACGAGCAGGGCGAGCACGACGACCGGCTGCCACCACGTGGCGGGGGTGCGCTTCTTCGTCCGCCGGACGGCGAGGCTGGTCGCGCGAGCCGCTCGGCTTTCAGTGACTTCCTGCAGCGTGACCATCAGCGGTGTCCTTCCCGGAGGGCGCGAGAGACCTCGCCCACGAGCTCGGCGAACTCGGGGCTGAAGCGGATGTCGGGGTCGCGGGGCATCGGGAAGGGCACGTCGAAGGTGCGGACGACCGTGCCCGGGCGGCCCGACATGACGACGACCTTCGTCGACAGGTAGACCGCCTCCGAGACCGAGTGCGTGATGAACAGGCCCGCGAACTGCTGCTCGACGAACAGCCGCAGGAGCTCGTCGTTGAGGCGCTCGCGGGTGATCTCGTCGAGCGCGCCGAACGGCTCGTCGAAGAGGAACAGCTCGGGGTCGAGGGTGAGCGAGCGGGCGAGCGACGTCCGCATCCGCATGCCGCCCGACAGCTGCTTGGGCAGGTGCTTCTCGAACCCCGTGAGGCCGACGAGCTCGATCGCCCGGTCCGCCTTCGCCCGGCGGGCCTGCTTGCTCTGGCCGTTCAGCTCGGCGAGCAGCTCGACGTTGTCCTGGACGGAGCGCCAGGGCAGGAGGGTCGCGTCCTGGAAGACGTACCCGATGCGGGACGCGTCCACCTGGGCCACGCCGTGCGACGCGCTCTCGAGGCCGGACGCGATGCGCAGGAGCGTCGACTTGCCGCAGCCGGAGGGCCCGACGACGGACACGAACTCGCCGCGGTCGACCGTGAGGTGCACGCCGCGGAGCGCGACGGTGCCGTCGGGGAACGTCATCTCGACGTCGTGGAAGTCGAGCAGGGTGCTGGTCACCGTCTCGGTGAGGGGTGCGGTTGCGGTGGACACGGGTACCTCTTCCTGGGCTCGGGCGGTCGGGGCGGGGTCGGCGTGCCGGGTCAGCCGACGGGTACCGGTGCGGGGACGCCGGGCGCCGCGATGGTGGTGGTGAGCGTGGTGCGGGCGACGACGCGCCCACCGTGGACGACCACCCGGTCGGCGGACGCCCCGGCGATGACGTCGGCGAGGCTCTCGCCGCGCACAGCGAGCAGCTCGGCCCGGGCGCCGGGCCGCGGACCCGCTGCGGGGAGCCCGAGGACGTCGCGCGCGCCGTCGGACACGAGCGCGTACGCCTCCGCGGGCGAGAGGTGGCCCGCGGTGACGAGCAGCGAGGCGGTCTCCAGGGCGTCGCCGCGCCCGACGGGGTTGAACGGGTCGCGCACGTTGTCGGCGCCGGCCGCGACGCGGACGCCCGCGTCGAGGAGGCTCCGGAGCGCCGTGAGTCCGCGCGGCGTGCCCACGGGGACGTCCCAGCCCTGGAGGTACAGGTTGGTGATGGGGAGGCTGATGATCCCCAGGTCGGACGCGACCACCTCGGCGATCACGCGGTCGCGCTCGGCCTCGGGCAGCGTCCCGAGCCGGACGCAGTGCCCGGCGGAGTACTGGCGGTCGCGCGGCCAGTCGCGCACCGCCATGGCGTAGGCGTCGAGCGTGACGGGGCCGTCGAGGCTCTCGTCGGTGTGCAGGTCGACGGGGAGCTCGCGGCGACCGGCGATCGCGAGGAGCCGGTCGAGGTCGGCGAGGGGGTCGTCCGCGAGGTGCGGCGCTCCCCCGACGACGTCGACGCCCAGGTCGAGCACCGCCTCGACGTGCTCGTCCGGGCAGTGCGGGCCGGCGAGCGCGACGAGCTCGAGGTCGAGGAGGCCCGCCAGCTCGTCGCGGACGGCCACGAGGGCCCGGGCGCCGCGCGTGGCCTCCTCGACGGTCGCCGAGCCGTCGCCGCTGAGGACGTCGACGTGGGTGCGGATCGCGGTCGTGCCGCTCGCGAGCATCTGGAGGGCCTGGGCACGCGCCCGGTCGGCGATCGACTCGACGGTCATCGTCCCGGCGTAGGCGCGCCAGGCGTCGATCGCGGAGCCCAGGTCGCCGAGGGGCGGCGCGGCGAGCTCGAAGCTGCGCGCCTTGTCGAGGTGGGCGTGCGGCTCGGCCGGCGCCGTCAGGAGCACGTAGCCCGCGAGGTCGAGGACCTCGCCGCCGGCGTCCGCGACGCCCTCGCCGGACGGCAGGACCTGGCTCACGACCGGGCCGTCGAGCACGACGTCGGCGGTGCTGCCGTCGGCCAGCGTGGCACCGCGGAGCAGCGTGACGGGGCGGGGTGGCTGTGCGCTCACGACGGTCCTCCCGAGAGTCGGTGACGGCTGGACGTCACACCGTCGTGGCGGCCCATGGATGTTGATGGGATCAACATCGAGGACGCTACGGAGCGCTCGTTTCCGCCGCGTAACGCGTCGGGCCGCTCGTGTAAAGAGTGGTCGACGGCTCGGCCCGCACGGAGACGGGGCGGTTACGGTCCAGGCATGACCCCCATCGCCAGACCTGCCGTCCCGCTCGCGGGACGCGTCGTCGACGACCAGGCGCAGCGGGTCGGCGCGCGGATCCGGACGCTCCGTCGGGGCCACGGCCTGACCCTCATCCAGGTCGCCGAGCGCACGGGCCTGTCGCACTCGTTCCTCAGCCAGCTCGAACGGGGGCACGCGCGCCCGAGCATGGTCTCGCTCGAGCGGATCGCCCGGGCGCTCGGCACCAGCCAGGTCGAGCTCCTGGCCGCGGGCGACCCCGGCCAGTCCGAGGTCGACGACCAGCGGCCGCGCGTCCTGCGGTCGACCGAGGGAGCCCGGGGGCCCTTCTCGCAGGGCGAGGCGCGTCTGCTCGTCCGCGGGGCGCGGGCGTTCGAGCCGCTCGAGTGGGTCGGCGCCAACACCGACCCGGGCGACTACTACGTCCACGCCGAGGACGAGTTCCTCTACGTGGTCGAGGGCGACGTCCTGCTGGACCTGGCCGAGGAGGGCACCGCGCGGCTCGGCCCCGGCGACTCGGCCTACTACCGCGGGGGCACCTCGCACCGCTGGCGCTCGGCCGACGGGTCGCGCTTCCGGCTCATCGTCGTCAAGCAGAAGCCCCAGCTCCCCCCACCACCGACCCGCCGCCGACGCGACAGGAGCCACCCGTGACCGCACCCGAGACCACCCACCGCGTCGTCGTCGTCGCCAAGGAGCCCCTCGCGCCCGACGTGGTGGCACTCACCCTGGCCGCGGCCGACGGGTCGCCCCTGCCCGTGTCCGAGCCCGGGGCGCACGTCGACCTGACCCTGCCCGGCGCCCGGGCGGAGGGCGGGCACGCGGGCGGCGTCGTCGAGCGCCAGTACTCGCTGTGCGGGGCGCCGGACGCGCGGACCTGGACCGTCGCGGTCCTGCGCGAGCGCGCGGGGCGCGGGGGCTCGGCGTGGGTGCACGACGAGCTGCGCGTCGGCGACGAGCTCACGGCCCGCGGGCCGCGCAACCACTTCGCGTTCGACGCCGCCGCTCCGGCCGTCTTCGTCGCCGGCGGCATCGGGATCACGCCGGTCCTGCCGATGGTCGCCGCGGCGCAGGACGCCGGCGCCGACTGGGTGCTCCACTACGCGGGCTCGAGCCGGTCCCGGATGGCCTTCGCGGACGAGCTGGCCGCGAAGCACCCGGACCGCGTGCACCTGCACGTGGCGGACGAGGGCGGTCGCGCCGACCTCGACGCGCTGCTGGGCGACCCCGGCCGCTTCCGGCCCGGGACGCAGGTCTACTGCTGCGGGCCCGGCCGGCTCATGGCGGGCGTCGAGGACGCGGTGCGCGGGTGGCCGCACGGGTCGCTCCACCTCGAGCGCTTCGAGCCCAAGGACACCGGGCCGGTCGACGACGGCACCGCCTTCGAGGTCGAGCTCGAGCTCTCGGGGACCACGCTCACCGTGCTCCCCGGCCGCACGATCCTCGAGACCGTCGAGGAGGCGGGCGTGCTCGTGCTCTCGTCGTGCCGCGAGGGCACGTGCGGCACCTGCGAGACGCCGATCGTCGCCGGCGAGGCCGACCACCGCGACTCGGTGCTGACCCCCGACGAGCAGGCCGAGAACCGCACGATGATGCTGTGCGTGTCGCGCGCGGCCGCCGGCTGCCCGCGCCTCGTGCTCGAGCTCTGAGCGGCGGGCCCGGCCGGGGCCCCGGCCGCGCCCGCCGCCGTCAGAAGCGCTCGGTCCCGTCGAGCGGGCCGCCCGTGAGGGCCGACAGCCGGCCCAGGCCGGCCTCGGCGACGAGGCGCTCCGCGACCGGGCGCGCGGCCCGCACGGCCTCGGCCGGGTCCACCCGGACGACGTCGCCGTCCGCGACGCTCGGCTCGCCGTCCACCCAGACCTCCTTGACCTCGCGCGAGCCCGCCACGAAGACGACCGCCTGGTAGGGGTCGTGGACGTTCGCGAGCGCGGGCGAGTCGCCGTCGAGGACGACGACGTCGGCCTTCTTGCCGGGCTCGAGCGACCCGACGGCGTCGTCCATGCGGAGCGCGCGGGCGCCCCCGATCGTCGCCATCTCGAAGGCCTCGCGCGCCGACATCGCGGTCGCCCGCAGGTCGCGCGTGCGGGCGAGCAGCGCGGCGGCCTTCATGGCCTGCAGGTAGTCCTGGGCGTCGTTGGACGCGGGGCCGTCGACGCCGATGCCCACGTCCACCCCGAGGGCCCGCAGCTCGGCCACGGGCGCGATCCCGCTCGCGAGGATCATGTTCGCGACGGGGTTGTGGGCGACGCCCACGCGGTGCTCGGCCAGGAGAGCGCGGTCGTCGCGGTCGACCCAGACGCAGTGCGCGGCGATCGTCGGGACGGCGAACAGGCCCTCGTGCGCGCAGTGCGCGACGGGCGTCCGGCCGGTCCGCTGGAACGTGGCCGTGACCTCCTCGCGCACCTCCTGCAGGTGGATGTGCACCCCGGCGCCGTGCTCGGCGGCGTACGCGACGGACTTCTCGAGCGCCTCGGGCGTCTGCCGCCCGACGACGGAGATCCCGACCCGGAACGTCGACAGCCGGCTGCCCTCGGCGGCCTCGCGCAGGGCGTCCCACTCGCCGGCGATCGCGTCGAACCCGAAGTCGCGGTCGGCGTCGCCCGACCCGAACGACACGACGCCCCGCAGCCCGACCTCGTCGAGCGCCCGCACGACGCCGGGCGTGACCGGCGCGGCGGTCCCCGGGTCGGAGCAGAACATGTCGTTGGCCGTCGTGACGCCGCTGCGCAGGAGCTGGATCGCCTGGAGCGTCGTGCCCGCGTGGGCGGCGGCGTCGTGCATGACCGGGTTGACCTTGTCGATCAGCGCGTGGAGCCACTCCCAGAGCGTGTACTGGGAGGCGATCCCAGTGATGAGGCCCTCGGAGAAGTGGCCGTGCGTGTTGACGAAGCCGGGCGTGACCAGGTCGTGCGGGCCGCCGCGCACCGCGGCGCCCGGGTGGCGCGCGGACAGGTCCGCCCACGTGCCGACCTCGACCACGCGGTCGCCCTGCAGCAGCACGGCGCCGTCGCGCACGACGGCCGGGGTGGCGGCCCCGTCGGGGGCGGCGGTCAGCACCCAGCGCCCGCGGACGAGCGTGGACGGGGTGCGGGAGGGACGGGGGTCCGGCGTCGTCTCGTGCGTCATGGCCGGGACGGTACGCACCCCACGTCACAGGCGCGTTACACGCGGCTGGTAGAACGGCCCGCATGCTGCACGTGACCTCTGCGGAGCGCGTCCTCACCGGCGCGGCGACCGAGCTCGACCGACCGGACGCGCCCCTGGCCCTCGACGACGGGCTGCCGGGAGACACGGTCCTCGACGCGTCGGGCTGCGTCGTCACGCCCGGCCTCGTCAACGCCCACCACCACCTGCTCCAGAGCGCGTTCCGCACCCTGCCGGGCACCCGCGGCGTGCCGATGGCGCAGTGGCTCCCCACGATGGCCGCCGCGTACGACGCGGCGGGCCACGACCCGGCCCTCTACCGCGCGGCGGCGTCCGTGGGGGCGGCGGAGGCCCTGCTGTGCGGTGTGACGACAGTCGCCGACCACCACCTCAACTGGCCCCACGACGTCGACGCCGAGCGGACGGTCGAGCTCGCGCACGCGACGGCCGGAGCGGTGCGGGCGGTCGGGGCGCGCCTGGTCCTGGTGCGCGGCTCGGCCCGCGAGGACGCGCAGCGCGCCGCGCGGTCGGCCGACGCGATCGTCCGGGCCCTCCTCCCCGCGGGCGGGACGCGCGCCGGGGTGAGCGAGGACGGGATGCTGCAGCTCGCGGTCGGTCCGGCGGGCGTCCACTCCGACGACGAGGCGACCTTCCGCGAGCTCGGCGCGGTCGCGGCCGAGCACGGGCTGCGCCGCCGGACCCAGGCGAACGAGCAGGTCGACACGGCCATCGCGCTCGAGCGGTACGGCCGGCGGCCCGTCGAGCTGCTCGACGCGTGGGGCTGGCTCGCGCCCGACGTCACGCTCGCGCACCTGTGCGACGTCACGGACGAGGAGATCGCACGGCTCGCCGCCGCCGGCGTCACCGCGACGCACGCGCCGGGCTGCGACGTGCCGATGGGCTGGGGCGTCGCGCCCGTCGCGCGGATGCTCGAGGCGGGCCTGACGGTCGGGCTCGGCACGAGCGGCGGCGGCAGCAACGACGCCGGCCACCTGCTGGCCGACGCGCGGCTGGCGATGCAGGCCTCGGCGCTCGTCGGACCGCAGCTCCCGGCGCGCGCGGTCCTCGGCATGGCGACCGCAGGCTCGGCCGCCGGGCTCGGACGGCCCGAGCTCGGGACGCTCGGCGCCGGCACCGCGGGCGACCTGTGCGTCTGGGACGTCTCCGGCGTCGCGGACGCAGGCGTCGCCGACCCCGTCGCGGGGCTCCTCTGGGCGAACCCGGGACGGCGCCCGAAGCACGTCGTCGTCGGCGGCCGGGTCGTCGTGCGCGACTACGCCCTGGTCGATGTCGACGAGCGCGAGGTGGTCGCGGGGCTCCACGAGCGCCTGCGCCAGGGGGCCGCGGTCTAGCGCCGCCGCTGCACGACGAAGCCCCGGTCCGCTCGTAGCGGGCCGGGGCTTCGGAGGCTTAGGTGGTGACGCGGTGCAGGGGGGATACCGCGTCACCGGTTGCCACGATAGCCCACTCACCTGGGTACGACGAAACGCCTGGTCACGGCCGGGTTCTCCGCAACGCGGGACGCACCCCGTAGGCTCGCGAGACGTGAGCGTGCCCTCGATCGTCGTGGTGGTCCCGAGCCGCGACGACGCCGCCCTCCTGCGCCGCTGCCTCGCCGCCCTCGAGGCCGGGACGCGCCGCCCGGACCGCGTGGTCGTCGTCGACAACGACTCCGCCGACGACACCGCGGCCGTCGCCCGTGCGCACGGTGCGACCGTGGTGACGGAGCGGGTGCACGGGATCTGGCCGGCGTCGGCGGCGGGCTACGACGCGACGACCGAGGACGTCATCGCCCGCCTCGACGCGGACTCGGTCCCGGCACGCGACTGGGTCGAGCGGCTCGCTGCGCACTTCGCGGGACCGGACGCCCCGGACTTCCTCACCGGTCGCGGGCGCTTCTACGGCCCGCGGCACGTCGTGAACTGGATGGGCGACCACTGGTACCTCGGCGGCCTCTACGCGATCGTCGGGCCGTACCTGGGGCACCCGCCCCTCTTCGGCTCGTCGTTCGCGATGCGGCGCGAGGCCTGGCGGGAGGTCCGTGGGCTCGTGCACCGCGACCGGGCCGACCTCCACGACGACCTCGACCTGAGCTTCCAGGTGCGCCCCTGGATGCGCGTGGTGCACGACGACGCGTGGGTGGTCGGGGTCTCGGCGCGCCCGTTCGACTCGTGGGCGGCGCTCGGCCGCCGCCTGCGCTGGGTCGTGACGACGGTCCGCGCGTGCTGGCCGGAGTCGCGGCCGTTCCGGCACCGCGCGGAGCGCCGGGCGTGGCGCCGGCGTCACACCACGGGCGGCGCCTCGGCCGCGACCCCGTCCCCCGACGACGGCGCCTCGCGGTAGAGGCGCACCAGGTCGGCCGTGAGCGCGGCCGGGGCGGTCTCGTTGGGGCTGTGCCCCGAGCCGTAGACGCCCAGCTCGGCGCCGATGCTCGCCGCGAAGCGCGCGTGCCGTCGCACGGGCCACAGGTCGTGCCGCCCGACGGCCACGAGCTTCGGCACGGGCAGCGCCGCGACGGCGTCGCGCACGTCGGGGATCGTCATCATGAGGCCGATCGTGTCGTCCACGCTGTCGCGGCGGGTGGCGGCGAGCCGGGCGCGCACGAACGCGAGCCGGTCGGCGTCCACACGGTTGAGGTTGTTCCGGACGCCCCAGAGCATGAGCGAGGCCGCGACCCGCGGACCGAACGTGCCCGAGGCCCATCCGATCCACGAAACGCCGCGGAACCCGTTGCCGTAGCCGGGCGGGGTCGAGACGAGCGTGAGGCTGCGGACGAGCTCGGGCCGCCGGACCGCGACGAGCTGCGCCACGACGCCCGCGAACGAGTACCCGACCACGTGCGCGGGCTCCCCCGCCTCGAGGAGCGCCGTGACGTCGGCCGTGTAGAGCGGGTAGTCGTACGACCGCGACGGGCTGGCCCCGGCCGTCGCGACGCCGCGCGGCCCCGCGGACGCCGACTCGTACTGGCCGGCGAGGTCGACGGACTCGCTGTCGAAGCCGGCGTGCGCGAGCAGCGGCATGACGAGCGCGAAGTCCTCCTTGGACCCTGTGAGCCCGGGCAGCAGCACGACGCGCCCCCCGCGCGCTCCGCCGGCGCGCGCGGCCTCGGCGTCGGCGGGCAGGCTCACGGCGGCCAGCGTCCCGCTCGGGACGCGGAGGCCGTGGTAGCGCGCACCCGGGACGGGTGCCGCCCAGTCGAAGCCCGTGCGCGTGCTCACCGCTCACAACGTAGCCGACCCGAGAAGCGCCCCGCCGGTCCGACGCCGCGCGCCCGGCGGGGCCGTCACCGATCCGTGACCTGGTGCCTCTAGCATCTGTCGCGCGCACCCGGGAGGCTGGGGCGCTATGAGGCTGACGGCGACCATGTTCCAGACCCTCGACGGGGTCGTCCAGGGTCCGGGAGGACCCGACGAGGACCGCAGCGGCGGGTTCGACCGCGGGGGCTGGCTCGCCCCCTACGCCGACGAGGGCATGAACGAGGTCGTCACCGCCGTCTTCGGCCGCGCCGCCGGGTTCCTCCTGGGCCGCCGGACGTACGACATCTTCGCCGCGTACTGGCCCGGGGCCCCGCGCGAGGTCGACGGCGCCCCCGACGTCGTGGCGCAGCGCCTCGCGGACCTGCCCAAGCACGTCGTGTCGACGTCGCTGACCGACCCGGCCTGGGCGGGGACCGAGGTCGTCGGGCGCGACGGCGAGGACGTGCGGAGCGCCGTCGAGCGCCTCAAGGAGGCACCGCCGTCGTCGGTCGGGGACGAGCTCCAGGTGCACGGCAGCCCGACGCTCGTCACCTGGCTCGTCGCCCAGGGCCTGCTCGACGAGCTGCGCCTCCTGACGTTCCCCGTCGTCGTCGGGCGCGGCGAGCGACTCTTCCCGACGGGCTCCGCGAGCGCCGCGTTCACGCTCGGGGACGTGCGTCGGACCGGGTCGGGGGTCGTCGTGACGACCTACCGCCCCGCGGGCCGGCCGGTCTACCGCGCGGTCGACGACCCGCCGGCCGCGCCCTGACGGACCCGGGTTCGCTCCTGCGGGCGGAACAGGGCAGGGTGGAGGCATGCGCGTCGTCGCCCATCGAGGCAACTCCTCCGTCGCCCCGCAGAACACGCTGGCCGCGTTCGAGGCCGCGTGCCGTGTCGAGGCCGACGCCGTCGAGCTCGACGTGCGCCGCACGCGGGACGGCGCGCTGGTCGTGATCCACGACCGCGACGTGACGCTCACGACCGACGGGACGGGCCGCGTCAAGGACCTCACGCTCACGGAGCTGCGGGCCCTCGACGCGGGCACCCGGTTCTCCCCCGTGTTCGCGGGACAGCGGGTCCCGGAGCTCGCCGAGGTGCTCGACCTCGTCGCCCGGTACGCGTCCGTGGGGGTGCTCGTCGAGCTCAAGGGCCTGTGGACCGCGGACGAGGCGCGCCGCGTCACCGACACCGTCCGGGCCGCGGGCCTCGCGTCCCGCGCGACGTTCCAGAGCTTCCGACGGCGCACGGTCGGCGCCCTGCGCGACGCCGCCCCCGACCTCCCGCGCGCGCTCCTCGTGGAGCTGTGGACGCCCGACGTCGTCCGCGCGTGCCGGCACCTCGGCGTGAGCGCCTGCAACCCGTCCAAGAGGCTCCTGCGGGAGCGGCTGTCGCGGGTGCGCGAGCTGCACGACGCCGGCCTCGAGGTCTACCCGTGGACGCTCGACGACCCCGTCGCCTGGACGGCCGTTGCGGCGGCAGGCGTCGAGGGCATCATCACGAACCAGCCGGACCGGCTGCGCGGCTGGTTGGACGGCCGCGCGCTCGCCCCCGACCCCGCGACCCCGTCCTGACGGCGATACTGGGTCGATGATCTCCCGCACCCTGGCCCGTGCCCTGCGCGACGCGGGCGTCCGCTGGACGCCCCACGACGGCGACCGCTTCGCCCTCGACGCCGACGGGCTCGACGAGCAGGTCTTCACGGTCTCGGAGATGACGATCGAGGAGCACCGCTACGAGACGGGGTCGGTCCTCGGCTTCAACGGCACGACCGAGTGGGCGCTCGACTCCGTGGCGCTCGAGGACGCCCTGTGGCTCCCGGCCGAGCACCAGCTCCGCGAGCTGCTGGGCGGGACGTTCCGCTCGCTCACGCGCGCGGACGCCACCGACGCCGCCGCGCGCTGGACGGTCGACGTCACGTTCCCCGAGGGCCCGCGGAGCTTCGCGGCCGAGGACCCCGCGGACGCCTACGCCGAGGCGCTGCTCACGCTCGTGCGGGCCGCCGCGGCCTGACGCCGTCCGACGCGGGCGGCGGGCCGCCGCACCGGGTCGCCGAGCCGTCGCGTCAGGAGCTCGCCGGCGCGTAGGTCGCGAGGAACCGCTCGATGTCCCTCTCGACCGCGACGGCCTGCGCCGACCGCAGCAGCGCGGTCCCGTGCTCGGCCGAGTCGACGATCTTCAGCGTCACGTGCTCGCTCGGTGCCTTGGACGCGATGAGGCTCGCCGCGTCGGCGAAGCCCCCGCCCGCGTCGTCCTTGCCCGCCACGAGGAGGACGGGCGCGGTGACCCGCGACGGGTCGACGACGTCCCGCCCGAACACCCACGGCGACGAGAGCGAGACCACGGCCGCGGGCTTCACGTCCCGGGTGTCGTTGAGCGCGGCCTCGCCGCCCATCGACGCACCCATGAGGACGATCGTCGTCGCGCCGTGGGCCCGCAGGTAGGCCGCCGCCTCCTTGACGTCCGCCTCGTTGCTCTGCGTCCCCACGGGGAGGCCCGACCCGCCGTACCCGCCGAAGTCGAAGGCGAGGGCCGTGTAGCCGAGCTCGGCGAGCCGCTTGGCGTACGGGAGCCAGTTGCAGGAGTCGGACTCGTACTCGTGCGCGAGCACGACGCCGGTGGTGCCGCTGCCTACCACGACGCCCGCGAGGTAGTCGTCCTCGCCGAACCGCACCTGGGTCCCGCCGGCCGCGTCCGCGGGGCACGCGGCGCCGACGAGCGGGGGCGCCGAGGCGGACGGCGACGGCGCCGGCTCGACGGCGTCACCGCCGTCCGAGGAGCAGCCCGCGACGCCGGCGAGAACGGTCGCGAGGAGGAGGGCCGCGGCGGTGCGGGCCGACCCGTGGGAGCGCTTCCACGTCATAGGAAGGAGTGAAGCAGGTCACACCTGCTCTGCGAAAGGGGCCCCGCCGCGATCGTCCCGCCGACCGAGACCGGGCGACAGGGACCGGGCGCCCACGCAGCGCCCGCGCAGGCCGGGCACAGGGTCACCCCCGGCCGGTCCGCTAGCGTGTCGGGCATGACGTGGCTCGTGACCGGCGGTGCCGGCTACATCGGATCCCATGTGGTGCGCGCGTTCGTGGAGGCGGGCATCGCGCCCGTCGTCGTGGACGACCTGTCGTCAGGGCACCGCGAGTTCGTGCCCGACGGCACCGGCACCGCACCCGCCGTGCCCTTCGTCGAGGCCTCGATCCTCGACACCGACACGCTCGTCGCCACGATGCGCGACCACGACGTCACCGGCGTCGTGCACCTCGCCGGCTTCAAGTACGCCGGCGAGTCCGTCAAGCGGCCCCGGCACACCTACACCCAGAACGTGACCGGGACCGTCAGCCTGCTCGACGCCATGGCGCAGACCGGCGTGACCCAGATCGTCTTCTCGTCCTCCGCGGCCACCTACGGCACCCCGGACGTCGACCTCGTCACCGAGGCCACCGAGACCCACCCGGAGTCGCCCTACGGCGAGTCCAAGCTCATCGGCGAGTGGCTGCTCGCCGACGAGGCCCGCGCGGCCGCCGCCACCGGCGGCACGCCCTTCCGCCACACGTCGCTGCGCTACTTCAACGTCGTGGGCTCCGGCACCCCCGACCTCTACGACACCAGCCCGCACAACCTCTTCCCGCTCGTCCTCGAGGCCCTCGCCGCCGGTCGGACGCCCCGCATCAACGGCACCGACTACCCGACCCCCGACGGGACGTGCGTGCGCGACTACGTGCACGTCGCCGACCTCGCCGTCTCGCACGTGGCCGCCGCCCAGGCCCTCGAGGCCGGACGCGAGCTCCAGCCCGTCTACAACCTCGGCTCCGGCGACGGCGTGTCCGTCCGCCAGATCATGGACGCCATGGCCCGCGTCACCGGCATCGACTTCACGCCCGACGTCGCACCCCGCCGCCCGGGCGACCCCGCGCGCATCGTCGCGTCCGGCGAGGCGGCCGCGCGCGACCTCGACTGGAAGATGCGGCACACGCTGGACCAGATGGTGGGATCGGCCTGGGAGGCTCGTCAGGCCCACTCCTGACCTCTGCCCCGGGTGGGCACCCCTTTTCGCCGACGGTGACGCAGCGTTCGCCGACGGTGACGGGCTCGGGCGGGTGGGGCGGGAGGGGTGCGCGCGGTCTTCCATCCGCCTCGCTCGTTCCTCGCTCGGCTCCCGCCCACCCGACCACGACCGCGCGCACCCCTCCCGCCCCACCCTTCGCGGTGACGTCACCTCCAGAGGCGCCCGCCTGCCAAGAGTCCGCCGACGGTGACGCTGGGTTCGCCGACGGTGACGTTCCGTCCGCCCGCGGTGACGTTCCGTCCGCCGACGGTGACGCTGGGTTCGCCCGCGGTGACGTTCCGTCCGCCGACGGTGACGCTGGGTTCGCCCGCGGTGACGTTCCGTCCGCCGACGGTGACGCTGG
>Ga0182746_1001918_pt1 | contig 17016 bp, 17 predicted proteins | sample eDN3rd30CBELigOP_FD_128881 | JGI IMG/M metagenome (GOLD analysis project Ga0182746, IMG submission 128881) | Enriched Organic Plus compost microbial communities from Emeryville, California, USA - eDNA 3rd pass 30_C BE-Lig OP (version 2) (version 2) ... | reverse complement strand
GAGGGGGAAAATCAGAAACACCCAGCGGCCATTTTTTGCACCCTGGAGCGCGGCGAGGATCGCGAGCGCCAGCCATGGCAGGATAAACTCAAATCCGCTCAGCGGATGCAGCGCTCCGCCATAGAAGTCGCCAAGCCGCGTGTCCACGAGATGGGCCTGGGCAGCGCTCGGCACACACGCAGCCCATGCGGCACATGCTGTGACTGAAAACCGGGTCTTCATGGCGCCCTCAAAGCGAATACAGAAAGAAAACGCCGACGCATCCGATTGCAGCGCCGCAGGCCTGCACCACGCGCCCGCCAATCGGCCATCGTGTCAAAGTCCCGATCGCAATACCGCACAGATGCAGCAGGCCGGTCGCGGTGACAAAGCCGACTCCAAAGCCGACCGGGTCGGCGGCGCCCGGCAGTTCCATGCCATGCGCATAGCCATGAAAGATCGCGAAGACGCCGACCAGTACCGCGGCGATCCACAATGGAGGGGTGATGCGGAACGCGACGGCCAGGCCCAGGGCGATCGCCGATGCGGCGATGACCACCTCCGGGTAAGGGATGACGACCCCGCTGATCCCCAGCACGCCGCCCAATGCCATCACCAGCGGGAACGTGATTGGCAGAACCCAGATCGCAGGGTTGCCAAGCTGGGCTCCCCACAGTCCGACCGCAACCATCGCGACGAGATGATCCAGACCGGTGATCGGATGCAGGAAGCCCGACCAGAAGCCGAAGATGACGTCGCCGCCGGTATGCGCAAAAGCCGGCCCGGCAGACATCAGCACGACCAGGGTCGCGATTGTGGTCGCGGAGCGCCCATGACGCTTGAACAAAGCCGAGTGATCCATTGCGTCGTCTCGTCTGTTATGCCGACAACATGATTTGCAGGCGCTCGAGAAACCAGAATGAGGCGAGCCCGCCGATCAGATAGGCCGGTATCTGCGCACTCCATTGCGGCAGGGTGGCTTCCGCGCGCCGGTGCGCCCACATCAGGGCCAGCACCAGGAACACGAAGGCCAGTTGCCCGATCTCGACGCCGATATTGAAGAAGGCCAGCGCGAACGGCAGTGTCGCCTGCGGAATGCCCAGGGTGGTGAGCGCCGTGGCGAAGCCAAGCCCGTGCAACAGGCCAAACAGGAATGCCACGACCCACGGATAACGTGCGGTCAATCCCATATGGCCCTGGCGCATCCGCACGATCTCGACACCGACAAAGATGATGCTGAGCGCGATCGCGGCATTGAGCGGCTTCTCGGGCACGCCGACCCATCCGAAGGTCGCGGCAGCGAGCGAGAGGCTGTGCGCGATGGTGAAGGCGGTGATGGTGTGAATCAGCATCCAGCGGCCGCGTACGATCCAGATCAGGCCGAGCACGAACAGCAGGTGATCGATGCCGCGGAGGATGTGGTCGATGCCGAGATTGACATAGGTGTCGGCAAGATCGAGCCAGACCGCGAGATCGCGCCCGGGCTCGCGCGCCACCGTCACCGCCGGATGCGCCGCCGTCAAAGTGTAGGCCTGGGGGGAGCCGGTCTGCGGCAGCACGCGGATCATGGCGGCCGATTGTTTGCTGCCCAGGCCTTCGAAACTCAGCTTTCCGGTGAAGCCGAGCTGGCCGCAATCGAGCTCCGGCTGCACCCAGGTGCAATGTTCGGGGAAAATAGGCTGGAACCGTTCGTCGCTTGGCGGCAGCGACCAGTATCCGACATAGTGATTGGGCGCGACCTCCCGCAGCACCATCACCGCCATGGAGGCTTCATGCGCCGGCGCAACGGTCGCCGGCAGCATGACCCCGATAGCGGCCACCAGCCATGCCAGCCGGCTGGACATCCGGACAAATAAACCGGTCATGGCAGATCGCTGCGCTTGACGACGTAGGATTTGCCCATGTCCTGAACGGTCTGCACCGCGCGCTCGCGGCCGCGCTCCTGCTGCCAGTCGCCGACCAGCGGGCCCCTGACTTCGTCAATGGTGACGGCGCGGCTGGGCACCACCTTTTCGAGGCGGACCAGATGCCAGCCTTCGGGAGACGGTAGAGCCTGCCACTTGTGCAGCGGAAGCGCCGTCAGCTTTGCCACGAAATCCTTGCCGAACACCAGTTCCACGCTTCCGCGCGGACGCTGCACGAAGGTATGCGCGCGCAGCCGGATCGACTCGGGCTCGCTCCCGGTTTCGATCTGGCGCAGGATGTCCTCCGCCTCGGCCTGGGATTCCGGACCGCCGACCGGCACTTCAAAGAAACTGAGCTGCTCGGGCACGTCGAATTGCGCGCGGTGCGCATCAAGCCACTCTGTGAGCTGGGCGTCGGTCGGATTCTCGGCGGTAATGTTGCTGAAGATCAGCAGGCGCATCTTCTGCATGACCCGCTCGCGGATCATGTCGTCGCCCTTGTCGAGGCCCTGTGCGAGCGATTCACGATAGGTGATTTCGTTCATGATCCAGCCATCGATCAGCCGCTCCACTTCCTCGGGCGTTGGATCGCGCTGCCGTTCACTCACGAATGTCTCGACGATGAAGCGGCGCACATCCGGCGTCACTTCGATCAGCCGCTCCTTCGGCACCTCGGGCGAGATCACAGCGTTGAGGACAAACAGAAGTGCGCCCAGCACCAGAAAATGCAGCAGCGGCTCACCCAGGATGGATCGCACCGTCTGCTTGAGGCGCTGTGCTGTCGTGGCTTTCAAACCGCCTGTCGGCACTTCGGCAGGAGGTGACGTGTCGATTGTCATGAATGGAACACGAGTCAATTACGGGACGCATTGGCCGCGATCAGAGGCTGATCCGCCGCCCACCAATATTGCTTGATTGTGACAGTTAGGATTCGCAGACCCTGTTCCGCGATCTTTATTGAGTCTTGACACCACCCGCGCCGCTCATACTGTGCGGGCCGCGCGGCGTTGCCTGCGTTTACTGGGAATATCCAATGGGCGACGTTATCGGCCTGTTTCCAACGCCGGTCATGCGTGTGGAAAGGCTTCTGGATGAAGCCTCGGTTGCAGCCTATGTCGACCGGATCAAGGCGCTGCAAAGAACCACAAACGCCAAGACCAACCTGCTGTGCCACACCGAGATCGTGGACCCTGACAAGGACGAGAGCTTTTCCAGGCTGGGCAATGTCCTGCACGACCAGCTGGTGGCATTCGGCTCGGTATTATTCGGCGAGGAACTGCGCTGGTCGGTCAAGGAGATCTGGTTCAACGTCATGGAGACTGGCGGATTCCAGTCCATTCATGCGCATGCGAACAGCTTCATCTCCGGCATTCTCTATCTGACCAAGCTGCACCCGACATCGCGGACGGTTTTTACAAAGAGTCTGGGCGGCACGGACTTCGTTTTCAGCAACTACAACAAGAACGCCAAGGTCGGCCCTTACAACGGCGTGAAATGGTTCCTGCCGGATGCATCGCCCGGAGACCTGTTTCTCTTTCCGAGCTATTTGTTGCATGAGGTGCCGCCGAACCAGGGCGGCCAGCGGATCACCATTGCATTCAATGCGATTCCCGAACGGCTGGAGTCTTCGGGCTACTCGATACGCTTCTCCAAGTAGCTGATAAATCTCGGAGATGGTCATACCTTCTCACAAAGAGATCATATTTTTCAGCCGAGACGATCATACATCGCCGGAAATACATCATACGATCCGGGAAGTAGTTCAAACCCGTTTCAAAGTAATGCTTCGACGCAAGTCATATTACTGCCGACAGATCGTCATGTGCGCGGCATAACGTCGCTTCATCTGATCCGCGGGACCGGCATTACGAATTGTTACTCTGTAACATCGATTCCCCGCGGCCAGTTCGAAACCTTAGATCATTGGATCATTTTTCACGGGCCTATGGGGGCATCAGCGTTATGACAACCAAGAGTTCAACGAGCAAACTCGCCGCGAATGCGTCGGCGATTGCACTCGCCACGGGCCTGTCCGTGGCTCCGGCCTTTGCCGACAGCTACATGGCCGGCGACTTTCACAACCACACCACCTGCAACGACGGCGCCACCTCCGTCCAGACGATGATCACCGCCTCGCTCAACACCTTCGGCCTTGAATGGCTGGGTGATTCCGGTCACGGCGGCAGCTTCACCCGCGACTGCCGGTTCGACGATCCGGAAGGCGATTCGTCGAAGACCGGTTCGGGCGCGCTGTTCGAGCAAACAGTCAACAGCTGGGGCTTCAAGGGCGACGTTCTCACCTCGACCTCGAATTCGCCGGATGGCCTGCCGCACCGCGCCATGTGGGAATGGCAGATCATGCAGGATTATCACTATCCCGAGATGGTTCGCATCGCGAAGCTCTGGGGCAACACGATGACCTATATGGGCACGGAGCAGAACGTGCCGGGTCACGAACATGCCAGCACCGCGGTCATCGCGGGCCAGGTCACGTGGACCCAGGGCAACAAGATCGGCGACGTCTATGCCGGCGCGGAATACGAATACCGCTTCGACCGCAACGACGCGGACATGAGCGGTGGAGCGCCCGATCACCGGTGGCTGGGCAAGATCGCGAATGCCACGGGCCCGACCCTCGGCGTTCTCAACCACAAGAACAAGGCGCTTCCGGGCGTCAAGTGGATGCAGAAGTTCTATCCGCTCGAGAGCTACTTCGTTCCTGCTCACGTCGAGCGCGCCGGTGTGTTCGATCCGGCCGGCAACCGCGGCTTCAACATCGAGCACTTCCGCGACTTCAACAATGCCGGTCCGACCGTGGCCTTCGGCTTCGAGACCCAGCCGGGTCACCAGGCCAGCAACACCCGCGGTGAATATCGCAAGGACTTCGGCGGTCCGGGAATCGACTCGGTCGGCCAGACGACCCGCGGCGGCACCGGCATCTACGGCGCCAAGATCGGCGGTCTGTGGGATGCGATGCTGGGCGAAGGCCGCAACTGGTTCTTCTTCGCCAGCTCGGACTTCCACAACCGTGGCGCTTTCGGTCCGTTCGTGCGCCAGAGCACCCAGGACTTCTATCCGGGTGAATATCAGAAGACCTACATCCTGCGTCCGACCGGCTATCAGCTGCCGCGGCCGCAGACCGTGGTGAACGGGCTGCGCTCCGGCAACTCCTATTCGGTGATGGGCGACCTGATCACCAACGAACTGACATACGAGGCCTCGTCCAAGGGCGAAGGCAAGGCCAAGATGGGCCAGACCCTCGTCGTCAAGCGTGGAGCCGACGTGAAGGTCACGCTGACCGTCAACCTGCCGACCGGCCCGAACAACTCCCCCTACAGCTTCGACAACCCGTCCCTGGTGCAGATCGGCGTGCACCAGCCGCTGAACATGCCGGTGCTCGACCACGTTGACTTCATCGGCGGCAACGTCACCGGCGTCGTCCGTCCCGGCAGCGCCAACTACACGGTGCCGGAGAACACCTCGACCCGCATCCTGGCGACCTTCGACAAGGACTCCTGGACTGTCGACGGCCAGTCGCGGACGATGACCCTCACCATCAAGAACGTGACCAAGAGCCAGTATATCCGCGTCCGCGGAACCAACCTCCCGGTTGGCACGCCGCACGAGACGGACGCCAAGGGCAACCCGCTCAAGGATCTGCCGCAGTCCGCCATCCCGTGCGATGATCCGGCCTGCCCCGATCACATGCAGACGAATGCCAGCGGCAAGCGCAAGCGTTCGAGCTTCGACGTTGCGGCCTGGTCGGACCTCTGGTTCTACGCCAACCCGATCTTCATCCGCCTCGAGGATGAGCCGGAACTGCTGGTCGAAAAGAACGCCGACCTGGCGAAAGAGCTGAAGCAGGCCGAGAAGTGACACCTCGGTAGCATCGCCAACGTTTCAGCGGCGACAACTGGTCCAAAGATGGGGCTCCCGTTCGGGAGCCCCATCCGCTTATGTTGAATGAGCGTGCGATGACGACCCATGACGACGTGCGTCCCCTGAGCGCTCCCGCCCCGGGCATTCTGCTGATCACCATCATCACCTGCCTGTCAGGCTTTGCAGGGCTCGGCTACGAAATCGCCTGGACGCGTTTGCTCGCCAATTCGTTCGGGCACGAGATCGTTGCTGTTCTCGGCGTGCTCGCAGCCTTGTTCGGCGGTCTTGCGCTTGGCAGCCTGTTTGCAGCGCGCCGGATCAGCGCAAGCGCCAGGCCCGAACTTTGGTATGCAGGCCTGGAACTAGTGATCGGACTATGGGCTCTGGTTCTGATTCCGCTGCTGCCCGCCCTCGGCGATCTTGTACCGCTGCTGACGCCGGTCGATGCAACGCCGCCGCGTCAATGGGCGGTCGCGTTTGCCCTGCCATTCCTGGTGCTGCTGCCCGCCACCCTGGCGATGGGAGCGACCTTGCCGGCACTCGAGTCGATCCTTGCGCCGCGTGTGCAAGCCGGCGGCGCGGTCGGATGGGTCTATGCCTCCAACACCCTTGGTGCGGTTGTCGGCACCCTCACGACGACGTTCTGGATCATTCCGGTCTTCGGATTGTCGCGCACGCTGGGGATGCTCGCGCTGGTCAATTTCGCATGCGCGACGGCAATGATTGTCGTGAGCCGTGCGGCCGGAGCGAATGAGACGTTTCGCGTCACACCTCGGCCTCAGCCGCTGTCGGCGCAACATCAGATCAGGCACCCGCATATTCTCATCTCTCTCTTCCTCACCGGCTTGCTCGGGATCGGCTACGAGGTCCTCGCGGTGCGGACCCTGGGCCAGATCATGGAGAATACGGTCTACACCTTTGCCGCCCTGCTCTCGGTCTATCTGTTCGGGACCGCAGCCGGCGCCTTCCTGCGGGCGCGCTTTCCGCGCGACAGCGGCGCCCGGCCGATCGCCACCTGGCTCTCATGCACGGTCGCGCTCAGTTGCGTCATCGGCATCATTGCGCTGGGTCAGGTCGATGTCGCTCGATCCATCCTGCGCGGTCTCCTGCCGTCTTCCGTGCCCGGCGCGATCGCCGTCGAGCTCGGCGTCGCCGCGACGGTGTTCCTGGCGCCGACGGTCGCGATGGGCGCCCTGTTCGCGCATCTGGCCCAGATCGCGAGCGACCGCGACGGCGGCGTGGGCCTGGCATTCGCGGCCAACACGGCGGGCGCCGCCCTCGCGCCCATTCTGTTCGGGCCGATCCTCATGCCGTTGCTGGGCGCCAAGCTCGCTTTGGTCCTCATCGCGGTGGGCTATGTGCTGGCCGTCCCAAGCTGGCGATGGACAGCCCTCGCACCAAGCGCCGCCGTGGCGGCGCTTGCGCTTGCCCCGCTGATGACGCCGCTGTCGTTGCGCTTCGTCGAAATCCCGCCGGGCGGGACGATGCTCTGGCACCGGGATGGGATCATGGCCGCGGTCAGTGTCGTGCGTGACCGCGCCGGCGACCATCATCTGGCCGTGAACAACCGCTTCCGCATGGGCGGCACTGCTTCCGTGCGGTCGGACTACCGCGAGGCGGATATTCCCCTGCTGCTGCATCCCGCCCCTGGGCGGGCGCTATTTTTGGGGCTTGGGACGGGCGCCACGATATCGGCCGCCGGCGATCACCCCGGCCTTGCGGTCGAGGGCGTCGAGCTTGTGCCCGAGGTCGTTGACGCCTTTCCATGGTTCGCCAAGGCGGCGCCCAACATCGCCCGCAACCCCAATATCAGCATCCATTCGGCGGATGCGCGGCGCTACGTCCGCGCCGCCAGCGGCCGCTACGATGTCGTGGTCGCCGACGTCTATCATCCATGGATCGACGGCACGGGCACCCTCTATACCCGTGAGCACTTCGCCGCCATCCGCGCGCTGCTGGCCGAGGACGGGCTGTTCTGTCAGTGGCTGCCGCTGCACCAGCTCGACCTGCCGACGTTGCGCCTGATCGTGCGGACCTTCCTTGCGGAATTTCCGGATGCCTCGGCCTATCTCGCCCAGTTCAGCATCGGGACGCCGCTCGTGGCTCTGGTCGGAAGCCGCATGCCGAAGACATACCCGGCCGATTGGCTTGCCCGCCGCGTATCCGACCCGAAGCTGCGGGCCCGCTTGTCGGCCGTTGACCTGACTGACGAGATGGCGCTGTTCGGCCTGTACCTCGCCGGTGCCGGACAACTGGCGGCGTTTGCCGGGACGGGCCCGGTCAATACCGACGACCGGCCGGTCGTGACGTTTGAAGCACCCCGCGTGGCCTACGTCACAACCGACTCCCCGGGCGAACGGCTGGTCGCGTTGTTGTCGGAACTGCATCCGCGCCCTGATGCTGTTCTCGCCCAGCCCGCCGGCAAGGCCCCGGATCGCAACGACACCGCCCGGAGATTAACGGACTACTGGCGCGCGCGGGACCGCTTTCTTGAACTCGGCGTGCGCATGCGCGAGTCATCCAGCATACGCGATGTCGTTGCGGAGCTTGCGCCGCGTCTGATCGAGGTGGTCCGTATCAGTGCTGACTTCGATGCAGCTTACCGGCCGGTTCTTGCGATGGCGAAGCAGCTTGCCGCTACTGATCCCGCCGGAGCGCGCCGCCTGCTGGAGGAGCTCGATCGCGCCAATCCCGCGAGGCCGGACGCACGCCGCCAGCTGATGACCCTGCCGCCTCCGTGAGACGGCGCGTCAGGGTTGGCAGCGCTCCCGTTTTACGTCGCCGGGAATGCTCAGGGCGCGATGGTGAAGACGATCACGCCGCCGTCGGGATGGTAGTGCTGGCGGACGTCCGCCCACCACTGGATTTCATAGCGTCCCGGGGGCAGCGCTTTTGGCACGCGCAGCCGGACATTGAAGACGTCCTTCTCTGTCTTCTTCCAGTCGAGGGGCCATTCCTTCTTCTCCGGCTCCGTCGACATCAGATGGACATCCTTGAAATAGATTCCTTCCAGGAACTTGATGGTGATGACCGGCGGGCTTTTCTTGAGAACCGCGTTATGCGCCGGGACCGAAGAGTCGTACATCTCCTGGGCGCCTGCCGGAGACAGGAGAGATCCGGCAACTGAAAGCGCGAGCGCAAACGCCCATGTCAAAATCGTGCGGTTTTTCATTCCATTGTTGTTGGCGATTTCGATTGCAGGCGTGTGACATCATGGAAGCCACGCCCTCGCCCGCCGCCATGCAGTTCGCTAGTTTCCAAGCGACTTCAGATAGTCAATGACGTCGCTCGCCTGCCCCGGATCAAGCCGGAACTCCGGCATCGAGGGATGGCCCGTGACGATGCCTTCCGTCAGGGACTCCTGAAGGCTCTCCACCGGATACCGCAGATGCAGGGTCCGAAACGCGGGCGCCTCCGACAGCGGGCTCGCCCCGACCTTGCCGATGGCATGGCATTGCGCGCAGTGAACGCGGACGAAGACCGAGCCTCGCATGGCGGCCGGGGACAACGTCTGCGCCGCCAGCGGCGACGTCGCAGCCAGCAACAGCTGCGTCACCAGCAGACCAAAGGCCATGAGAGGAAAAGTCACGCGCTGCATTTTTTGGCTCATCACTTTCCGGCTGCACCGGACTTCGGCTGGCTGGCCAGCACCTCGCTATTCGGACAATAGTCGCGCCAGGCCGGGCTGTCAGAATGCGTCATCAAATCGCTGCTGCACTGGCCCTTGTGCAGACACAGCGCGCACAGCCTGGTCATGTCGTTGACGACCGGCCGCGGGATGGCGGCAAGATCGACCTGAAGCATCGCCGCCCGCTGCTCAAGAAGGCTCGCGGAATCGGGCCATTTTCCCGCCAGGCTGATCAGATCATCGGATGATACGTTGGCGTCATGGGCAATCTCGTGAAGCTCTGCATCCGGGAGCTCGCTTAGCTCCTCCACCTGGTGATGGCGATCGAGCCAGGTCCGCCACCACCGCGTGAGCACGTTTCCCGGAAACCAGACGTCATCCCTGGATGCTGGTGAAATGGACATCGTTGCTCCCTCCCTCAAAGCAGTCTGGATCATGCGTTGAGCGCCCCGTGGTCACTCGTTCAGCCGCCTCAGCGCGGTGCGGTTGCGCAACACCACACGGCGCGAACTCGGCAACTCGATCATCGCCGTGCTTTCAAGATGGGACATCGTCCGCGACACCGTCTCGATGGTCAGACCCAGATAGTCGGCAATATCCTGACGTGACATCGACAGCTCGACCTGGTTGCCAGTCGGAACGCGGCTCGCCATTTCCAGGAGGAAGCCGGCCACCCGCTCCTCGGCGGATTTGACGAGCGCCATCACATGCTCCTGGGCCCGATGGAGCTCGCGGGCCGTCAGCGTCCAGAGCTGGCGGGCGATCTCACTGTCCCGCGCCGCCATGGCGACGATGGCGCTCCGCTTGATCAGCAGCACCTTGACGTCACAGACCGCCTCGGCCGAGGAGGCATGGTTTTCGCCCGTCTCCAGTCCGAACATGTCCCCGGCCAGGTAAAAGGCTGCGATCTGGCGGCGGCCATCAGCCAAGATGCGGTAGGTCCGGACCGTTCCCGAAACAACCTTGTAGAAATATTCAGCGGGCTCGTTCTCGCCGTAGATTTCGGCGTTCCGCTTGAAGGACATCGACGCTCCGATCATCTCCAGCGGATCGGCTGATGGCTGGGATGTTGCGGAAATCGGGGCGGGCTTCGAACCGGCAAAATCTCCATAGATGCGGCTGTAAGCGACGTTTTGCATGACATGTCCCTTGGTTACGGGACAAGCAGTACGGGGCGGGCCGCGGTCTGGAAATTCAGATATCCTCCATAAGGGAAATCCCGTAGTCCTGACGATAGTCCTATTCCCGGTTTCGGATATTTTGAGTATCCGTCCCCCCAAAGCAATGTGTTATGGGGTGTTTCCCATGACGATGCTGACTTCGCAGGCAAAAGACGACTCGCCAAATAGGATTTCAATGCTCCTGCAACTGCAGGAGCGGCCGGTTGCGACATATGCGCTGGGCATCGGGCTGGTGCTGCTTGTTTTCGCCGCTTGCGCGATCTTTGCCCCGACGCTGGAAAACCAGGCGCTCTATCTGTTCCTGATGCCGCCCGTGCTCATCGCCGGCATCATTGGCGGTCTCGGCCCCGGGCTGGCTGCAACTGTTCTCAGCCTGGTCCTGCAATTCATCCGGGCGGATGGCATATGGACATCCGGGGTCGGCAATCCTGCCTTCGCGGTGGAAATGGCGCGGGCAACGACATTCGCGATCGTCGGGATCGGCATTGCGTGGTTCGGCAATCATCTGCGGCATGTGCAGCTCAATGCCGCTGCGCGCGAAGCGCACCTGAAGTCAATTCTTGATACCGTGCCTGACGCGATGATCGTGATCGATGAGCGCGGACACATCCAGTCGTTCAGCGCGGCCGCGCAACGCCTGTTCGGATACACCCCGGCGGAGGTGATCGGCAAGAACGTCAAGATCATGATGCCGCAGCCCTACCGGGCCGAGCATGACGGCTATCTCGCCCGCTATATCCGCACCGGCGAAGCGCACATCATCGGCATCGGGCGCGTCGTGGTCGGACAGCGCAAGGATGGCTCCACATTTCCGATGGAGCTTGCCGTCGGCGAAATGCGCTCGAACAACCAGAGATTCTTCACCGGCTTCATCCGCGATCTGACCGAGCGGCAGAATGCCGAAGCGCGTTTGCAGGAACTGCAGTCCGAACTCGTCCACATCTCCCGGCTGACCGCCATGGGCGAGATGGCGTCGACGCTCGCGCATGAGCTCAACCAGCCTCTCTCGGCCATCACGAATTATCTGAAGGGCTCGCAGCGCCTGCTGGGCGACAATGCGGATGAAACCTCGACCATGCTGCGCGAAGCGATCGACAAATCGGCCGATCAGGCGCTGCGTGCCGGCCAGATCATTCGCAGGCTGCGCGATTTCGTCGCCCGGGGAGAGAGCGAGCGGCGGGTCGAGAGCATCGCCAAGATCGCCGAAGAGGCGAGCGCCCTCGCCCTGGTTGGCGCCAAGAACTATGGCATCCGGACCCAGTTCCAGTTTGCCCGGGGCGATGATCTGGTGCTGGTGGACAAGGTCCAGATCCAGCAGGTCCTGCTCAACCTGATCCGCAACGCGATGGAGGCGATGCAGGAGAGCCCGACGCGGCATCTGGCCATTTCCGCAACCAACGAGCCGGAGGGAATGCGGACCGTCAGCGTCGCAGACACCGGACCCGGCATCGCGCCGGAGATCGCGAGCCAGTTGTTTCAGCCTTTCGTGACGACAAAGCGTGAAGGGATGGGGGTCGGCCTGTCGATCTCCAGAACCATCATCGAGGCCCATGGCGGCCGGATCTGGGTGGAGTCCAATCCAGGCGGCGGAACCATATTCCGCTTCACCCTGCGCGCCGTATCTCAGGAGGAACTGACAGATGCCGGGTAGTGGCGTGGTCCACGTGATCGATGATGACGAAGCCATCCGCGAGTCGCTCGCATTCCTGTTCAAGGTCGAAAAGATTCCCTTCGAAACCTATAGCGGGGCGGAAGCATTCCTCACGCACGTGTCTCAGGCGAAAGGATGCGTCATCACCGACGTGAGAATGCCCGGCATGAGCGGCATCGACCTGCTCAAGCACTTGCGGGCAGCCAACAACCCGATGCCGGTGATCGTCATTACCGGGCATGGCGACGTGCCGCTGGCCGTTGAAGCCATGAAGTTCGGCGCGGCGGATTTTCTGGAAAAGCCGTTTGACGACGAACTGCTCCTCACATCGGTGCGGTCCGCACTCTCCAGTCAGGCGACGGATCAGGAGAATCAGGCGCTGCGCACCGCCATCGAACAGCGAATGGCCCGGCTGACCAATCGCGAGCGCCAGGTTCTCGACGGCCTGGTTGCCGGGCATCCCAACAAAACGATCGCCTATGACCTGGGAATAAGCCCGCGCACGATCGAGATCTATCGCGCCAATGTCATGACCAAGATGGAGGCGGCCAGCCTCTCCGACCTCGTGCGGATGGCGCTCACGGCCGGCGCATTCAGCGGCGCCGCGACGCCCGACTCCCCGAAGGTGTCCTGATCACTCAGCACTCGGCTGGCACGAGAATACGCTCCCCCGTCGTGCCTCGCCAATGCGATGCCGCCCCGGCGCCGGATGATCGCCGGCTTGACCTAGATCAATACCCGCCGGACGACAGGCGCGATGATGCCCTCAAAAGGAGGGCATCATGCCGATCAGCATAGCCATTGTCGTTGCGGGAATCGCTCTGACATTCATCGTGTTCGGAAGCGTTCTGGCATGGGGTGATCATCAGACGCGGAAAATCCGCACAGCCGATGTGAAGGCCAAATCCACAACTCATGGTGACGACGACCATAATTGGCGCCGGGCCGCATAATCCGATGATTTCAAGCGCCGGCGGTGGAGCTCGCATCCGCTCCACCGCCATGCATTGATTCAAACCGGATCGACAGAAACAACCTTGAACGTATTGGCCCCATCCTCATCCTGGATCGTCACATATTCGCCAGGAGCGAAGACATGCGCGCCGAGACGGTATCCAGCCTCGTCATCGTCGGCGCGGCTTTTGTCGTAGTCGAAAATCCATTGCGCGTGCTCGCTGCCGCCGGGCTTGCGGCGCAGCAATCCGTTCTGATCGTCTTCTCCCTGCCAGAAACGATGGACGCGGCAGTCCTCCCGATGCTGCCGCCAGTGTTCCACATCGATGCGCCCGGCCGTATCCAGAGGCGCGACAAACTCGTAGCCCCGCTGTGGAGAGCCGTTGGGAAAATCTTTCGACCGGGCCAGCTCAAGGCGAACCACCTTGAATGCGGGGGGTAAAGGCATATCATGGACTCCTGTTCGGATGTGGGACCGGCTTTCAGCCGAGGATGTTCAATCGGGTCATCGTCTCACCCCCGCGACCTTCGACATCTGCGACACGGCGGGCTGTCTCACCGACTTGCGCTTGTCTCGGCCGGCCACTCCCGCCAATGGGTTGGGCTGACATCCACCCGCCTCTTCGTTGCTGAATCAATCCATCCGTCGGGGACACGGCGGCAGCTGAAGGCAAGGACATGCGGCTCCATGGCGTCGATCACGGCCAATTCAAGATCGCGATTGAAAGGCGCGATCGAGATGGGTTGCCACGTCCTTGTGTGCATCGGAAAATTGAACTTTCTGCAAACCCGTTACAGATTCCTCATACATTTGGAGGTGTTTAGCGGCAGAAAAACGGACGCTCCTTGATCTTGATCAAGAAACGCGGGATCTCTTCACGCATCACGGCCTGGTGCATGTTCAGGACGGGCCGGTCGATTTGACCTGACGCAAATACACAACCCTGATCCTGCATTCATGATGTGAAATCCAATGGAGGATACCATGCCAATGAGAGCCAAGGATGTCATGACCCAGCCGGTCATCTCCGTTGAGCCGGATGACACCATCGAGCGGGCGATACGATTGATGCTGCAGAAGCGGATCAGCGGACTGCCGGTGGTCAACGCTGCCGGGCACCTCGTGGGAATCGTCACCGAGGGCGACTTTCTGCGCCGCTCGGAAACCGGCACGCAGCACCGGCGGCCGCGATGGCTGGAATTCCTGGTTGGCCCCGGCCGGCTTGCCTCCGAATATGTCCGCACGCACGGCCGCAAGGTCAATGATGTGATGACGGAAGAGCCGATCACCGTGGAGGAGGACGTTCCCCTCGAGGACATCGTCAAGCTGATGGAGAAACATCACATCAAGCGTATGCCGGTCGTGCGCGGTGACAAGGTGGTCGGCATTCTCAGCCGCGCCAATCTTCTGCACGCTCTCGCAACCCTGTCCCTCGAGACACGAGCCCCAACGTCCAGCGACGAGATCATCCGCGACCAGCTTCTGGCGGCTCTGAAGAAGGAGAACTGGGCGCCGCTCGGCACGGTCGACATCATCGTGAGAGACGGGGTCGTCCATTTGTGGGGAACGATTTTCGACGAGCGCGAGCGGGGAGCCCTGATCGTCGCGGCCGAAAATATTCCGGGGACCAAGAGCGTATGCGATGAGCTGACATGGATCGATCCCGTGTCCGGCTCTGTGCTCCTGCCTCCGGGGGAAGACGAACGCGAGCACGTGCCAAGCTGATACGACCCGGCCTATCGAATGATCTGGCCTATCGAATGATCGGCGTCCCGTTGACCAGAATCAATCATTCAGCCGGCAGCGCTGGCACAGTTGCGATGCAACTGTGCCAGAGAAGGAAAGCGGCAAATGACGATTCAGCCCGGCGAGCGTGTGTTCATCCTGTTCTTCCGGTTCACGATGGCGTGGACGTTTCTTTATGCCGCATCGCATCAGGTCTTTGATCCCAGTTTCAGCGTCGCGGGCTTCCTGAGCCACACCAAGACATTTCATGACGTGTACATGCCGTTCACGGCGCCCCCGGTGGCGAAGATCGTCACCTTTCTGGTCGCCTACGGGCACCTGCTGATCGGCCTCTCGCTTCTCGCCGGATTCATGGTCCGGCTCAGCGCCAGCTTCGGCATCCTCCTGATGCTGGTGTACTGGACCGCCCATATGGATTTTCCATATATCGATGGCCCCAACAACTTCCTGCTGGACTTCCACATCGTCTATGCCGGCGTTCTGGCATGGCTGATCGCCAAGCAGGCCGGTCACGTCTTCGGCCTCGACGGCTGGATCGAAAACAGCGACCTGATGCAGAAGTATCCGGCCTTGCGCCCATTCGTCGCGTGAGCGAGTGATGCCGGATGGAATGGCGGGCGGCCCGCCGAGCCGCATCAGCAGCGCGGATCTGATTGCAAAACCGACATGGCCGTGCGCGGTTTACAATGGAGGCCGGCGACGCCTCACCAGAGAAACCGCGGCGTGAAGGCCGCATCCCTCTCACGGCAAGCTGCGAGATGCGGTACACTCCTGTTGCCCTCCCTGTCCCGAAAGGACCCCTGATGATCGTGCGGCAGCAGCCCGATGACTCGCTCATCTTCATCACGCAAAACGACCACGCCAAGCTGTCAGGCATCTTCGCGGCGCATTGGGGCAATGACCGGTTCGCCCGGCTGCATCCGTATGAATCGACCGTACGGGCGGCCGTCTTTCACGACTGCGGCTGGTACCGCTACGACACGAAGCCGCGTTACGATGTGGCCACGCGGATGAGCCCGACTTTCTTTCAGGTCCCGCTGGACGAGGAACAACTCGCGGCGTTTCAATGGGGTATCGACTGGCTGGGGGAGACCGACCCCTATGCCGGCCTGCTCATCGGCCGGCATCGGACCGGGCTTTGGCGCAACCGCTATGACACCCTCACCCATCCGGCGCTGCGCGGCGGCGGCCACCTGTCCGCCGAAGTCGAGGACTTTCTGGCCCACAACGAACCCTCCCAGCGGGTGGCGATCGAAGCGTTCGGCCGGCGTGAGTTCGAGATCAATTTCCATCTGCTTCAGGTCTGGGACCTGCTGTCGCTCTACGTCTGCACGTCGGAGCCGAAGCCGGACCATATCGAGCCGGTGCCGAGCAGTTACGACAATGCGTCTGCCGCTGTCCGCATGACGCTCACTCCGCTCGACAGCGGGCGGGTGGTCATCGACCCCTATCCGTTCGATGTGGCGCCGCTGCCGGTCTCATACATCTATCGCCATCTGCCGACGCGCATCTATCCCGACGTCGCGAGCTTCCGGATCGCCTATTTCGGCGCGCCACTGCAGCTTCGCACCTTCGCGTTCGTCCCCCCGACGGCCTGACAGGGCGGTCCGGTGCCTCCTGCCGTCCGAAACGATGAATTCATCCGCTCGGTCAGAAAAATCCCGCGGCTTTCTCGGGCGGCCCTTCGAGCGCATGAGCCATGAATTCCAGACCGCGTTCGAGTTGCGCGCGCGTGACAGGGCCTCCGAGGCCGACGCGGACCGCTTCCTGCGGCGGCCCCGAGACCGTGAACGCATCGCTGGCGACCAGGCCGATGCCGCTTGGACGCGCGTGACCGATGAAAACTGACCGGGTCCAGCCGTTTTCCAGCGGCAGCCAGATGTTGAAGCTGAGCGGATCCGACAGATAGGTTCCCGGTTCAAAGAACCGCATGGCGATCCGCTCCCGCGCAGAGGTCTCCGCACGGATAAAGCGCAGGATCGTATCGGCTGTGCCGTCCTCGATCCAACGGGTCGTCACCGCTACCGTCAATGGCGAGCTCATCACGGCAATCGCCCGCATCGCGCTGCTGAACGACCACGCGGCGCGTGCAT
>Ga0182746_1001917_pt1 | contig 17033 bp, 12 predicted proteins | sample eDN3rd30CBELigOP_FD_128881 | JGI IMG/M metagenome (GOLD analysis project Ga0182746, IMG submission 128881) | Enriched Organic Plus compost microbial communities from Emeryville, California, USA - eDNA 3rd pass 30_C BE-Lig OP (version 2) (version 2) ... | reverse complement strand
GGTCTCTTTGACCAATGACAAGTAAAAGTCTTAATCCCTCTCCCTGCTGGATCATATTCATCAAACAAAATTATATTCTGTTAAAACTAATCCAAAGTCTTATCTACAAACTTACGATGACAAATTGTACGGTTCTGCTTTACTTTTGAGACAGCCTGAATTATATATTGATCTTTAAAAAGAGCAAAAATACAATATAATTGCTCTTTTATTTGAGCATTTGTTTTGTATATTTGCTCTTTAAAATAAGCATAAATGGAAACTTTATTGTTGGAACATCAAGCAAAATTGGTTCGTACAAGTGATAAAACCCGACGTTATCTCTATCAAAAAGTCGATTTTTCCAATAGGCTCATAGCGATCAAGGGAGCCCGGGGATCAGGCAAAACAACCCTTTTGCTGCAATGGGCAAAGCGACTCTTTGCTTCTCAGTCCTCCCTGTACGTGAGCTTGGACCATATCTGGTTTTACGAAAACAAATTGTACGATCTGGCCAAACGATTTGCCCAATTTGGAGGGACACATTTGTTGTTGGATGAAGTGCATAAGTATCCCGATTGGTCGAGAGAAATCAAGTTGATCTATGACAATTTCCCGGAATTGAACGTTATCTTCACATCATCTTCCATTCTTGAGATATATAGATCAGAGTCCGATCTGAGCAGGAGAGCGGTGAGCTATGATTTGAAAGAGCTGTCTTTCCGGGAATTTATCGCGTTTGAGATAGGAAAAAATCTCCCGGTGTATGCCTTGGACGATCTTTTGGAGCATCACGCCTATATTGCTACAGAGCTCATGGCCGAGCTGAAGCCTTTGCCGCTATTTGATAAATACCTCAAAACCGGAGTATACCCCTATTACAAAGAGAATGAGGCAGCTTATGGGCAGAAATTATTGAACACCATCAATCTGACGATAGAAATAGATGTCAATGCAGTAGAGCATTTAGCGTATGAAACATTGGTAAAATTGAAGAAATTGCTTAAAGCGATTGCTTCAAGTGTACCTTTTACGCCTAATATCTCAAAATTGAGCGAGCATGTAGGATTGACACGCAATGGCTTGGTACATGCCATTAAGATATTAGCACGTGCAGGTCTTGTTCATGAATTGTATAAAAATACTTCGGGGATAGGAGTATTGACAAAGCCCGAAAAACTATATCTCAATAATACCAATCTGCTATATGCCCTGGCCGAAGAAAACACAAAAACAGGAAATGTACGTGAAACTTTTTTTCTGAATCAATTGGCGGGATTGCATACTGTTAATCTGTCTGAAAAGGCTGACTTTCTGATTGATAATACCATCACCATAGAAGTAGGCGGAAAAAATAAGGCAAAGAAGCAGATTTTGGGATTGGATAATGCCTATATAGCAAGAGATGAGATAGAGGTAGGGTATGGGAATGTGATCCCTGTGTGGCTGTTTGGATTTTTATACTGATTAAAAAGTAAATTTATCGTGACCGGATGCCTGTTTGTTGCAATTATTCCTATATTTATTTTTAGATAGCTAAAACGTTTTTTACCTGTGAGATTACCATTATTTTTGATAGTTGGTTTAGTATTTTATACCGTTGTATCCTGTTCAAGTGCAGAACAAAAGCAACAGAAAATTGAAAAAAAGCAAAGTGAGCTGGATAGCCTGGCTCTGTTGTACAATCCCGCCGAAGCTGATAGGCAGATCGATTCTTTTATGCACAATCTACATACCCGATCCGGTTTTAATGGAAATGTACTTATTGCCAAAAAAGGGAAGATCATTTACCAAAATAGTTTTGGATGGGCAGATTACCTTCATAAGGATAGCCTGAAAATCGACTCCAGATTTGAGTTGGCTTCTGTTTCCAAGCCGATGACTGCGTTGGCCATATTGCAATTGATGGATCAGGGGAAAGTAAGCCTTGACCAGGGGGTCGAAACTTTTTTTCCCGGCTTCCCGTATCCAGGGGTGACAGTCCGACAATTGCTTACCCATCGTTCGGGATTACCCAATTATGTATATTTTTCGGAAACGGTCTGGAAAGACCGAAAGAAGGGAATGAGTAATATGGATGCCATCAATTTATTGATCGAACATAAGCCGGCTCGGTATGGAAAGCCAGATGGCCGTTTTCAGTACAACAATTCTAACTATATGTTGCTCGGCGGTATAGTGGAGAAAGCTTCAGGTCAGAGTTTTGCCGATTATATGGAGCAACATATTTTCAAACCTGCAGGTATGAAACATACAGCTGTCTTATCGAGAGCAATGTACGATAAGATTCCGACGGATGTCATCGGCCATGACCGGGTATGGCGGAGATCGGTTGTACAGGATTATCTGGATGGCCCGGTAGGGGATAAAGGGATCTACAGCACCGTACAGGATATGTATTTGCTGGATATCGCTTTGAAAGAAGGGAGGCTACTTCCGGTGAATTTATTGGACTCTGCTTATGTGCCTAGAAGTGATGCCAAACGTGGCGTGTTTAGTTATGGATACGGTTGGCGTACGTTTTCGCCTGCACACAGCCAGGTTGTTTACCATACAGGTTGGTGGCATGGTTTCAAGAATCTCTATGTCCGAAACCTGACACAGGATATCACGATCGTATTATTGTCAAATATGGTGAATGGTAGCTTGAATAATCTGGACAATCTGTATAAAATTTTGGATATGCCCATTTTGAGACAAAATGCCTATGATGCCCAGGGAGGATTTGTGGAACATTAAAAAAAATATTGATCGGTTACCTACTTTATTTGACGATGGTGATCTTGATAAAAATAAAGGGAGGGTTATTTTAGACAACTGCATTTTTCCATCCCACCACCTTTCCGTCTTCGCCGGCGGACGGCCTCGTGACTTTTGAAGCCCAAAAGTCACCAAAAGGCTTGTCCATTTCAATGCATCTTGTCGCACATCCACACGCTCAATAGCCCTGCAACTGCTGCCCTTGGTTTTGTCTCTCCAGGGCCATTGCCCACAGTCCCATCGACAAAACTGAACGGAGCCAGGAGCATCCCACCGCACAACCTCCCGTTGCAAGGCTATTCCTGCCGATGCTGGTGAAATGGACGAACACTGTCTAATACGGAACTACTTTGCCTGCATATCAATACGGTATTTGCAGACTGTTGGATAGAAAGCAATATCCCAAAGAACGACCTTTCAGCATATCGAGATCAAGGCCGTGGAGCTACGGTCTTGCTGGCTTACATCTAGTGCAATGCAAGCATTTTAAGTCCTTGTGGTGGGGATTGAGCTGTGGAGACATCAAAATGCGCTTCGTAGTGTAGCGAGCCGGATCGATGAGAGGATGAACAGTCTTGATTTGTTTGCTTCTTTATTTATCAAGAAATAAAGAAGAGCCTGGCCGGCTTGAGGCCAAAGAAAAATTGTTTAATTTATTCCTCCATTTATATTATCCATAAAATAAGATACCCTTGCCCTGCGTTATTCTCCTCCTAACTTGTGGAACAATAAAAAAAATTATAACTTTATACAGTGGTCTCTGACCATCCTTGGCAGAAGTCTGGTAGACACCGCTGATGAACGGATTTATAGAAATAATAAATTTATCCATATGAAAAAAACCTTAATACTGGGAGCGAGTACCAATCCGGCCCGATACTCTTATTTAGTGGCAAACAAGCTGGTTCGGAAAGGATACCCTATAATAAATGTAGGTCGAAAAGTCGGTGAAGTCGCCGGAGTAGCTATAGAGCCTCCTGTCACCCTGCACTCGGACGTAGATACGATTACATTATATGTAGGCCCCAGAAATCAACCCCCTTATTACGACTATATATTGCAGACAAAACCCAAGCGGGTCATATTCAACCCCGGTGCAGAAAACCCTGAATTGGTCAAGATGCTTGAAGAACAAGGGATCGAACCTGTTGAAGCCTGTACATTGGTCATGCTGAATACCGGGCAGTATTAAAATGAGGACGAAAAATAAAGCAAAATCGTTCTTTAATGTCATCCCGACAGCTTGTCCCGAAAGCATTCGGGAATAGGAGGGATCTGCAAACCCTGCCTGACGGCAGTCAGGGATCTGAATACGTGATTATAATAGTCTGTTTTTAGATTCCTCCTATTTGTCGGAATGACAAAAAAAGGTAAAACGTACTTTTTATACACCTTTCTTGTAGCAATACAAAAACCTATAAGGTTTCCCAAACTTTATAGGTTTTTTTGTGAAACTTTTTTCATAATCCATTGTTATCTCCTAACAAGAGCCGAAGATTATGTAGTCGATATGCTATGCGTGCATTATTTTTTTTTGAAATTATTTGTAACTGTAATAATAGTGTTATATATTTGCCCTTGTGTTTAACACTTTTTAACACATATTTGTCACTAACTATTGCTGTAGGCAGGATTTTTTTAACTAACACAACAAACACATGAAACAAAAATTACTCAGTTCAATTTTTGCGTTGGTATTCCTGATAGGGATATCCTATGCGCAGAATCGTCAGGTGAGTGGTAAGGTCACCTCCGCAACGGATGGATCGCCTATTACTGGGGTGTCCGTATCGGTAGTAGGATCGACTACGGCCACACAGACAGACGGTTCGGGAAATTATTCCATCTCGGTATCGAACAGTTCGGTATTGAATTTTTCGTATATTGGCTATATGAGCCAGCGAGTTACGGTAGGTAATCAGGCGGTGATCAATGTACAATTGGTCGGTGATTCGGAAACACTGGAAGAGGTGGTGGTAACTGCATTGGGAATTGAAAGGAATAAAAAGGATTTAGGCTATGCTGCCACTACCATCAACAATGCTGATTTGACAAATGTAAATGCCGTGAATGTGGCAGGAGGACTTACAGGTAAGGTCTCTGGATTGAATGTCACAGGTGTAAACAGTGGTGTCTTTGAAGATGTGAAAATGAATCTAAGAGGGATTAGGTCATTAACCGGTAATAATAACCCCTTGTTAGTAGTAGATGGAGTGCCAATGGACTTAAACTACTTGGCCAATCTTAACCCGAATGACATCGCAAACGTTTCTATATTGAAAGGATCGTCTTCTGCCTCTATCTATGGGCCAGATGCAAGAAATGGGGTAATCGTCGTAACGACTAAGAAAGGTAGTGATGTTCCTGTTGTAACTCTTGGGCATTCCACTCAATTTCAAAGTGTATCCTTTTTCCCTGCTTTACAAAAGAAGTTTGGTAATGGCTATGATGGGATTTTGGATCCAATAGAGAACTGGTCTTGGGGGCCGGAATATGATGGCACTATGCAGCCTTTGGGAGATCCTCTTGAAAATGGGGATATTCAAGAAGTACCTTATACCGGAACTGATGAAAGACGAAAATTCTATGAAAGAGGAGTAACCCATCAGACTGACCTTTCTTTCTCTATGAAAGACTTCTTTTTGAGCGCGCAGGATGCTAAAGTAAAAGGAATCATACCGAATGATCAAAACAGACGTACATCTATTCGTTTGAATACCGGAAGAGAATATAAAAATTTCGATGTCAGATTAAATACAAGCTACGCACAACAGAATTTCAATATTTATGATTATGAGCAAGCAGATGACTACTTTACTGCTCAAAATATAGGGGGTAACACAGGACTTCTAAATCAGTTGATAAATACACCGGCACATGTCCCTGTAACATCGTATAAAGATTATGAGGGCAATGTATGGGCACAGTACGATAATTGGTTTACCCATTATGGCTTGAATCCCTATTTTCAGGCAGCGAACTGGAGGAAAGAAGGCAAACGCCAAAATCTCAATACGAATTTGGAGTTGAATTATAAACCAACAGAATGGCTGTCTTTTGTCTATAGAGCGGGCTTAGTTTCTACAAATAGATCTGAGCGTAGCTTGTCTCAAGGACATGAGGTTTCCCAATTTGGACTGTCTCGGGATAAAACATCCATTCCAGTAGCTATAACAGAACGTAATTATAACCAAGAGCGTTTGTCTTCCGAATTATTCGGGCAATTCAATAAAGAGTTGAACGACGATTTTAGACTGTCTGCAATCTTGGGGACTTATGTGAGACAGGTACAATATAGAGGCACGAATGTAGGCGCAGGAAGCCTATTGGTGCCAGGTATCTATAACTTGGGTAATAGAATCGGTAACTTAGACGGTGATTCGGATGGTTTTAAAAGCCGCTTATTTTCTATATATGGCAATGTTGCCTTGAATTATAAAGGATGGGCAAACGTCGAATTTACGGGAAGAAGTGACAGGACTTCAACGCTATCTTTGGATAATAACACTTATTTTTATCCGGGAGTGATTGGATCAATAGTGTTGACAGATGCGATCGATAACCTAAGATCAAGCACTTTGTCTTATTTGAAGTTAAGGGCTGCCTGGAATAAGACCGGAAATGCAGATATTACGCCATATCTGCTGGCTACGACTTTCTCTCAACCCAGCGATACAGGATTCCCCTTTGGCTCAGTCCCTGGGTTTACCACAGGAAATGTGGATTATGATCCTAATCTGAAACCAGAATTCATCAATAGCAGTGAATTTGGATTTGAGTCAGGTTTCTGGAACGATCGCATTCGACTGGAAGCAACTTATTTTTATCAATTGAATACAGACCAGATTGTCAATGTGCGTATATCCGATGCTACTGGTTATAGAGGTACATATAGGAATGCTGCTTCATTTGTTAATAAGGGTGTAGAACTTGATTTAAATCTTTCCCCTCTTATAAGATTTAATGATGGAGGTATTAGATTCAGAGCAAATGCAACTTATAATGACAGTGAGGTTACGGATATATTTAAGGAACAAGAGTTAAACGAAATTGCAATAGGTACAACGTATACTCGTGTAGGTAATTATGCTATTAAGGGCCAACCAGCCTTTGTATGGAAAGCTACAGACTACCTTAGGGACGACCAAGGCAGAATAATAGTTGACCCTACCAATGGTAGACCCAGTTCTTCTAGTACGCTTGATATCTTTGGACGTACAATGCCGAAATGGATCATTGGGTTAAATCCATCCGTAGATTATAAATCTTTCAAATTGTCTGCTCTCTTCGAAAGAAAGACAGGACATCAGGTGTCTTTCTATGAATTAGGAACATCTATGGCATGGACAGGTGTGTCTGAAGCTACCGCTTACAACAACCGGGAACCTTTTATATTGCCAAATTCTGTTATTCCTGATCCAAGCAATCCGGGTAGCTATATAGAGAATACTACTGCTAAAATCGGTGAGAATGAAGGCATGTATGAACATTATATAGCAGAATACAGTACAGCATCCCGAAATTTCTTGGTAGATGCCAGTAGTTGGCGTTGGAGAGAGCTGTCTTTGACCTATGATGTTCCAAGCCAATGGTTGGCATCTAAACAGAAAGTTTTGAAATCATTGTCTATATCGTTAGTCGGTCGGAATTTAGCTCTGTGGCTACCTAAAGAAAATAGATATATGGATCCTGATTTTAACAGTTATGCTAATAGCGAAGACGGAGATTATAACACTTTTGGTATGGTTGATGCGACTATTAACCCACCTGTGCGTAACTATGGATTTACGATCAACGCAAAGTTTTAACGACAAAAAAATAAAGAAATGAAAAATATACTCATCATATTATTAATGTCTGTATTCGTCTTGGGAGCTTGTAAGGATAGTTTTTTTGACATCAATAGCAATCCCAATCGACCCACAGAACATGACATTACCCCGGATCTGCTGATGACCTCTGTTATTGCCAATTCGGTGAAAAGAATGACCACACAGTATAGTTTTGCCGCATTTTGGACAGGATACTGGGCAAGAGGAAGTTCCTTTGGTCCTAGTATGCCGTTGGAAAACTATGACATTACCTCTTCATTTGAAACAGGACATTGGTCTGGTGTCACGCCGGATCAAGGATGGTATGATATCTTGATGGACAACTATGTCATGGAAACCAAGGCACAGGCAAGCGGTGAAGATTTTTATGTAGGTGTTGCGAAAGTTATCAAGGCCATTGGCTTTATGTATTTGGTAGATATGTATAATAACGTACCGTATTCTGAAGCTTTTCAGCCTGCTACTACTTTAGCACCAAAATACGATAAAGGACAGGATATTTATAAGAGCTTGCTGGCCGAACTTGATGTAGCCAGAGAGATATTTGGTTCTGCAGATCTTGTAGTTCCTGAAAAAGCAATGTCTGCTGATGTTGTTTTTGGTGGAGATGTATCAAAATGGAGCAAATTAGTAAATACCCAGACACTTAAATTATTAATACATCAATCTGAGGTAGTTACTAATCCGACGGATGAGATCGCGAAGATTACTGCAGATGGAAATGGTTTTTTGGGAAAAAATGAAACAGCGTGGACCGATCCCGGCTATAGCAATGACCAGTATAAGATGAATCCTATGTATGTTTACTATGTTCGGGATCATAACGGGACCTTGATGGATGGTTTCAATCGAGCAAGTAACTATTTATTGGATAAATACAGGGATAATGCTGATATCCGATATCAGTATATATTTTTAGAAGCTACTGATAATGCCAGTGGATGGGATGGAAACGATCTAGGCGCTAATCCTGAACCCGGTAAGAACTCTACGAATGAGTCAATTGTAATCGGTAAAGGGTTGGTAAATTCTCCATCTGATCCGGCATGGTTGTTTACATCTGTAGAGAGCCTGTTTTTGCAAGCTGAAGCTGCTCAGAGGGGATGGATCAGTGAAGATGCACAAGCTCTTTATGAAAGCGCAGTAGAAGAATCGTTCAGCTTTCTGGGTGTAGTAGATGCTCAAAATGAAGCCACCACTTATTTAAGCACCTCTATTGCTTCTTGGAGTTCTGCATCCGATAAAATCGAGTTGATCATCAATCAAAAGTATTTGGCATTGCCAGGGATTAATAATTTTGAGGCGTGGGTTGATTATAGACGTTTAGGATTCCCTTCGGATGTACCCTTGTCTGTAGCCACAAGCACTGGCTCCCGAAAAATTCCGCGGAGAATGCAATATCCTGCAAACGAATTTAGCTATAATGCCGCAAACGTTGCAGCAGAAGGAAATATCAATCCACAAACCAATAAAATTTGGTGGGATGTAAACTAATTGATTTTAATTTATCAATAGAAAAGGGACTTTTTATAAAGCCCGATTAATAAAGAAAATCCCCGATGCTGAGAAGTATCGGGGATTTTTTATCTCAAAGAGTCAGAAGAATACCATGACATCCCCATTTACAGCTTTGCTTTCGCCATAGACAGCATACAGTTTGTCATAAACAGCTCATACTTCACCGTAAACTCAACAGTCTTTGCCGAAAAGGCAAACCACTTTATCTAAAAGTCAATACACATGGAAGCTAACAGGTAGGTAACGGTCGTGTCACAGCTACGTTTGCGACAAATTGTATTGCGTTTATCGTAAACATAATATAGTTTGCCATAAACGTAGCATCCTTTGTCACAGACGCTATATACTATACCACAATGTACATGCGCTTTATCGTAAACAGGAGTCGCGTTATGGTAGAAGCAATCCTGTTTACGGCCATCATTTTATTCAAAAAGGAATTCACCTCCACTATGAAGGCATAACGAGATACGTCCACGTCGTCGGCTTTCTTCCAACGCCATCCGTATATCTTCTTCAAGATATTCGTCTACGCTATGCAGACAAATCGGATAGAGTCGGCCACTCTTTAGATTGCGTTTGCAGGTGGATTTATTCATAACAACATGAAAAATGGCTTGATGACGGTAAGTGATCACAAAAAAATCCCGTAGCGGGAAGCTATGGGATTTTTGCAGATCAATTATTATAATACAAGCTTGTGACATATTAGGGGGAGTCCCATTGATTCGATAATCCGTGTATCGATGCCCCACCTTGGTACGCTTTAACAAGCCGAAGCTTAAAATCGGATCCGTGTTTCTTGTATTTAACCATAAAAATGCCCCCAAATAGTGTCTAACTTTTTGGGGGCAGTGTAAAGACAGCCTCCTTTTATTAAAATATCAAGGGCCAGTTAGTCACTGAGTTTTTCGATGGTAACAATACGGATGAAACTCTCGGAACATCCTTCGTGATAACATCCGTTCTCTACATAGCCACAACTGGAGATCATTCCATTGTTATCAGCTCGGAAGTAGGTTTCGGCATTTTTTCGTTTTACGAACCAGTTGTTTTTGGCGAGTTTGTACACTTCGTCCAATGTCCAGATACCACCATATTGATGTGTTCCGATCTCTTCCCTGTTTTCTGTCCATTGTAACTGGTCTAATAGATTTTCTTGGCTATACCATTCAACGGAATATCCGAAGGATTTGAACGCGTCGATGGCTGTTTGCTTATCCCAACCTCCCTCGGGCATAGCGACATTGCCGATAAAATGGTATCTGAATTCCCTGCCGATGACCGTACCGGATTCCACCGTTATGGTTGTCAGGGTGGATATCAATTCGTCGTGATAGCGTAACATGGTATACGCATAGCTATTGTTGGATTCCTTCTTGAAATCGAGCCATGCCTTATAGCTTTTTTCATATTCATCCTGATAGGCTAATTCTTCTTTGTCACAGGATGTAGCGGTAATTAGTACCGATGCTAAGATGATGCGGAGGATTGTTTTCATGTGGATTTTATTTGGTTTCTTATGGTGTAATATTAGTTAAGATACGGGTTCTATATGGATATCGCTACACTTAAACGATAAAAGAGGTTGATATATTTGGGGTCACAAAAAAATCCCGTAGCGGGGAACTACGGGATTTTTTGCAAACCAATTATTAACCTAAAATATGAAATTACTGTTATAACGGCGAGTTGTACGCCAATAGTATAACCGGCTGTTGGATTTAAGATTTTTTAACAGATAGGGGCTTCTGAGGTTTCCAAACGGCGAATCTCTCAACTTTGTCCTTAAAAATTCGGAAGTCTTTATCGTTTTTACCTATTCGCCAGTATACTCAACTCCTGTGCGACCCTTCCGGCCAGATCGGCAAAAGCCTTTGCTGTGGGATCGTCGTGATCCAAGGCGATCGGAAAACCGTTGTCTCCGGCATCGGCGACGGATTTGACCAGTGGTATCCCCCCAAGGAAAGGTACTTGGTTGTCCTCGGCCAAGCGTCTGCCACCGTCTTTTCCGAAGATGTAGTACTTGTTGTCCGGCAATTCGGCAGGCGTAAAGTAAGACATGTTTTCCACGATACCGACGATAGGGATATTGATGCCCTCCATACGGTACATGGCCATGCCTTTGATAGCATCTGCCAAAGCGACTTGTTGAGGTGTTGTGACGATGATGGCTCCGGCTATGGGGTACGTCTGTGCTACGGTAATGTGTATATCCCCTGTGCCGGGAGGCATATCCACGACCAGGTAGTCGAGTTCTCCCCACTCGGCGTCATTGAACAATTGTTTGATGGCGGATGTAGCCATAGGACCACGCCAAGGAATAGGTTGGTTCGGATCGGTAAAGAAACCTATGGACAATAATTTGAGGCCATATTTTTCAATGGGTTCTATCTTGGTCTTGCCATCGGGTGTCTGTGTCGCTGTGGGCTTGGCGCCTTGCAGACCAAACATAATCGGTAGCGATGGACCATAGATATCGGCGTCCAGGAGACCTGTCTTGGCCCCTGTCGCGGCCAAGGCCAGGGCAAGGTTGGAGGCTACTGTAGATTTTCCTACACCACCTTTGCCGGAAGAAACCAGAACGATATTCTTGATACCTTTTAATTGGTTGCTGTCTACAGCAGTAACGCGTGATGTCATGTTGATATCCACGGCGATATCTTTGTCCACGAAAAGCGCAATGGCATTTCGGCAGGCATGTTCAATATGTCCCTTGAGCGGGCAGGCCGGTGTCGTCAGTATGACGTCGAATTTAATTTTGTCCGGATAGATTTCGATATTTTGTATCATGTTCAGCGTCACCAGATCTTTTTTCAGATCCGGTTCTTCTACATGGCTCAATGCGTGTAATATTTGCTCTTTTGTAATCATGGTTTTGCGTAAGTAAAAGTCAAAAAGGTAAGGACAGCCTTTTTGGGAAAATATATATTATTACAAAGTTACGGATTGTAAGAGATAATCGTGTCATTTTGATGTTTTTAAACGGGAAAAGGAAAATTTGCAATTGGGGTTCATGGATTCCATTGAAAACAAACACTGATCCATAACTACCAAAAGGCTTGCCCATTTCAAGGCATCCTGTCGCACAATTCCGATGCTCAATAGCCCTGAACTGATGCCCTTAGTTTTGTCTCCCTAGGGCCATTGCACACAGTCCTGTCGACAAAACTGAACGGAGCTAGGGGCGTCCCAACGTACAGCCTCCCGTTGCAGGGCTATTCCTGCCGATGCTGGTGAAATGGGCGTTGCGCTTTCCACAACGGCTAGCTTTACCTACATATCAAGACGTTGTCTGCAAGCCAGCGTAAAAAGTACTATCCTCAAAAAAGGCCTTGTGTAGCATGGAAAGCAAGACCGTGGAGCTATGGTCTTGATGGCGTACATCCGGCACAATGCAAGCCTTTCAGTCTTTGGGAAGGGATTGTGGGGGGGAGACATCAAAAGGCGCTTCCATAGCGAAGCGTGGCGGCTTGAACAGGCTACACACAGTCTTGACCTTTTGCTTCTTTTCTGTCAAGAGAAAAGAAGTCGCCCTGCGCCGGCGAGAGAGGCGCATAAAAGTGTATAACAAAATCCTCCCTTTCGACCCAACACCATTCATAACATTAAAAATAATTATTTTAGCATTTGTCCCGTACAAACCCTTTCGTGCGTACAAAACAAATATACCCTGCATGGATTCCTACGTGGACAAAAAAAATACCCCTACTTTGAAAAAGTTCCTTATTTTAGCTGTGTATGAAGATGACTATCAGACAGAAGAAAGTATGGATTGTGGTGTTGGGTACATTGATCGTGCTGTTAGGAATAGGAGTTGCCGTAGGATTGTCCAAGCGGGGAGATATTCTTCGCCGTACGATGGTAAAGGTACAGCATAAGCTGAAAAAGGAGTACCACGTCGACTTGCATACTGCACGCTATGGCTTTGATGGGCTGACAACGGTCGTTTTTGAGGATATGGCCATCGTACCTGAACAAAGAGACACTTTGGCCCAAATGCAACGGCTGGCAGTCCGCATCCGTATATTACCCTTGCTTTGGGGGCAGATCAAGATCGGAAATCTGGATGTCACAAAAGGAAGGGTGTCTTTTGTGAAAGGCGATTCGACCAGCAACTATGATTTTTTGTTTCGTAAGAAGGATAAAGATAGTGTGCGGATAGAACAGCCCTCCGAAAAGAATTTTGCAGAATGGACAGAAAAGCTGGCCAAGCAGTTTTTTTCGCTAGTGCCGGAAAATTTAAAGGTACAGGATTTTGAGGTTTCCTATAGCGATACAGGTAGCACACAAAAAATCCGTGTTCCCGAAGCTATAGTGAGTGGAGGAGATTTTGAAACGTCTTTGTTTCTCAATGAACATGATGCAGAGTGGATGCTGAAAGGTCATGTGAATAGCAGCAGACAGAAGCTTCGCGTAGAGATATCAGCCAAGGAAAAAGGAACGGAACTTCCGTTCTTACGGCGTAAGTATGGGCTCAAAGTCAGTTTTGATAAGTTGATATTCGACTTGCACCCTATCAAGCGACAGGCAAAAGATTTGCTCAGTCTGGAAGGCGAAGTAGAATCGCACAACCTATTGGTTAATCACCGTCGATTGTCCAGTGAGGATATTGTCGTGCCGGAGATCAAGCTCGATGGAGGCTTTGATATATCCAATGACTATATAGCACTGAGCAAGGGCTCTTCGGTGTCGGTAGAAAAATTCACCGTAAGTCCACAAGCCAAATACACGCGAAAACCGAAAAGACAAGTAGAACTATCTGTACATACAGGAGTATTTGCGGCACAGGATTTTTTTGACGCTATTCCGCAAGGTTTGTTCGAATCGTTGGAAGGGGTGGAGGTGTCTGGAAATATCGCTTACGATTTAGATTTTGCGATAGAGCTTGACAATCCGGACAATATCGTGTTTCGTTCGTCTATTGACGACAAGGACCTGAAAGTCATCAAATGGGGTAAAGCACGTGTAGATTCGTTGAAGTATCCATTCGTCCATTCGGTATATGAGGATACCACCTTGGTGCGAAATATCGTCGTTGGTCCTCAAAATCCGAAATTTGTACCTCTACAGCAGATACCTTATGTACTGAAGACGACAGTCCGGAATACGGAAGACCCTTTTTTCTATAGGCACAATGGTTTTGAAGAGGAGGCGTTCAAACTGTCTATCTCGACCAACCTCAAAGAACGGAAATTCAAACGAGGGGCCAGTACGATATCCATGCAGTTGGTGAAGAACGTTTTCCTCAACAGGAAGAAGACCATGGATCGAAAGATCGAGGAGATCCTGTTGGTGTGGCTCATGGAAGCTTCCAAAGAGGTGAGTAAAGATCGACTGTTTGAAATTTACCTCAACATTATTGAATGGGGCAGGAACGTGTATGGTATCGCGGAGGCAGCTGAATATTATTTCCAGAAAAAACCGCAGGAGCTTACCTTGGGTGAGAGCCTGTTTTTATCCAGCATTATTCCCAGACCCAAGACGGGGCTTTCTTCGTTTGACCATACTGGGCATTTGAAGCCTTGGGTACAACGGCATTTCAATACGTATGGACATATCATGACCAAAGTGGGGGATCTGACCAATGTAGAAGTGCCGGAGTACTACGGTTTTTATCAAGTATTGTTGCAACCTCGATGGAGACCTGCGGCACCGGCTATTGTAGATACTGCAGATACAGCGAACCAAGATGTGGTCGAGGATCACGAAAGGGCCATGCGCGAGATAGAAGCGGAAGAGGCTACGAAAAAATCTATCCTGGACAAGCTATTTGGCAAAGAAAAATAATTATGGATCACATAGAAATAGACGGCCTGCGTTTCGAACGTTTTATCGATTACGAACAGATCAAAAAACGGATACGTTTGATGGGGATCGATATCAGTATGAAATATGAGGCCCGACACCCGGTCTTTGTTGGCGTTTTGAATGGCTGTTTTATGTTCATGGCCGATCTGATGAAACAGATCCATATTCCTTGTGAAATGTCTTTTATCAAGCTGGCTTCGTACGAGGGGATGGACAAGGGTGAGGTACTGGAGCTGATCGGTTTGGGGATCGATCTTCGGGGGAGACATGTGATCGTGGTGGAGGATATTGTGGATACGGGAACCTCGTTAAGACATACGCTGGCGGGTTTGGAAAGATCGGGAGTAGCGAGTCTCAGTGTATGTACGCTTCTGCTTAAGCCCTCTTGTCTACAATATGATTTTGACAATATTATGTACGTTGGGTTTGAGGTGGATAAAGAATTTGTGGTAGGCTATGGATTGGATTATAACGGGCAATGCCGTAATCTTCCCGATATTTATAGGAAGGTGTCTAAAAAGCCCTGAATTTCCAGTTCGTCATCCTGAGCATGTCGAATTGCGAAGCAATCATGAATGCCTTTGAAAACAGACATAGTATGAATAACGATCTCGTTCATAGTGAATGCTTTACTAGATTGAGATGTGTTCGACTTCGCTCAACATGACGGCTTTTTAGATCCTCTTATCTAAACCTACAGTTCACAAGATGATCATTGACCATGCCTACAGCTTGCATATATGCATAACATATCGTTGTTCCGAAGAATTTTATACCGCGTTTTTTGAGGTCTTTTGCGATGGCGTCAGATTCGGGTGTGGAAGTAGGGGCATTGCGTAGGCTTTCCAGTGTATTAACAATAGGTTGGCCATTGGGCATAAAACTATATAGATAGTTGTAAAAACTACCAAACTCTTGTTGGATGTCTATAAAGATGCGGGCAGCTTGTACAGCGGCGGCAACCTTGCCACGGTGTCGTACGATGGCCGGATCCTGGACTATTTCGTCTATTTGCCCTTCTGTGAATTGGGCTACTTTTTGTACTTCAAAGTCTGCAAAAAGCCTTCGGTATCCTTCCCGCTTTCGTAGGATGGTGAGCCAGCTCAATCCCGCTTGCGCTGATTCGAGTATGAGAAATTCAAAAAGTGTCTGTTCGTCTTTCGTGTGTTTGCCCCATTCTTCGTCGTGATATTTGACATATTCGGCGTCATCTCCGCACCAAGGGCAGCGTGTGATATGTTCTTTTGTCATGTTGTAAGATTTTTTTCTTATGCTGGCGCACGAATCCCTTCGTGTGCCCGACCTTTTCCAGTTTAACCAATATCACAAATTTCAATCGTCCCTAGTCCATTAGCATAATTAGTAGCACTACTATATTTCCAATGCCAAGGCTTCGTTACATAGCCTGCTTTCACAGGATTGTCGTGAATATAATCTACCTTTTGATCGATGACAGTGGAACTCCATAGTTCAATTGGTTTGTTATGATGTTGCCATAACATCCTTTTGTTTACATTCTTTTCCTTGTTAGCTGCCTGTACCATCATCCAGAGTAGCCAGTCTTTTCGACTTTCTTCAGCGTTACTTTCAATGGCTTTTTGAATCTGTTGCGAGGAATATCTCTTGATATTGCCCAATAAAAGTTCCGGTTTATTATTTTTATCCCTAAAGATCATGTGGACATGGCTAGGCATGATACAGTAGGCGTATAGTTCGAGTCTGTCCTTTGCATAAAATTTGAGTGTATCGATAAATATAGAACAATATTCCTCTCTTGTGAATAAGTCAATCCAATAAACTACAGCAAAACTAACAAAATATAACCCTTCGGGATTATGAAATTTATATTTTCGGCTCATGCATCGCAAGGATTGTTCCATACAAAGATAGCGTAGTCTTGTAGTAGAATGAAAAGGAGACTGAAATAAATTGAGCACACGAAAGGATTCGTGCGCTAGCTTTTAGATTCGTGTGCTAGCGTTAGTTAGATACCACTAAAAAATCATACCTTTGATTGCGCATGAAACACATGGTACTAAAATTGACGGAAGTTAGCAAAAAAAAGGTTTTTTCAATCCTTTTCTTTTTATTCTTTTGCAATTTTTTGCATCTCTTCGCCCAAAATGTGCCTTC